>Ga0222713_10004467_pt1 | contig 14027 bp, 25 predicted proteins | sample C33_649DmetaG_FD_165061 | JGI IMG/M metagenome (GOLD analysis project Ga0222713, IMG submission 165061) | Estuarine water microbial communities from San Francisco Bay, California, United States - C33_649D | ecosystem: Environmental > Aquatic > Marine > Unclassified | place: USA: California...
GGCGCTTAAGAAAGTTGTATCCAATGATCCAAAAATCAGCGGTGCAGACAAAAAACAAGTATTGGAAGACCTAGAGCGTGTTGAAAACAGTCTGATAGAAGAACTTAACGTGCCGTTTATGAGAAAGGCTTCGGGGTACTAAAAAAGACCCCCGACAGTTAGCCGGGGGTTAAGCCTATCGAGGAGATGATAGGAGAGTGAGGCCCAAGAATATCACTCAACCCTCCAGCAGCGCAACCCGTATCTATCACTCTCAATAACTTGTTTACATATAACTCTATACCTGAACCGGCCCGCTTCCCACGTAAGTTGCTTAACAGCGTTATCAGTATCTAGGCAGGGTATAAAAAACGACATACCGGGTTCAATCGACTCCCAAGGTATCTGCACCTTCAGGTTTAATATCTGCATTTACAATCGCGTCCTCAGCAAAAAAGTCTAGTTTCGATGTATCGAATGTCAAAGCCATAACCCCATCAGATGCCCCCATTGCTGTACCTGCAAGCATCCGTTTCTTCTTAAGACCTATATAAGCCTTGCTCTTGCGGTAGGGGTTCAGGGTGTCCTCATAGCCCATAAAGGATTTGGCACAGTCATCTCGCCATTCCTTGTTGACCACAAACAGCATCTTTGTATCCGGCTCGTAGCGGACTACCACCTTGCCACGGGGTTCACGGATCGGTGCTTGCTCTAATCCCGTCCGGCTGTGGGTCTTGCCATTTATGACCAAAATATCCTGATAGTGACGCTGTAGGAAGCCGCCAAGGTAATCAGCCACGCTTGAAAACTCTTCGTTATTTTTGTTGCGGGTGTTGTTAACTAGGTTTACAGCGTGGTCAAACACGGGTTCGATTGGGATGTTATGCAGCCCCAAGTTACGAGCGATGATGCCCCCCGTTATATCAATAGCAATACCTGCTGACCAAAAGCGTTCGGTGTTCGTGATGTTCGCGGCACGGTCTAATTTCCTATTTACGCGCCCCAGTAGTTCAATAACCGTGGGCAGGTTGCTTGCTACGTACTTAATGTAGGGGTCTATGGCGTGCCCGTAGTTGCTAATGATTCGCCCAAAATGAGACTTTGACCACGTAGGATCGTCTTGGGTATCGGGCAGAATCTCGTCCTCCAGTATCCGTAGCAGTTCCGCATCGGGGAAGGATTTGAGGGTCATCAAGGCGTCTTTAACACGGCGGTTAGATGAGGAAACCACCGGGATTTGCCAAGTCGTGAGGTTAATCCGCTCGACGTTAGCCTTACCGCTCATGCGGTTCTTGCCTTTGCCGGAAGTTATGTCATACACAAGGTTTGACATGATCTTGACTTCTAAGTTAGTTAACTCGTCAATCGTAGGAGTCATTGACTGCATCGTGCCCATCCGTTGCATACGATGGTTATGTGTATCTTTATAAGATAGCATCAACTGCTTGGGGTTGCCGTAGATTGAATTGATGGCGTGTAGCAGGGTAGTTTTGCCTGATCCACCACGTTGACTGACTAGATTAAGGAGGAATCCATCTAGGAAGCCTTCACCTACAAACTTCATAAGAGGCCCACCAAAACCCATGAAGAACGCAAAAGCACGTTGCTCCATCCCCGGTCTGCCATAGGCATTGATAATGTCTTTCCAAACATGGAAGTCGCCTTTGGGCTTAAACGCGGGTATGGTAGGTAGTGTCACAACAGTTGGGGGGCTGTATAGCACCTGACCATCAGCACGAATCTCTCTGTCTCCAACGATGAATGCGCTGTCATCTTCTAACCAACCAAACTGTTTACGAGCGATTTCTGATTTGCCCATTGCTTGTAGTTCCTCTACCCATCTTGTTACGTATGACATAAGTAGTTCCTGTCTTTTCCCCAGTATGGCTATACCCTGCTGTGCGACTGCATTAATAAACTTTTCTTTGGATAGCGCAGAAGTAAGCGGCACTATAAATTCACGAACACCGTCTTTGGGTAAGTGCAACCGGAGCAGGAGCGTTTCCCCATCATCAGGGTCGTGGATGCGTTTCACCACATACACATCGTATGGGTAAATTAATTCGTCTTTGTCATCTTCTTTGTTGGGATCAGCACGGCGGTACACCCCACCTACTTTGCCTCTAAAGTATGGAAACGGATACGTTGGGATGTTATAGGTTACGGCTTCTTTAGTGACTTCTTCCACTTGTGTAACTACATTATCTTCTTCGGCGGCTTCGACAATCTCTCTTCCGATTTGGATTGGGGACGTTACTTTAAGCGTGCACCCCTCGCAGGCTGATGGATTAAGCGTTTTGAAGGTTGCACAGGTGTACGGCCCCTTAGTCTCATTAGCCTTTTTAATAGTCCGATTTGCTGAGTATTCAGGGTGTTGTTCTGATATTTTATGGATACCCACGCTTCCATCCACGCAGGCGTTTGCGATGGATAAAGCGGCTCTCCATAGAGGTTCTTCGAGTACGTCTTGATTCCTAAATGCATTGGCAATCTGCTCACAGCCTTCTCCATTGACTGATTTAATAAGAATTGTTTTGAATTTGGATTGATAGTTACCCATTAACGCCAAAGTCATTGGATCCATCTGACGTGTAAAAGGCTTCTTACCCGGAATGTCGAGGAGATCTATTACAGGTAACTTCTCAGAGAATGCGCCAAGACTAACCCGCTTGCCTGCTTTTAATACTTTAGTTGGCAGGGGGTTGTTCGGGTCTTTAAAGTTTAGCGTCTCCGGTATGCGTAGAATGCGTGCCACGTCTGCCGTGACTGCGGGGTCGGCTTCAAACTTGTGCTCTTGGCATAGTGCCTTAAACCGCTCGGCTATAGGCTTCCACTCTTCACGTGTTATGGGTTGTTCTAGCACCCAGTATGCGTGTAGGCCGCGCCCCGAATTAACAACTACGGTTGGCTTGGTAAAGTCGGTGCTCGCCAAAAACTTTTGTAATGCTTCGATACCTTCCGTCTGATCGGCGTAGGCTTTGTTCGTCCCGCAGTCTATATCTATAAAGAACGAGTTAAGTTCTTTTGCATTGGAGACTGTACGTCCTTCGTCTGATTGGAAATTCGCTAGAGCAAAGTAAGCATCGTAGCCTTTGTGCACCATCGCATCTGCGTAGTCGCTTACTTCATCAATAGACTCTACAAAGACCTGCTTTGGTTTCTTGTCTGTACCTAAACCCACTACACAGTATTGTCCTGTCGGGGGTAAGACGAGAGATAGAAATTCTGTTTTTGATACCATAGCCGCCATCAATCAATGCGCCGTCGTTAAAATAAGGTAGGCAGGGATAGGACGGCGGACTACCCTTTTCGGGTGCCCCCTAGCCTCCTTAAACCGTTTACGTATTCAATTTCGCAAGCAACTTCTCAACTACTTCTTTATGCTTATTGATTACGTTTGTTTTACCTTTAAACCAATGGTAAACCGTCATACGTGTAACTTTTAAAAACTCAGACACGTCTACAACCGGAATGTCGTTCTTGATGCAGATCTGCCCAAGTTGTACTCCTAACTTAGTTTGATCTGCTTCATTCACGGCTTTGATGAACTTGGTGGTGTATCCACGTGACATAACAACCTCCCGTTAGTCGTCCCACTCTTCAAGAATCTTGTTGAGATCCTTTTTCGGTGCAGGGGCTTCTTCTTTCTTGCTTGCACGTTTGGTAGGCTCTTCTACGGCTTCGGGCGTCACTTGTGGTGTTTCCTCTTTTGCTGTTACCTGAGCGGGAACTTCTGAGTCTACACCATCAACCTGAGCAACCGTCATGGTAATTGCCTTGATTGCGTCTCCGGTTTTACCCTTACCCAAAGCGGTATTGAACTCGTTAGTCTCCAAGAACCGTACTGGTTTGAAAGTCAATTTTGGAGTGGCACTGTTAGTGTCAAATCGCATCTCGGTAACAACCGACGTGATGGGTACGCCTTTACTTCCAATCATCTTGGCGTATGTTTGTAAAGGCCATTTCCCCGGCTCACCTTCACCAAAGATTGACTGGCTTGGTAGGGTAAGTTGGTATACGTCACCATTAATATCGTTCTCAAGCACAACTGCTAGACGCTGAGAGAAACGGCACGCACGGCTGTCACCCTGACCGGAACCCTTGATGTTCTGAGGACAGTCTTTACAGGTCTTGGCCTGTGGTGCTTTTGCTTTTGCGTCGGGTACTTCGCCATCAGCAGACCAACAATCGGGGGCAGATGCTACGCCCTTCTTGTATACACCTGCATAGAATGTGCGAGATACCTTTGGTGCGGCGGCAACGATAACAACATTCATCACACGCTCTTCATTGCGTGCAATTTCTTTACCGTTAACCATCATGCGCCATACACCACCCTCGATGGAAATACGCTTTGAACCACCCCCGCCACCCATAAGGGCTTTGGTCGTCTCATCTATCTCGACTTCGCGCAGGTGCGCAGGTAGATTCTGATTCAATAATGCTAAGTCACTCATTTGGTAAATCTCCTTTTAAAAATTTATAAACAACATTAGACGCACCTATTAAATCCTGTAGATCAGCGTTACTTCTTTTGTAAAAATCTACGATTATGCGCATCGCCTCCAACCGTAAATTAATCTCTTGCTCTTCACTCATGTTTTTCTCCTGATAGAGATCGTGTATTTGCTATCCACATTTAGCCCCGGTGGAAGCAAATCGGGGTTTTCTTCAAGGAACGTAGCCATATTGGTTTGCGCAATACGCTTCTCCAATAACTCCGGCATTTGATGTTCCAATAGAAACTTGTGAAACGAATGCCAATCATTTGTCCAAAACCTTTTTGAAACGCGGCGACTCACCGTGCCAAACTCAGTCTTGAACCCATCAGCACCCATTGTTTTGCAAACGTCTAGAAGTTTCTCGCTAATCATATCTTGCGATTCTTCTAACTCTTTGTCTTGCAATTCGTACTCTTCCGTAAGTTGCTTACGCTTATCACGGATTTTGATGTACGCCTTGACTAACTTATCGGCAGACACATTGTCCATTTTCACTCTCCATATAGTTATGTTTGATAATACTAATCACAATCTTTTACTCTGTCAAGCCTCTTCCAAAATATTTTTATAAAGGTCTACTACTCTAGTATGAATATCAACTTTCGCTTCGAGCATTGCATACATTCTTTTTTCAACGTGAGATCCCTGAAGATGTACTACGGTGCAAGGATTACGCTGACCAGCGCGGTGGACACGTGCGTTCGCCTGTAAATAAGTTTCTACAGACATGACGGGCGACCAATACACCACCACGTTTGCAGCGTGCAAAGTAACTCCATGAGATGCCGCCTGTGGCTGAATCACAAGCACCTTGGGATTGGGTTCTGTTTGAAATTGGTTGAAGATTTCCGTGCGCCTATTAACTGATACAGCACCGTTGATAATCTCTGAGGTGTACCCGTCCCTGATAAGTTCTTCGTGCACGATTTGAATGGCATGGCGGTACGGCACGAATACAATCACCTTGTGTGATGCCTCGTCTATAACTTCTTTTAGGGCGGCTAGTCGGTTAGATGCATCAAAGGCTATGACTTCTCCACTATCCGAATAGACCGCGCCTCCTGACAGTTGTAGTAATTTGTTAAGATTTGCCGCCGCATTTACCGTAGTAATTTCCTCGCCTGCCGCTGTTGCTACCATATGTTTACGGATGGTTTCGTAGTACTTTTCTTGTTGAGGAGTCAGGGGTATTTTCCGAGTTACATATGTCATGTCCGGTAGATCAAGGCATTCCCCCTTCGTAAACCTAATTGCGGGTTGTAAGACTTGATGGATGATGTCTTCTGCGCGGGGGCGAGGAACCCACTTAAATTGCGTTATCTTTTGCATCACCTGATCTTTAAACGAACCAAAGAATCGAGGCACGCCTGATGGATTGACTATCTTTGCAAGCCCATACGCATCGGTAGGTGCTTGAGCCGCAGGGGTTCCCGTTAGCATCCACACCCACGTGCTAGGTTTGATAATTGAGTTCAGGGTTTTCCAACGCTTTGTTGCTACCGTTTTGTACGCATTTGCTTCGTCAACTACGATCAAATCAAAATCACTTTCGTTGACTGCATCCTTGACAATCTCAAGCCCGTCAAAGTTACATATCACAAACTCAGCGTTAGACTTTACCGCTTTGATTCGTTTGTCTCGTGAGTAACTGTGTGCGACCTGCACCGTGCGATGCATAGCGAATCTGAATAAGTCATTGACCCACGCAGACTCCATGATTGACAACGGGCATAGCACTAGCACACGTTTGATCATTCCCAATTTCATCAGGTAGTCAGCCGCCCATATCACGCTACCTGTCTTACCTGTACCTTGCTCGTTAAAACAGAATGCACGGCGATGCAACGTGAGAAACTCTGAGGTAGTTTTTTGATGATCAAACGGTTTGTACAGACCGGGCCAGTCGTAATGCGCAATGATGGGTGAGGGCACGTTTCGAATACGCAAGTTCTTTAATACCTGCGCTTCTTCAAGCCCCCACTTCACTGCTACTTCACCACTATCAAGCACACGGCTTTTTGGTATCACCGTGGTAATTCTGTTTGGTTCTTTTACTTTCAACAGCAGAACCTTATTATTTAATATCTGCATCTTCACCCTTAAAGTATTTATTAGCCAAAATTTCTAAGGCCATTTCTTTATCGTGGCTAGATGCCCAACGCTCCATACTTGCGGTTCCATCTGCGGTCACTAATTGCACCGTCCAAACTGTTTCCGGCTCAACTACTAACTTCATTTCGTTACCTTGCACTTTTAGTAGTGCTTTAAATTCTTCTTCTGTCATTTCACTCTCCACAAAGACGCCGATAGGCCGAAAGTGATGTTTTCACTTTCCGCCCGAAAAACTACAACTACTGTAAAACTGATTCTACTACTTCTTACGTTCTTTTTTGCTTGTTTCTGATACGAGTTTACCCTGAGAATTACGCTTGAACGAACGATTTTTTGCAGGGGTAGTTACATAAACGCCGTGCTTGTTTGAACCGCCGTTGCTTAACGCTTTCTTGTGGGCTACATCCTTACCTTCACGAGCATCGGCTTTGCCGTTCCCGTTAGCATCTTTACCGTCTTTATCTAATTTACGACGGGCACGTTGCCGTTCCATACGATTATCGTGCTCACCCCGAGCCTTCTGCATCTGATACTCATGCTTGTAGGGGCGTGGCGATTTAGTGTAAGGCATCGTATTTCTCTTTATCCATTTTGGCTTTAAACGTACCAAGGCTAAATAATCTTACTATTGTTTGCTTCGGGTTATCTTCTGCAAACCAATCATGTACTAACCACACTCTAGGCGAAAGATACTCGTGCATCCTAACTTTCTTACCTTCGGGAGCAGGGGTAGAAAACACAATCACCCTGTGCACCCAAACTTCAATCTTTTCACTCAATGGTTTTTCCCATTGTGTATACAGTTAACTACCGCACAATACTGTTTGCAAGAGAAGTTAGGCTTGGGATTCCAAACCTCGTTCTCGTAGGCGGCTTCCAACTGCTTGGTTTCATTTAGCCATTTTACCCACGGTTCGGCCTGTTGGCTACCCTCATAGTTCACCTTCACAAAGTCATTGGCTACGAGAAACAGCAGGCCAGCCTTAACAAGTTTGATTTCAGGGCGGTGTTTGAATAGCGCCAAGGACAGTATCTCTAACTGCTTGGTATCGGCATAGCGGGACGATTTACCCGTCTTGTAGTCCACCATGTAGGCTTTATTATCTTTTATAATTACTAGATCCGCTACCCCTCTCCACCAAACATCTTTAGAGAAGAAGTCACATGGCTCCAGATCCCGAGTCAATCCCATGCGGTATTCGCACAGAAACTCCCCGCCTTCGCCTAATGTTTTTAAGAGATCAAGGGATTCTTTAATAAACTCAAACTTAGGTGGTAGGGGCGTACCCTTCCTAATGTAAAACTCAGCCGCTTCGTGCAACTGCGTGCCATACATCAAGGCATCGGTTTCAGGCTCTTTGTGATCCTTTGCCACCCGCAGGTGGTAGTACTTTTTAGGGCACTGTTGGAATAAAGAGAGGGACGAGTACGACCAAGTGTATGGTTTCATTCGGGTATATGGCTGTTGATAGCCGCCTTCATCATGCGCATCTCAACTATAACAAACTCCACTTTACCCGCCGCTTCTGCAAACTTCTTTTTATTAATCAATTCAACGATTTCCTTAAGATGTTTCCTTGCCTCAAGTTCGTGGCAAGCATAATCAAGTTTCACCATAACTCTCTCCGTATCCTACTTCACAGTTTAGGGGTAGATCTTTACACCAATCGGGTCGCCAACGCATACATTCTTCCACGTATTTTACCGCTTCTTCACGCTCCCCCACGGGGGCTAGGCACGCCACAGCATCGTGCACCGTCAGGACTACTTTGTATTTCTTGTTAATCTTTAGCATCTGCTCCGCTATGATGCACCGTGCTACGGCTTGACATACGTTCTCAATTACTTTACCCCCGTAGATTTTGGTAAATCCCGCCCTTGTCTTATAGGCATATTGACCATCTGAGTCTTTGGTAAGTTCGGGGTATCGTAGAAGCAACCCGGACGGTAATCGAATCCCGGCACTTCCTTCGACACTAAGAACCTCGGGGTATTCACCAAGTTCAGCAGTGAGATCCGTGAGGATAGCATCAAGTGCGCTTTGCGCTTGTTTCCATAGCGATGGGATCTCGTTGTAAGTTTGTCGATAAACATCAATGATCCGTTTTGCTTCGGCCTCGTCAACGTCAACCCCGAACGTCTTAAGTTGTGCGCTAAACTTGTTAGCCCCCATGCCATATCCTGCACCAAGGATAGTTGTCTTTCCGACAAACCTTTCATCCTTTGTAATCCCGTCAACCTCTTTCGCGTAGATAGCCGATGCCATAATTTTGTATACATCTTCGCCTTTCTCAAACGCATCTACTAAATCAGTCTGACCCGCCAACCAAGCAACAGTCCGGGCTTCGATCTGTGATGAGTCTGCATCAATGAGTATGTACCCCTTGGGGGCACGGATAGCACTCTTAAGTTTGCCTGCGTTGTTACCACGTGCAGGTAAGTTCTGTAGGTTTACCTTGTCGTCACCGCCCCACCGACCTGTGTGTGCCGCATAGTATTTCAACGGGACGGGCATACGCCCACGTTTAGCAATGTCTATAAAGCGTTGCGTGCGTGTTTCCTCAAGCGTGGTTTTGTTTCCAAGCCTAGCCGCAACCAACGTCTGCACTCGGGGATCGGGATGCGAAGCCAGTTCCTTGAAGCCCTCATCGGTCTTGGCAAACGCCCACGCCTCGCGCCCTGTCGTTGCGCTTGTCTTACGTGGAGGGTCAACCTTCAGTTGTTTGAGCAGTTCTGCAAACTTGTCATTGGACATCAAATCATCTTTGCTGGCGGTAGCCGCTTCAAGCAACCTTTCCTTCTTGATCTTTACATCGTGCAGGTGTTGCTCAAGCAGGGGCAGATCCAGTATCAGTTTAGGATCGGTGTACATCCGTAGCGTGCAGTCGATCACTTTTAGTTCAGACTTGGGGAAGTTCGCCGCTAGTATGTGGAATAGTTTATAGGTCAGGTCTACGTCGTTCTTACAGTACTCACCATACGCATCAAGATCTTCGGGAGTGAAGTCAGACTTACGCTTACCCAATGCATTTACAACCTCCGTACCTTTCTGACCCAGTTCGTAATGCTTCGCCAAGAACGCAAGGCTACCCCCGACATCCACTCCGTTAGTAGCACGCGCCATACAAAGAGTATCCAACCAACCCTTCGGGCTAATCCCGTAAACCCACGAGAGTATTGCCCCATCAAACGCGGTGTTGTGCGCGAGTACAAGGGCATTTGCCCAGTCGTACTGGTTAAGAAATTCCTGAGTTTCCCCCTTGGTGCCGGAGAACCACGTCGTTTCGCCTTCATCTACCTTAACTCCCACACCGATAACTTCAAACCCATCGCTCCGTACGTACTCTTCAGTAGTCATCTTCGACAAACTATATTCACGGCTGTAGTACGTTTCAAAATCTACTGTAATGATCACTTAATTCCTTTAATAGTTTGTTGTAGTTTAGTAGGTGGGGGTATATAAGGTAAGTTTAATTGCTTATCCTGAAACTCAATACCCTTTTGCCTCTCACCACTTACAAGTTCTTTTAATATGCACTCTTCAAATTGTTTGCGTAATAGTTTTTTGTAGCAGTCCTGTATGTGATCAATTTCTTCGTCTGTGAATATAAGTTCTTTACCTGTGGTCATAACAACCCGTATGAAATTACCCCACCGTACTTTATCAAACGGCTCATCATCCCAAGCATTAATTTTAATTGGATCCCACTCCGCATTTATAAACTCTTCGGGATGCAACTTCATGCGGTCACACAACATCGTTACAGCAGTAGATAATTGATCTGCGCCCATCAACCGTTCCCCAAAAACTTTTGTAGTTTCTTAAAGGCCGACCCCTCAAGCACAAACTTCTCACGCATATCTTCGGGATTAGATTCCAACTTAATCATTTTCTTCCGTATAAGATCTTTAGTGACGCGGTAATGAATGGTCGCAGGCGATGCAATCTTAAACTCATGCACCAAGTCTGTGATCCGCACCGTGCGTTCCTCATCCCATCGGCTCTGTGCCGCGACAAGTAACTGTAGGTCTAGCAGATCAAGATCAAACTCAGTCTTGATTGCCCCGATTGTGTTTACTAAATTATTCAACTTCATTTTGTTCCCTTCAATGCATAATAAAAAACAGGCCGTTTAGAATCTGAACCTCTGTGTCTAAAATTAATAATTACGTTGTGAGTCTCCATTAAGTTTCCTATGTAAAGTCTCGCACTATTCTCGCTTACTTTCATACGCCTAGCGATCTGCTTTGTCGAAAGCCCCCATTGCCCTTTCAGCACACGCATCAACTGCACCAACCGTGCTCTGCGGGGACATCTCCTAATCCTGCGACGCGTTGCGCTCGGCTTCGATGCAGTCAAGCATCACCTCCACTTGTAGTAAGTTCTTTTCGTTTACGATAGAGATATACCCCTCGTGCATTTGTATCTTGTCTAGTTCTCTTAATTGCAGGGCAGTCGGCTGATTGTCTCCGGCCTTGCACTCGATCCCAAAAAAGATTCCTTTATGGCAACCCACAATGTCAGGCACACCGCTCCTACCATACCCACCCGTGGCAGGCATGAAGTAGTAAGCCCCGCGATCATCTAACATCTTCTTAACCGCTTTCTTTACTTTGGCTTCGGGCGTCATCTAAAGTCCTTATTCTTTATTCCTAAGTCAAGCGATAACTTTTCATTCTCAGTCTTGACTCTGTGGTATGCCTGTTTCCAATGCTCAACTTCTTTCTTTAACCGCTCGATCTCGGCTTTGTATTCTTCAGGAGTCATTCTTTTACTCTATAAAATTTCTTGGAACCCATCCGTATTAAGTCCGCAATACCGTTCTCAACAAATCTGTTTAAGGTACGACCTACTTTGCCTTCGCTTGCAATCCATTCCCTTGCAATAGTCTTTGCCTGAACGGGGGTTTTGGGGTGAGAAAGTAGATACTTCCACACCTTCTCTTCAAAATTGGTCATCTCAATTGCCACTGTTTTTCTCCTCTATAGTCGGGTTCCATTACCTTTGTTTCTGTTCGCACAAGGCCACACTTGTTTCAGCGCATCGGTAACTAACATATCTGCACTCTTATGGCGTATGCCGGGATTGGCTTCGATATAACTCTTTGCCACATCCCTGACCTGACCATTGGTTACACCGGCTGGCGGACAACTAAAGACGTGTTGCTGTGCATCGCTTACCCCTGCCACATACCCAAGGGCAAACATCCTTTGAACCACTTCATCGCTATTCATTCGTGATAACAAGTCATTACCAGTTAAAAACTCAGCACTCGCCATACCCGGTATAAGTAGCAAACTCACTATAACCTTTTTCATTTTACACCTCGATACCTTGTGTTCATTAATTCTTCGTATGAAAACTTCTTACCCAATGCCTGAACAGCATCTACTTGTTCTTTGGAATGTTTGATTAACTTGTTATCAAATACGAAAGCATACTTTGGCATTGTGATGCGGCGACGTATAAAGTCGTGCCCCTGTGGTGTTAAACGCCACAACCCTGAAGCACGCTTATCCTCGTCTTTGCCTTTCGGTTTGGCTTCAAGCAAATCCCAATGATGCAGGGTAGCCATCGACTTAGATCTCAGTACCCACTTAGGTGCTTTACCTAAATCTACCCATTCGTTCTTGCGAAAGTTCTTGAGCATCCAAATCATTCCACGTACCTGAGTGCTGTTTATCTGATACCCATTGATCTTGCCCCACCTGCGACAGCAAGGGCAGTTACCCCCATCCTCTCGTATAACTTTTTGAAAATCTGATCTCGCTTCTGCAAGCGTTCTCATCTCACTCTCCTTTTAAAATGGTGCTTCTTCAAAACTTGAAAATTGAATTTTTCTTACCTTAGTTTGTTTACGTATCCACTTACGTATTTCTTTTCTCTCCTCATCAGTTTTAAAAGGCCATGCCATACGCAACGATTCCAACGGGGGGTCATCAGCATCAAGATACTGATGCTCAGGTGCAACTAACTGATCCACCATCCATTGTGTTACGTTAACTTCTGACACTACAACTCTCCTTTTAATTGTTTAATCTCCCGCACCACCTGTTTTAATTCAGCATCGTCAAACCACAAATAGTAAATGCTATCGCTCTGTCGTTTACCAATGTCAGGGACACGAGTACCTTTTTCACACAACTTGAGCATGGCATATTTGGATTCGATCAACCCCGGCATGGGGGGTACATCAAGATCTAACTCACCGTAAATGCTAGTGATTCTGCCTGTGTTGTCCGGGCGCATTTCAAGTCGTGCGGATACCTCTACCTCTCTGATTAAACGTTCCATACTTGGATTATAACTACGCATTTGTATTACTTGCAAGCGGTTTCATCACATAGAATTCATTATCGGAAACCCTATACCCAACCCCCGGTATTGACTGATTAGCGTCGCCACCTAAGATCTTAAGCATTGATACGTCAGCGAGTAAATCCTCTGGCAAGGTTTCGATAGAGTCGTACATTACCGTAGGTTTATAGTGCGCCTTGTAGTTATGCGCCGGGTATTTATCCAACTCTTTCGCCGTTACCGCAACCCGACCATCCACCACGTACACATGGTAGACCTCGATATTTTGCTTTTGCCTAGCCTTGTACGCATCCCGTGTTTCCACAGCCTCAGCCAGTTTACGGAACTCTTCAGTCTTAAACTGCACACCAAGATCACGTAGATGCTTAATTTCTTCATACAAGTCGTTAGAACCAACGCTCCATATTGATTCACCCGCTTTGTATAACTCGTTATGCCAACCTTTGACAAGACCCTCTGCCAAGTGGCTATTAAACTCAAAGATCTCGCCAAACGAAAAGGGTTTTATGAACTCCACCATCATCTTGACTATCTTGGACTCAACCTTAGACATTTTGGTGTGATACTCATATGAGTGCTTACGATACTTGTCGTTCTTAATTAGGCGTGACCCAATCTCAATCGGCGCATCGTTTGTCAACTTGATGTACCCAACTCGTTCATTTCTCTCAGTGCGTTTAGGGAAGCGGGGGTCAATAAAACAAGCCACCCTACGTTTGTGTTCATCTTCACCAATAAAAAGTCCTTTCACCTCAAGGTTTACGGCATGACTCTTACGTGCAAACTCCTTAAGTATTGCTTGCAATTTGGGATGGAAATCTTCTAATGGTGTTATGTATTTCATTTCACTCTCCTATAAAAACTCAAGTCCGACTTGAGGATTTTCTTTTGATTTCAAACTCCAGTACATCTCCACCTTCGGCTTCAATCTTCTCAGCCAAAAACATACCGATAATCTTTACCGCTCTCATGTGCTCTCGGTGTAGCCCCGCATACCTCCAATGGAGCCACAGTATCCAAGTGCCCATGCAACTAAACAGTAATGCGTATTCCATAACATCTCCTCAGAAGTTAAACGCAGACAGAATGTCATCAACCTTACGCTTCACATCATG
>Ga0222713_10004468_pt1 | contig 14026 bp, 20 predicted proteins | sample C33_649DmetaG_FD_165061 | JGI IMG/M metagenome (GOLD analysis project Ga0222713, IMG submission 165061) | Estuarine water microbial communities from San Francisco Bay, California, United States - C33_649D | ecosystem: Environmental > Aquatic > Marine > Unclassified | place: USA: California...
AATCAAACCTGTCGGTGAATTATCAAACATTATACCATTCAATCCAGCCCACACTGCAGCACTCGAATCCCACGATGCAATGTATTTGTGAAATGGTTTGAGTAATGAAATCTCATTAGGGCCGTCGGTCATACCCAAACAGTGGAACTTTTTTGTAGCTTTTTCTAGTAGATTTTGATTTTGAAGTTCTGTTAGGATTTTATGTCGTGACAAATATCTTTGTAGTTTGTATGAATCACTTCTTTCCTTTTTAGTCTTCTTTTCATCAAGACCTAAAGCAATTGGACACCCAAGAATTGACAAACCTATACGATGAATCTTAGGATTATTAAGAGCCCAACGAATACTTTCAATATAGCCTCTCAAATCCCCAACAACGCTTTGAGGAACAAAAAATGTTTCAAAGCCTGCCGCAATTATATCATCAACTGTATCGACAGCCTTCTGTACGGTTTTAATCCAATCTTCACGTGGATAATCTGTCAAAACAATACAGTCTGCTTTGCATTTATTACCCATCTCAATAAGTTTTGATGAATCATACATCGGTCTATTCTGCTTGAACATCTCGAAAGCAGAATTATCCATCATCTTATATTTTCCGAAAGCCTTTGCATAAAAGGTGGCATATTCCTCGTCTTGCTCAACAAGATGTGCCAGTATAAGATGTGCACCATTGGTTTGTGTGTATAAACCAATATGTTTAGTTGGAGATATGTGACAAAAATTAATCATTATTTAACCTCATTATTAAAATAAATCCTGCACCCGTTCTCACCGTCTTCAGATACCTCAATAATATATATGCGCTTTGGATACTTGTCCTTAATATATTCAGACAATTCGTTTGCAATCATTTCACAAGACTTGTTTTGTAATTGAAGAGTGTTGTTATCAAATAAGCTCTCTAATTCTCGTTTGAACATAATGAACTCTACATCTCTATCATCATGAAAAACTTCAAGCTCGACACGAAAATGAAATATATGGCGATGTGGAAAGCCAAGAAACTTTACTGAGTCTAGTTTAGGATCAACGAGTGCAGCAGGATAACAATGAATTCCTTCACGCTGAAATGTTACCCAAATAAAAGAATTAATCATTTTTACTCCACTCCTTTTCTTTTTCAACAATATGCTTCATCCGATAAAACATCTCCCTTGCCTGATTATACCTATCTTCAGTCAAATATACAACCTCTGTTATGCCAGAAAAATTGTTCCACTCTCGTTCATCATTGAAAAATTCTTCCAACCAAATATTCTTTGGGAATGCAGCCTTGAAAGCATGCTCAACACCCTTACACCAATCAAGAGAACCGTATTGGCTCGCAACACATGTTATATCAAATTCTCCATAACGTGAATCATATTTTACATTAAATCTTTCCAATGCATCAGATTTTGTTGTGTGCCCAAACTTATAAAACGTTTTCCCTGTCCGCTTGTCTGCAAATTTACACATGTAGACCTTGGCCATCATACTCTCCTTTAGAATAAAAAAAAGAGCCACCACAAGGGCGGCTCTTTAGGTCAGCTAACTAATTAATTAGCGACCACCAAAAACGTCTTGACCACCTACAGCGTATGCCAAGCGAATCATTTCACGAGTTGGCGTACCAAGGCGATACGAAGTTCCGTTCTTTGAACGGTTGGTGTAAATAACATGACCTTGAGCACGAAGCTCGGCAATGCGTGCTGTAGGCTTAGTAATACCCCAGCTCTCAGCCATTGCGGTTGTCAGTTTACGACCTTTTTGCAGAAAATTGATAATAGTTTTTTGTTGTGACATATTAAACTCCTATAATAATTATAAATTACCTTGCATCTAAAGGTTTTTTAGATTTTTTCAAGGCACTCACTGCCATTTTTACAATTCTCGGATGTTCCTTTAGTTTGAGAACGTAAAAAGGCTTTCCTTCGATTTCCTCTGTACCCATAACATAGGCCTCAAAGGCATCACCAGAAACATTGTTAACAAACGCCGTCAATACAGGTTTGGGTTGATGTTTGTTTCTCACAATACGTCCCTCTGCATTTTAACGTTGTTATAAAACTCTGCTTTCACTGAATCATTATGAAATAAACCATGAACAACTGAGGTCTGTGTCAAGCTAGAATGAACCTCAACGCCCCTGTGTTCCATACAACCATGTGTGGCTTGAATGTATACAGCAACATTCTCCGTGTCTGTAGCAGCCATGATTTCTTTAGCAATCTGATTAACCAAATCTTCCTGGAGCTGACCACGCCGAGCACACCACTGTGCAATACGCACATACTTTGAAAGACCAATGACTCTTCCTGTCGGAATTAAACCAATATATGCAACCCCTTTTACAGGCTGGTGATGATGCGAACACATTGATGTAATCTCAGCACGCACAACCAACATACCCTCAAAACGATCAGATCCTTCATTGGGAAATGATGTTGCGTCTGGTTTAGGTTGATAACGACCAGACATCAATTCATTCACATACATCTTTGCCAAACGTTTAGCTGTGTCCCTTGAGTTTGGGTCGTTCTCTGTATCAATAATCAAACTATTCAATACACCATGAAACTTTTGCTGAATCTCAGCAATCAGCTCAGATCTCTCATCTTGATTAATAAATTGAGAAATATTGTCACTTGCATGAAAGCGATGTCCAGCAGCAACAATTCGATCTCTAATTACCTCTGAAATAGGCTTATCTTCCATATACCTCCTCGTACGAATATACACTATGCATCATCTCATCATGATATGATGCACAATCTTGTTTTGCCTGCGCAATAATTTCTTGCGCATAGTTTGCAAACCATCCAAATTCTTTTTGAAGAACAGACTCAATCGCTTCATCATCAAAACCATGCATGATGCAATCCATAGCACATCCAACCATATCAGCATAAAGCTCAGCCATCTTACTCATAATAATCGTTCCTCACTAGTTCAATATGCTTACATTTTGCATTGTAAGTAAAACCAGGACACGTACACGAATAATGCTTACCGTTCTGTGATACAGTATACATCTTTCCCTTCGATCCGGCAACAGGATATTCTTTGTAATTGTCCTTCCTACCATCCAATATCTTTATTGATTTGATATTGGTAAACGCAATTTGCGATATCGGATAATTTGTATTATCCGTGTGGATAGATAGATATTTTGCATCTAGCCATTTTTCGTTACGAACAACTTTCCCCGTGTATACACGAGTGTCTACGGGTTGCTGTTTGTACGTGTAATAATAAATGTTTGGCTGCTCAACCGTAATTTCTACGGTTGAGCCAACTGCTGGAATAATGTTTGTCATATTATGCACTATACAACAACAAATAATAAAAGTCAACAGTCTTGTAACTTATTGATTATTCAGCAAATTCATTATCTTCACGATGACCAACGCGCATTGCCATGTTTGAGTCGGTTTCGCGAACCTCGACTTTACAACACCATACACGCTTTGCTTCGCTGCCCCATGAAGGGAGTAGAATCGTGTTAATGTATTCGTACAAAAAGTCTGCAATACCTTCACAGCCTGTCTTTTCGACTTCTGTAATTTTTGCAAGACCCTTTCGACCCAGATCCAACAATGTTTCGCGCTCAGGATCATCTTGTGCAACAAGAAGTGTATGGTCAAACCAATCCTCAAGATTGTATTTGAGGTCTTTTAGACCACCAAAATCTACACACCAGTTTCTTGCATCAAGTGTGTCACACTCAAACTCAAAATGAAAACTCAATGCATATCCATGAATAAGATTGCAGTGTGAATCAGCCCGCCATTGCCTATAGGCAACAGGTCCTAAATGTCTATACGTTTTTGTTGAAATATACTTCGCCATCACATTTCTCCCACCAAAAGTTAACCCACTCTTTATCCACTGCACGATCAATAGTTCTACCGTAATAATTGGGAATAACGAGTTTCTGTTGTGTATTGTAAATCAATGTAGCTGTTTTTGCGTTTGGCAAATGCTTTAATATGTTATATATTGTTTCTCCATTATCAACAATATCATCAACCAACAACAACTCTTTATGACCATAATCGTGCTTGAGTTTCAAACCAAATGAAATATCTTGGTTTTTAAAATCTCGCGTAGACCATTGAAGCACCTCCAAAGGAATACCCAATTTGTGTGAAATAATCACAGCAGGAATTAGGCCACCTCTCACAATGCCAACAATAAAATCAGGACGCCAATTGCTATTTTCAATTTGCTTTGCTATTGAATAACAATCTGTTGATAAGTTTGCATGGTTATAATACATTATGTCCCCCATTCATTCTTAAACAACGGAACCTGAAGTCTATCACTATACCTCAAACCATGCTTCATAGCAAGCAGTGCTACAGCTTTATTGTTCATGCTATAAACACTTTCAACCCCACCACATGGCATCAAATATACAGGACCTTTAAAACCTGCATTACGATACTCAGATACAGCTTGAAGAGCTTCATTGCAATCTTCTTCATTAGCAACAACAAACTTCAAATAAACATATCCAATATCCTCGTATTGCTTAATCACATCAGGCTTAATTGCATCTTCCCACTTCTCACCCGAAATTGATAGCTTTGGTGAAACAGAGAATGTCAAACAGCTTCTACCACTTCTTCCCACTGCCCAAAGATACAAATACTCAGACAAATCAGAACTAAGGTCTTGAGTTCCGTTTGTCTCAAATGTAATTTCTTTCAGCAACTCCATTCCATCTTGTTGAAGCAGCTCAGGATATGACCGTTGCCAACCAAGCAAAGGTTCACCACCAGTAATTACGAGATGTTCATCCCTCCATTCTTTGTGCGGAAGAAGCTCTTGAATTTGTTCAGCCAATGCTTCTGTTGAAGCAATAGGTGAAAGGTGTTTGAACCTAACATCCCAGCTAGCATAAGAATCACAACCGGTATTAACAAGTGGTAGACTTTTATAGCTTGTATACTGTTTGCTATTAACTGCAATAACGTCTCGCTCATCACTAATTTCTCCCTTTTTCATCCCAAAACCACCACAGGTGAAGTTGCATCCAAATGTACGAAGAAAAACACTAGGAACACCCATGTATCGCCCTTCACCTTGAATTGAATAGAATAATTCTGATACCTTAATTTTAGACATAACGTTGTTCCTTTACAATTCCTTTATCAAGCTTTTTTTTGTATTTCATACCCTTTTCCAGATAATAAGTATTGACCTTTGATGTGAAAACAACACCATTCAAATGGTCTAATTCATGTAGAAAGCATCGTGCTGTAATACCATCAAACTTCTGTGTCACGGTTTCCCCATTAGGTTGAGTAAACCTAACCTTAATTGTTCTAGGTCTCTTTACTTTGAGATATAGATTTGGAAATGACAAACACCCCTCGTCTAGTAATATAATGTTTGTGTCTGTTTGATCTACTATTCGTGGATTGAAACAAGCATACACAGGATTTCCATTCATAACAAATACACGATGCCTCAATCCACATTGATTGGCCGAAAGCCCTAATCCGTTATTTGAGATCATTGTTTCTGTCAGATCTTTGGCTAGCTGAATCGGATCGCATGGTGGATTGGCAAAATCAAAATCAGGAATCTCTTCACGCAAAATAGGATCATTTGATGATACTAAATCTAAAATCATATTGTACTCCATTCCCTTCCGCATGTATTGTATATCATTTTGATATTCTCGAAAAATTCTTGACCTTCTCAAACTTTACAACATTTTCAAATTTGTCAAAAAGTTGATCACCTTTATGCGATATTATAAATGTATTGTTTTCTTTTGTCAACTGCTGAAGTATTTTCATAAACTCATCCGTTCCTTCAGTATCTAAAGAACTGTCAAATACCTCATCCATGATAAGAAGATTAGTAGAGATACTGTTACGTAGTTTAGCAATTGATCTCCACGTGAATAAAAGAGCCAAGTCAATTCGCATCTTCTCACCCTCTGAAAAACTCTCATATTTGAATTCATCTCTGAACCTCGACTTTATTTTTTCTTCAAAGTTTTCATCTAATTCAAAATTAACAAAGAAATCCATTGCAGCCAAATACTTGTTAATCAACTTATTCATAACAGGTATGTATTGCTTAATTATCTTTGTTTTGATTCCTGTATCCTTCAACAACAAACTAGCAACATCTAGCGTTTGTTTGTCTTCCAACAACTTTTTGTGCAATTCCTGGTTATCTTGAAGTAATTGTTTTTGCTTCTCAATCTCTTGCAAATCAACCTTCTTGTCCTCTTCATTCAACGAACTTATATCAATATCAATGTTCTCTATTAGCTGTTCATCAACATATATTGTATTAATTAACTTCTGTTTTTGTTTATCAATATCGTTTATCTGTCGATCCAAGTCTCCTATTAGCTTATCAACATCCCCAAAATTTTTTATCTGCTGATCAATTTCCTCAACACCTTCAACATACTTCTGTTTAGACTTTTCTCTTTGATCTATTGTTGTGTGCTTGAAATTCTCATCAATTGATTGTTTGCATGTGGGGCAGTTATCATTGTCGTGAAAAAAGGATATATCATTATCAAAGTTACTAATCTTATCAAGCAATTGATCTTTATATTTTTCAAGTTTATAAATCTTTGCTTGTTTCTTTTCGTGCTGTTCTTTTTCAAGCGTAAGAGCACTGATCAACTCTACCAATTTTTCTTTTTCTGTGCTGTTGTGTTGTATTTGTTTTTGTATCTTTTGTTTTTGTTTGCTCTTTAAGCCAATCAGTTCTTTTGTGTTTTGTCTTTTTTCATTGACATGCTTTTCTTCAACGGCAATTAAACTTTGTGCATGTTTTATTGCATAGTCTGTTTCTTGTATACCCTCTTTGTTTGCAGATATCTTATCTTTTAATAACACATTCATTTTTGAAAAGATTTCAATATCAAGCAAATCCTCAATTATTTCTCTTCTATTAGCTGCCGTAAGTTGCATGAATGGCACAAATGATGCAGATCCCAGTATGACAACTTGGTTAAATGATTTATTGTTAATTTTCAAGATTTGCTTTTCAAGCATTTCTTGATATTCTTTTTGCTCAGCATTTTGATCAATAAGTTGATCGTTGCAACGTATTTCAAATGTGTTGGGCTTAATACCTCTTACAATATTGTATTGCTTTTTGCCAATATTGAAGTCAATGTGAACTTCAGTGTTCTTTTTGTTAATAGTGTTGATTAGTTGGTTTTTGTTGATGTTACGAAAAGGTTTACCAAACAAAACAAAAGACAGGGCATCAAGCAACGTTGATTTCCCTGCCCCATTTTTACCAACCATCAATGTGAGCTGATTTTTGCTGAGATCAATTTCAGTAAATTGGTTGCCTGTTGATAAAAAGTTTTTCCACTTAATCTTTTTAAATTCTATCATACTTCAAACCATGTTGGGGTGGGTCGTCGCTTCCATTTGGCAAAGTGGGATTTGGCACCGATATAATAATTTCTATATGACTCAACAACAGATCCAGTTTTGTATTGATCTGGCATTGCAGGAGGAGGAGCAGTGAAAGGACCAAGAGGAATGTTAGATGGAGGAGAACTGAGGTGTGGAGTAAGATCCAAACACTTATGCTTTTTATCATAGCGAAACCAATATTCGTCTAATAGTGCAACAAATAAACAATACAGCCACGTGTAGTTGTTATTCGTCTGCCTGCACCAAATAGCAGACGGATGATTTTTGTGGGCGATCTTGTATATAGGTTTTTCTGTGTCTCCATCAAGCACACGATGCGCTGTTGACAACAACTGCGCAGACTCAACAATCATCTTTACAACGTGCTTATCACAATGCTGTGTTGCACACTTAAACGGATCAATATCCAGATAAAATATGTTCATTATTCAATTGATAAAGCTTCATTATATAAGTTTCGTAACAATGTTTCTAGCTGTTTTTTGTTGGCTTGTATTTGCACATTGTCAATATATTTGTTTAGCAGTGTCAGTGTATCCTCTGCCTCGTTTACAATATCACTATCTTGTTCAGCATCCATATGAAAATGATCATCAACAATTTGTATATCACATACACCAGCTTGCTCTAACTTATCAATAACCATATCGAAACAATAAGGGTTTGTTTTGTTCCTTACTATAACTTTCACTAAAGTATCTTTATACATTGAAAAATCATCCAAGACAACATCATCAACATTTTTGTCTTTATCATCATAGTGATATTTCACAAACATAAGATTTGGGTTGCAGATGAATTCTAGTTCTCTCGTCTGGGTGTCAAAGATGTGGAAGCCTTTAGGATCTGCATAATCAGACCATGTTAGTTCGTATGGTGTTCCACAATATGTAATATTACCTTTCGTTGATCTGTGATGATAGTGACCTGATAACACCCACTCAAACTTCTCAAATATTTTCCTATCAACACCATGATCAACTATTGTTCCTGCATACATTTCAAAACCTTGAATCTCAAAATGTCCACAACATATTTGTGCAGATGTTTTGCTTATCTTTTCAAACACCTCTTGTTCGTTGTCTGGACATATCCACGGAACAAACAAAAACTCTGTATTCCCTATACTAAGTTCTTTAGGATTTTCAATACATGTTATATTGTTGTAGCTTGCTAATAGCAAATTAAGTGAATTAACGTTATTTGTATTCTTGTAGAATGTGTCGTGGTTACCTACAAGCATTATTGTTTGATAGCTGTGGTTTAGTCTATCAAAAAAGTACTTTTGCACCGATTTAAGGGTGTTAAAGTTTATGTATTTTCTACGATCAAACACATCTCCGAGCTGGATAACGTGACTAATATTGTTTTGTTCCAAGTATGGAAAAAACACTTCATCATAAAACTTTTTGAATTGATTGTCAAAAATTGGACTATCGTTACGGGCTCCAAAATGTGTGTCGCCTAAGATTGCAACACGCATATGTTATTCTTCCATGAATTCTTCAAGACCTTTTTTCTTTTTCTTCTTCTTTTTCTCGTTCATACTATCCTCAAAAGCCTTGATAAAGTCAACACTGTGATGATTGTCAAGATCTACAACGTTCTGTAAGTTAAAGTCCCCGTCTTCACCCTGAATGACAATGTCATCAAAAATCATTGAATTCTCTAATGATTTGTGTTTAATGTATTGCTGTTTTCTTTCTTTAAGAATTCTGCGAATAAATGCATAGTAAATTATCTGTGTAAAATACGCAAATGCATTTGTTGACTTAGCGGGATCATAATTGTCAAAATAACTGATACAGTTCTCAATGCCATCACTGATCATCTCATCTCTGAATGAATAGCTGATAAAGTTTGGTTTGTGACTCAAACGCTCAGCAATCATTAGTATGCATTTACCTGCATATTCAGGTATAGGTGGCTTATTCTTTTTCTTTCTTTTAGCCTCTACACATTGTTGTTTATATTGAACTATACACTCAAAGAGTTGTTTGTTATCGACATAATGATTAGACATCTTATTCCCTTCACATAATGGATTATATATTAAATTAATGTTGTTGTCAACTAGTTTAATGGTTGGTTTGTACTAATTCTTTCTAAAAGAGCCAAATATTGTTCATCTTGGTCTTCTTCATTCATTGAAACTTTAATCAGTTCACGATTAATTGTTTGATCAATCTCTTGTTCAAAATGGAACAATGCAGTGTTGTAATACGACTCTAACCCTTCCAGTGGTACAATAACATGCATTACATTGTGCTTTTCAAATGTACATTTTTTTGTTTTACTGAATTGGATATAGCGTGTCAATGATACAGAGGGAATGGGGGCCTCAATATTTTTGTAATTAATTTGTACGGGATTCTCTACCTCTAACACATGGTTGTTTTCAAACACGATATCCCCAACAACTTCTGTACCATTTACGAGCTTAATTATTCTTATCATCTTAGCTCCCTAATTTTACGTTGTATATTTTATATTCAAACTTTTCGTTTGTGTAGATCTCTATTCTACTAATGAAATGTTTCAATGTGTGATTTGATCTTGATTTCCATTTTAGGTCATCAGCAATATCAAACAATGTAGCCATTTCTTTGTCTTGTCCTTTTCTCAAGCCTCTACCAATTGATTGTAGCCCTCTAATTTTTGATTTAAATGGGCTAGCAAAAACAATATTGTGGATTCTCTTAATATTTACACCAGTACTAAATGTCCCATACGATGCGACAATAATTGCATCCTTTTCTTGCTCAACAATATGACGAATATCATTTCGCTTATCACCATCAACATTGCCGTGAACAAAGAACACCTTTCTTTCACCTGCTTTATCCTGTATTTTGTTATACAGGACTTTGCCTTGTTTTTCAACAAATTGATAAAGAATTAGTGTATTGCCGGTTAACGATAAAGCCAAGTTTCGAATAAAGTTGTTTCGGCGCTCACATTGAACAATAAAATCAAGCTCGTCCTTATAATCAAATTTTTTGCATAGCTCCCTTGTTTGATCATCATAAGAAAGAACAAGAGCCTTTATTCGGAATGGCGATAAGTATTTATTCTCTATCAACTCTGAAGTTGTTGTTAGTTGAATCTTTGGACCAAATAACCCTACTAGCACAAGCTCATTTGTTTCTGTTCCATCCAGGGATCCAGTAAAGCCAAAGCGATATTTTGCCTCTGTTAGCTTTGTCATAATCGATGTAAGGCTCGTTGCTTTAAAATGATGTGCCTCATCACCAATTACAAGGTTGAACTGTTTAAACCACGGCTTCTTTAGCTTATAGATTGATTGCCAAGTGGATATTACAATGTTGGCATCAGAGTCTTTTTCTTGACCTGAAAATATCTTATGAACCTCTCCAGTGAAACCGTATTCTTTAAAATCAGAAGCAAGTTGATGAACTAGGCCAGTTGATGGCACAACAATCAACGTCTTTGTGTTGTAATATTGTGTAAGGAAGTAAATGATTAGAGACTTGCCTGATGCAGTAGGTGATATTAATGTTGATCTCCTATTACGTATGCATTGTGCTAATGATTTAACTTGATAATCCCTTAGTTCAAGATGTGATGGTAGTTGTAGTGAAGAAATGAAATCTTTTGCTTCGTCTATTGAGAAACTTTCGGCAGAGAAGTCTGTTAAGTAGTCGATTTGATAATCGCGTTGTGAACAAAACTCTTTTATCTCATCCAAAAGTCCAACGTAGATTGTATGTGATGCATTGTTGAACAATCTTATTTTGCCATCCCAGAGTTTATTTTTGAAAGCTGGCATAAAGCGTGCACCGGGCACATTGAATGTAAAGTGATCGGAAATTTCCATTGCTATGCCCTTCTCGCAATGTACTTTGAGATATACGTTGTCTATTTGTTCAATTGCTATTGTATCGTATGTCATGCGCCTTGTGTAAACTTAATCCAATCAATCGCATTCTTAACTAAAAAGCCTCTATTGTTTAAAGTTTTGATAATTGATTCAAGGAAATCAAGTTTTTCTTCTTGTAATTGTATTTTGCGTTTAATGGCAATAACTTCTTCGTCTCCATCGATATACATGGATACGTCTGTTTTAAGAATCTTTAATTGATTTGGTTCCCAACCGTAGCGTTTGTGGTCTTCTTCACTCAACTGACCCATATAGTATTCATACTTTATTCTATGAAAAGACTTATATTGATTTTCTAGTTCTTTTAGTCTTATTCTTTCGTTGCTATAAATCTTAAAGTATTTTGAGTGAAGTTGTGGGATCTTTAGGCTTTCTTCACCAAGCTCTGTTCTATCAATTTTACTATCACTTTCCCAGTAATCTTGTATCTCATTTAATTGCATTATAACTCCATAAATGTAATTGCTAGGGATATATTACGAAATTATCCCCTGCAGGTCAACGGCTAAAGCGAGGTAATTGAATATTTTTGATATGCAAAAGTTACCGTTGAAGTCAAGTAGTTAACATCAGAATCAGTTGTTGTAAACTCAAGCTCAGCCAAAGAAGTAGGAAACATATTTTCAAAAACAACGTTGTGGATTGGGTTCATTGCGCTGGATAGAATGGTTAATGTACCATCCGAGATTAATCCTAGCCCAGACATTCTATCGACCAAACCAGTGTTTTGACCTCTACGTGCAATATCAGCTGTTCTATATTGGTCAAAATTGTCGGGGAAGCCTAAAGAAATCATCCAGTTATATATTTCAAGATAATTTTTAAGATCTTCATCAACTTTATATGTTAGGGTGAATTCACCAAAATCAAGGTGGTCACCGGGAATAGGTAATTTAACAAACGGGTTAGGCGAATCATAGCGACCAAGTGACAGGCTTGGAAGGCTAGCTGCTTGTACAAAGTAATTGATATGTGGTGTTTTCTTAATTATGAATTTGAACCCAAGTGGGGAAAGAAAACTTTTATTTGTGGGTTGGTTTGTTATCGCTGTCATTATTACCTCCGTACTACTATTTATGCAACCTATATCCCTTTGAAGACGATGTTCTAAGGTTGGACTCGGATATGTTGCGTTGCTTACAAAAAGCATTAAGATTGTAAACGTTATGTATGCTTCCATCGGGGAAAACCACCACATAAGTTTTTGCTCGGGCTTTAATAGTTGCCTGCTTTTGCTTTTCGGACGGTGGGTGACCTTTTAAGGCTGCACCAATCTTAGCACCGTGTTCAGGAGTGGATCGCCATGTTGATCTTTTCTTGCCTTGCCGAATACTCTCTTTGTTTTTTTCTGTTCGAATTACACCTGAGGCCCCATGTTGTCCACCAGAAGATAAGTTATAACCTTTGAGGGGATTTGTGGTTTCATACAAAGCGATATTATCCATCTCTGCTGTAAGCGAATGTTCATAACTTTCTGATTGTAATAAAATTTCTTGTTGCCAGCTGTCCAACGGATATTTACGTAGGGCCTTTTGAATGGGTCGTTGAAAACCTCTACGTACTTCACTCATATGATCTTGCAGTCGTTTTTTAAGAGGACGGCTCGTCCAACCAATATAAATTTTATTTGATGGTGATATTAGCTTGTATACAGTATAAATTTTCATAGTGTCAACATCCTCTATTTTTGTGGAAAAAACTGGGCAACCCATGGGTTGCCCAGAATTACATAACTACTTGATTTTATAATTATTTTTATAAAATATTATCAACCAACACGCGACGGTAGTAGACGTTGCTGTCTTTTGTCAGTGCACCAACACCGGCTGTTGAACCTTCAGCGAATGGGTTTGCAACCATTCCGTAACGGGTCTTGAAGCCAATTTTTGGTTGGAAGCTGTCTTGATCAACAGCACGAACCATTTGCAGTGGAACGTATGGGCAGTAGAACAAGCCTGCGTCAAATGCTGACGAACCCTTGTAGCCAACGACCATGTAGTTACCTGTTGCATATGGATCGATGTAAACGCGGATACGACCGTTCAGAACACCAGCAAATGTGTTGCCTGTGTCATCAACGTTCAGTGCATTTGAGTTAAGAGCAGGTGTGTAGTCCAGAACACCAGCCATCTGCAGAGCGGATGCTACATCGCTTGAACAGATGATGATGTTACCTTTACCACGACGTGTGTTCTTAGCAATTTGGTTAGCTTCACGTTCAACTTGGAACATCAGGCCCTTGAATTTCTCAACTGACCAACGGCCATTTGCGTCAACGTCGAGGTCAAAACGACCTTGAGTTGTTGTGCCAGAATCAGCACCGCGTTGAGCTGTAACAGCGATTGTACGAACGACTTCGCGGTTAATTTCAGCAAGGATTTCTGAGGACAGAATGTTTGACAATTCTGTTTCAGCGTCAAGACCGTGGATTGCTTTCAGGTCTTGTGCCAGTTCCATTGTGTATTCAGCTTTCAGAGCACGTGACTTAGCTGTTACAGAGACTTTCTCGATTGAGAATGCCATCTGTGGGATAGCTGTGTTTGATGTCGTGCCCAGAGCTTCTGCTTGAGCTGTTGACATGCCTGAACCAAAGTTGTAGATACCTGTTTCAGCCAGGTTAGCAGTACCAGTTGTTGTGTTACCTGGATATCCACCAACGTTTTTCTGACCCAGCGTGTTTGCACCAGAAACAACAGAAGAGAATGCT
>Ga0222713_10004470_pt1 | contig 14025 bp, 18 predicted proteins | sample C33_649DmetaG_FD_165061 | JGI IMG/M metagenome (GOLD analysis project Ga0222713, IMG submission 165061) | Estuarine water microbial communities from San Francisco Bay, California, United States - C33_649D | ecosystem: Environmental > Aquatic > Marine > Unclassified | place: USA: California...
TGAGGCGATGAAGATGGGACCGATGTATATGAGGGAAGTCCAGAAGGACATTGAAAAGCATTTTACCGAATCCGTCTCTGACTTTTTGGGCAGGAGGGTGACTGCGGAGGACATCAAGAAGGCAACGAAGACGGGTTGGATTTGAATCATTTCCCCGTGATTGTTTACTAGATGTTTTTGAAAACCGTTAGGGGGTGAACACAATTTATACATCCTGCGTGGGGAAATCGGCGCAGTTTAGTAAACAAAGAAAGGCTGGCTGATTAAATTCAGCCAGCCTTTTTGATTATCCGTGGAAAATCCAGCTAGTTTTAGCTCTGTAGGGTCCGTAGACCGATTCCATGAATGCTCTTTCCTCAGCGACTTCACGGAAGATGTGCTCCAGAAGTTTTGCGTTTGCTCCGAGCCATTTATCTTTTTCTTTTGAGAAGCCGGGTACTTTGCTGTCGATATCTGCAACTCTGCGTTTTGCATCTGCTTTTTCAGAAGAGCTTGGGTCTTGCAGGGCTTTGACATAGCTGGGGTCGTTCAGCATGTTTGCGAGGTCTTTTACAGATTTCTGGTAGGGAGTACCTTCAGGGGTGTCGAATCTTGCTGTGAGGCCGAGTTGTGCCAAGGCGTTTGAATCAACTACGCCGAGCAACTGAAGGGCGTTGCCTTTTCCGATGATTTCATTGCCCAGCTTTTTGAAATCGTCGCCATAGTTGCCGCTTTTTGCCATGTCTGCAAGTTCCTTCACTTGCGGGTCGGTGCCTGCGGGTGCTGATTCAGCGGGTTTAGGTGTTTCTGCTGGGGCTGCGATAGGTTGTCCCATGACAAGCCGTTTGAAGTCTTCTTGTTGTTGGGGGCTGAGATTGTTCCAAACATTTGCCTTGAGGGGTTCAACAAATTTCTTAGCTGCTTCTTGATCTTTGATGGCTGTGATATCGCCCTTTTGCGCTTTCGCCCAGAGTTCTTGAAGGTCTTCTGCTGATGGTTCGCCGCCGGGAGCTTCTTCGCCGGGAGCCTCGCCACCGGGAGCTTCACCACCGGGAGCTTCTTCGCCGGGAGCTTCTGCTGCGGCTTTTTGTTCAGCGCCTGTTAGAACCTGTTTGACAGCCTGAGCGAATTTGAGAAAATCTGCATGTGGTTTGGCACCAGCTTGTTGTTGTGTTTTTTCAAGGGCATCAATCTTAGCCAAAACATCTTCGATGGCTTTTTTGTCTTGTTCGTGTGAGATTTCTGTGCCTTTATCTTTCCAACCTTGTTTGAATCCACTCCAACCGCCTTGATCCAACCAGCTTGATACGCCAGAACCAAACTGACGAGCGTAATCCCAAAGACCTTCGTTGACTGGTTCTCCTGCGATGAATGACTCGTAAACAGTTTCTGGAGCGATGCCTTGTGATGCCAATTTTCTGAGTGTGATGCGAATTTCGTTTTTAAGTTTTTGTTTGGTTGATACGGTTTCAGAAAGATAGGGGTTTTTTCTACGGGTGTGTTCTGCTGTTGGAGCTCCTGCGGGTGCTGTTGGAGCTCCTGCGGATGCTGTTGGAGCTCCTGCGGGTGCTGTTGGAGCTCCTGCGGGTGCTGTTGGAGCTCCTGCGGGGGCTGTTGGAGCTCCTGCGGGTGCTGTTGGAGCTCCTGCGGGTTTCTCGTGAGAGCCGTAAACTTTAAGGCTATTGATCATTTGCATGATGGTTTGGCCAAAGTTAGGATCGGCAATTTTTTCACCAATGGTTTTTGATTGTTGCAATCTGCTGGACAGGGTGCTGAGTGCATACTGAAGTTCTTCTGTGGCTTTGTCCACGGGTGTAGGTTGTGGTTTTGCTTGACCCGGCTGTCCTCCTTGTCCAGCATATTGTTTGTATAATCCATGAGCAGCGCCTGCTAGACCGCCAGCGATGGCACCGGGGACTAAGCCTGCTCCAGTCAGTCCACCGGCTGCTGCGCCGTAGGCAGCACCTTTTTTGACATCTGACCAAACACCCTCTTGTTCAGCGAGGATGAGATTGTGTTGAAGCCATTTCTGAGCGGATTCATTAAGTTTTCTGTTGCTTTGATGAACAAGTCCATCAGAAAGATACCAATCAACAAATTTTACAGGGCTGATTCCGTTTTGGGACATGAGAATTAGGCATTCTTGTACTTGTCTCATGTGGCGTGTTATATGCATACTTTCTGAAAATGTCTTCATGCTTCCTCACATAAATTGATCAATATTTTATATATTGAAGTATGATAAAAATAAAAACACCCGTCTAAAAATAGACGGGTGTTTTTCTCGGATTTTAGTTTAGGCTTAGACGATCCAGAAGCCGCCAGCACCGTTGCTGTATTCGGTGGGTGCTTCGGGGGTGTCATCAAATCCTTCTCCGTCGAACAGTTCGAGGACCTTGCGGTCGCCAGAGGTGTTGACAGTTTCCAAATAAGCTGTGCGCTGAATGGAAACGCCGCTCACAACTGCGGTGTCCAGAGAACCTTCGGTAGCGAGGTTCACCAAGGTGGGGGTCAATTGAATAGTGTAACTTGCCATAATTGTATCCTTTTTGCAAAAAGAGGTTTACACATTTATATATGCTTCCGAAATTAAATTATTTAGAAGCTTAGGGGGTTTAGGGTGAAATTTAATTGTCTTTCACCCAGATTTCGGGTACTTGCATTCGTATACATTGTCACGCAGACATTCTTGCTCGCAGGGTCAAATGCCACGACCTTCCAATTTGGATTGGTCAAGAGCATTCTACGAGGCATTATTTCCTCGAAATAAACCCATGTCTTGTTATTTATGTATTTATAGATATTTTCAACCATCAGATACTTGACTGTACTGGTATTTTGTATAGCTCTGACTGTATTCACGGTGAATTCGTTATTTATGACGACTTGAGATTTGCTGGTATCAATTACTTCTCCTTGGGCTGTGAGGAGAAAGTTTGGGCGAGCGTAATCATCTGCGTATGACCATTCGCCGGATGTGATTTTTTGATTTAAAACTTGGTTATAAGCTGATGCGGCCAAAGGTGTTAGATCAATAATTTTACCCGTATTTACTACGATGCTTTTACTGCGGTCCAATTTGCTTATGAGCATGGCAAGCAGGGTTTCTTTGGCGAGCGGTTCGTATGTTGTACAAGCTTGTTTAGAAATCATGGTTTTGTTCTCTATTATTTAAGATATTTATGAGTACAGCACAACAAAACGAAGATTGTTATTTTTTTATCGATGATTCTTTGCCAGAAGAGCAAAGAGTTATGAATTCCATGTGCGTGAAATGTCATGAAACACACAACAAGGGGTGGCTTTGGCAAGGTAGCAAACGGGGATACGGTCCCTATGAGATTACCTGTGATATTTGTGGCCACATTATTTTCCAACCGCAAGTAAAGAGGTCTTGATGAAGGCTTTGCGTCCTCTGATAAAATTGAGTGGTGAAAAATATTCCATCAGAGAGTGGATACTATCTCAATTTCCCGAAAATTATCAAGATTACACCTATATCGAACCCTATGGTGGTGCAGCGAATATTCTTTTTTGCAAGGACAAATCAAAAACAGAGATTATCAACGATCAGGATATAGAAATAACCAATATTTTTCGTGCTCTCCGTGACGAGGCAGACGAGGTGATGAAGAGACTTGGATCGTTCAAGGCTGTGGCAGACCACTTCAGTAAGGCAGAGAAGAAAAAATCTTTCGAGGACTATTTGGACCATGCTGTTCATGATCTTTTTTTGAGAAAGATCACAAAAAATGGAAATAAAAAACAGTTTGCAAAACCTTCCAATCTGACGACTTGGAAAAATGGGATTAAAAGCCTTAAGGAATATTCAGCAAGAATGCATGGTGTTTATGTTTTTGCCAAGCCTGCGCTTGAAATAATTTCATCTTTTAATTTTGAGGACACGCTGCTTTTTATTGATCCCCCTTATTTGACAGACAACAAGATGAGCAAGGTGGTTTATAGTTCTGACATGCCACCTGAGGAGCACATTGATTTGAGCAGGGCGTTGAATGATTTCAACGGTAAGGTAATATTGATGGGTGTGATGTCACCGCTTTACAAGAGGTTGTACAAGAACTGGAATATTTCTAAAAATAGAATAGATAACGGCAAGGAAAAGCGAACGGAGATCATCTGGAAGAATTTCTGATATGGAGGCAAGATGAATTGTGAGATGCCGGGATGTAGCAACGAGAGCGTTAAAAAAATATCAAAAACCGGCATTTATTCTGGTGTAAATTTAGGAAGTTTTGAAATTCATCTCTGTGGTTGTCATGCGGTAAAGGATGTGCAGGAGCACATTGAAGACATCTGTCGTGAGAAGGCGTGTGGAATGCAGCATGTAAATCCTTTAATGGATGTAAAAATTCACCAGAAAATTTGCTAAATAGTACATGCTTAAGACATTTAGGGAATATTTATCAGACCGACTGTCTCAGGATCAGCCGCCGAGTGCTGGTGATCTTCAGGACAACGGGTCAAATTCTGACAGAAATTTTGGTAGGAGTGGAGCTCGTTCCAAGAATGTCAGCAAGTCGGTGCCAGAAACAATTTCAAGTCTGAATCCTGACAAGCTTTTTGGGAAGAAAAGGTGCAAAAAATGAATTTCCAAAGATTGTGGGAAAACATGAAGCTGGGACAGGAAAAAGAGCAGCCTGACGAGGACAAGGCGATGTCTGCGATCAGGACTGGTTTGGGATTGCGTGAGGATTTTTGGGAAGACTTCAATTTAGTGGTCAACAATTCCGAAGGATTATCTGCTCTGTTGGACATTCCTGTAGAGAAGATATCGACATGGCGGCAGAAAGTAAACTCTGTGCTTGACAAGGTTCGTGAGGCCGATGGCACCGCAGATGTGGGCAAGAACAAAAAACTTATCAAGACTGGCGTATCGGTGGGCGACTGATGAAGACATACAATCAATGGCGATTTCATGAAAGTTTTGATGCCGATTGGGAGCGCATCAAGAACATGAATCTGCCTGTTGAATCTTCCGTCAAAAGCTTTGTCTCTTCAAAAATTTCTGATTTGCAGGATCGAATAGTGCAGTTACTGAAGTCCGACAAGATTCAGAGTTTTCGTGATGTACCGCCTGATGTCAGGGACCAGTATGCCAAGGCTATTGTTGCTGCGACTATGGAATTATTTTATCCGACTGTGGATAGTGTTGTGGCGAAAGTTGAGCCCAAAAAAGAAAAGCCTGATGCTGGAGAGGTGACCATGCCGCAGGACGAGTTGATTTCACCAGTAGCATCTAAGGGGTAAAATGAAAAAATTCTTGGAATTTATTCAGATCAGAGAGAACGAAGTTCAGAGTCAGATTGCTCCGGGTGGTCAGCTTCCTTTAGCGCACGCATCGGGTTCTGGCGCTTTACCTGTCACGGCACCGGGTGGTGGCAACGAGGAAAAAGTTCTTGAAGAATTAGGCAACTCACTTAGAAAGATTTTAGAGGAAAGGTTGTTTCCAGCTTTGGAAAAGAATCATTTATCTAAAGAGTCTGCGATGAAGTTGTTGCAGACTATCGTGAGCGAGGTGGCAAACAAGTATGGTTTAAGTTCCTCTGCGGTGCAACAAAGTGCTCGCAATGCGATGACTACAAATTCCGAGCCGAGGATGCCCGCTCCCAATCAACCCACGGCAACTTAAAAAATTGGTTTAAGGATTTGTGTAATTTGTTTATAGTTTTCAATTTTTGAGAAGTGCTCCTCATTATTGAGCTTATTATCGAGACCTACTATGGGCTCAACCTTTGACCATTCTATGTCCTTGTGTCCTAAAAAATTGAAGATTTTCTGACAGTTTGTTTCCCAAACATCTGAGTATAGGTCTTCATAATAAATTTTGATGTAATTTTTCATTAGTGGTTCATAGTTGTGGATTTTTTTGAAATTGCTTGCTGTTTGCAGGAGTTGATCTGGATCAATAGGTCCCATTTCACTATAAATTTGATTTAAATTTTTTATTTTATTGTTTATAAAAATCTCACTAGATTTATTTCTTTTGTAAGCGTGCCAAATTCTTGATTTTTGGGCAACAAGAAAAGACAGGGCTGCTGCGACGATATTTCTGCGACATAAAAAAATGATGGGATAGTTCTGAACTAAATATTCGTTGGCTTCTTTTTTGAACTGTAAATGAATATGTTTGAATCCATCGTAGTCTGTTAGTAGTTGTTCGACGGCCAATTCTGGTGACTTTTCTTGTGAAATTTTATAAAAAGTTCTGTCCATTTTATCATTTGCGTCCATGCAATGTGCAAAATTAAAAGGTTCATCAAACACATTGAGACTTTGACTTCGCAGTAGCTCTACCAAGCTTCTGCTACCTGAGCGATAATGTGTAAAAATAACAAATTTTTTACGATTTTCATCCATCATAGAAGTTTGCTGCGCCGAATAGGTCTACTCCAATCATATATAAGAAGACAAGGAGGGAATATGGCAAAATCTTTAACGACAGACGAAATACAGGAAGTTTTGCAGAGATTGCAGAACTTTTTGGAAGATTCCAAGGCACAATGGGCTAATGAGAATCCAGCCAGCAAATCATGGATCAGCCTAAGTAAAACAAATTTAGTGAATGTAACTGTTTTCTTGCTGCACAAAACTGATGACTTGATTCAATATGTTGAAACATTTATCAGTTCTGGTCCTGACAAGAAGACAGCGGTCTTGATTGTTTTGGCGAAATTATTTGATGCTATTTCAGCGTCTGCCTTTCCTGTTTGGATGAAGCCTTTTGTGCCAACGATTAAGCAGATTCTTATCAGCGTGATTTTAAGTAATCTCATAGATTTCATCGTTTCAAAATACAGGGCTGGTTTCTGGAAAATGGAGCAAAATGACGCAGCCAAGTGACATGATACAACTCTTGCCATTTACTCGTGAGGATGTCCTGAGTATTCAGGATGTCGAGCAGAAGTCTGGTTGGGAGATCACAGCTTTTAATTTGCCTGATGCATGGAAGTACACGCAGGGCGATGGCGTGACTGTTGCTGTTCTTGACACAGGTGCCGACCTTGATCACCCTGATCTCAAAGACAATCTTGTTCCCGGCAGAAACTTTGTAAACACCAACGAACCACCAAATGACGATCAAGGTCATGGCAGTCATTGCACAGGTATTATTTGTGCCCTGAATAACGATTTAGGAATAGTAGGAGTGGCTCCTAAGACGAAAGTCATGCCTGTCAAGGTTCTGGATAGGAATGGCAATGGTCTTTTGGGAGTTGTTGCTCAGGGAATTCGTTGGGCTGCTGATCAAGGTGTAGATTTCATCACGATGTCTTTGGGATCACCTGAACCAACGCCTCCCATACAGGAGGCAATAATATATGCAGCATCGAAAGGTGCTGTTACATTTTGTGCCGCTGGCAATGCGGGCCAGACTCGTCAGATTTTTTATCCTGCGGCCTATCCCCAAACTGTTGGCATTGGTGCGATAGACGAGAATTTTAATCGTGCGAATTTTTCTTGTACTGGTCCTGATTTGGACTTCTTGGCTCCCGGCGTGAAAATTCTGAGCACAGTTCCTGACAACTGGTATGCTGTTCTCTCTGGAACAAGCATGGCAAATCCTTTTGCGGTTGGTATTGCATGTTTGATGCTATCTCACAAACGCAAATACAATTTAAAAATAAAGCTTGAAACAGCACAAGACTATATCGATATGTTAAAAAGTTATACAATTCCAACAAATGATCCAGAATTTGCCGGAAAGCATTTCTTCGAGGGATTTGGAATTATTGACGCTAGAAAAATGAGCGACTGGATCAAGTCGCAGAACGACTGAATTGCTTCCAAGGGAAATTAAATATCGTAATTTCCCTTGGGGTTTTCTAAGTCTTCAATCATTTTTTTCAATTCTGCTGCAACTTCGTAGTTTTCAATTTCAACAGCTTTTCTTATTTTTTCTTTAAGTTTGCGAATCTTTTCTTTAGTAGTTTCATTAAGGATGTCATCTTCCCAAGTGGAGGGGACTTTGCCTGTGTGTTTTAAACCGTCTTGGCATCGACCGAATAGTTCAATTGCTAGTTCTCTGAAAGTTGTGTAGCATTTTGCGCAACCAAATCGTGATTTTTCAACAATGTTCTTGTAGGTTGATCCGCAGGTGCATTTTCGATGAACTACGCTCACATCCAAATTTGTTATGTTATCAATTAAATTTATGAGCGAATCGAGGGAGGATGGTGTTATGCTGGGTAACTTAACATGTAGAATATTTTTTGAATAATTTATTCCACATTCTTCACAGAGATGTGTGTCGGTAACTGCATTTTCATTCAAGTCTGTGATGTGTATGGATTTGGGTTTAGAGCAAGGCTTGCCTGTCAGGGGACACTTTTCCATTTTTTATGCTCCGGTGGTGCCTTGGCTTCTCAAAATAAAGCTATCATTTTCCACAAAAGTTGAATTTGGTGCTACCGTCCGTCTGATCCAGATTGGCAGATGATCTAAACCCTTGAGTTCTGAAAACGGTGTCGGCGGTTTTATTGTATTGGTAAATGTTATATTAACCGGGGGTGTTGTGTCCACATCAATTGGATCGGCTACGCTGTTTAGAGGAGCACCATTTACATTTTTCGTGATGGCAATTGTTGAGGCAGGGGAAAGCGTGTTTGCTGTCGATGTAATGATATCATGATATCTATACCCAGCACCGTTGACGAAATCAATTTGGTATGTCACTACTGTTCCGAGTTGCGTTCCAGTAACATTCACATTAGCGGCTCCCAAAACTGTTTCGAGTTCTGTTTTGATGGTATTTGCCATAGCTCCTATTGTGTCTGCGTTGACATCGAAGCTATGGTCGTTCTGGGCATCCGTATATCTCAAGGTGAATTTACCCGTGGTGGTGCCGACTGTGTAGTTTGATAGAGAAATGATTTGTCTTTCGTTTTGGAAAAGGCAACCGAAGTCAATTGAGACGGTATTAGGGTAATCATATGACAGAAGGACTGATACATTGAATAAAGAATTGGTGCTATTTTCGTTGACAAGATAAACACAACGGTAATCAATCTTTCCGGTGGTAGATTGCGCTGCGGATATATTACTAAAAAGGTTGGTTCCTGTCACATAATTTAGTGAAGGAGGGCCACCAAGGGAAAGTTGGGGATTGGTAGATGAGCCGCTTCCGCTGTAGACATATCTAATTTTTGTACGATCAAATGGCATGATTTTCCTTTGATTTTATTTATGATTGACTGATATAAACTAGAAACATAAAATATTTTGTCTCAATATGGAATTTGTCAATAATATGCAGGCTACTGAACAAGCTGCCTTCTCAGAAAGTTTTCGCATTACGAAAACTTACAAGAGAAATATTGACTGGATGAGAAAAGACCCATCTGCTCATTTTTTGCAAATATATACCAAGGGTTTGGAGTTCGCTCTGGTTTCTGACAAAAACGAGCAGGTTCATCAATTTGTTTTATGCAAGGATTTTTTGCATGATGTAATATTTTCTTGTTTGCACAACATTTGTTTTGACATTTATAAATTTGTTTACGACCCCGATACGATGCCGAGTGTTTGTCTCAGAAAGATGAAGCTACTTGTCACGAATTCAAGCGACAAAAAATTTAGAAACAAAATTAAAAATGCTTTGGAGTTTTTGAATAAATTCGAGGATTTATTGAGAATGCCTCGTTCGACTGTGAGGGAATGCAAAAATCCTCCCTCTGAGTATGAGAGGTGTGGTGTTTATTTATTCGAGGGTAATCGCAGGTGGTTACAGGCACCACCAATGGTATCGCTTTATACATTGCTTTTGCGAATTGGTTTTTCACATGTATCTGGGTATAGTTTTTGGCAAACGGTGGATGGTTTAAAAAACAAATCGATTAAGCCTTATCAAAGAAAAGATGCAAAGTGGATCAGGGTTGTTGAACCAGCTTTAAACAAGATTGTGAGATTGGGAGACAAGAACATATTTTACAAAAATATTCGCTTGAACTATCCAAGAAACATGCACATGGAAACAATTCACAACCATCTTGGGATACTAAATTTTGCACATGACATGGCATGTCATGAATCTAGCATCACCATGCGTTATTGGCATCGTCTGAAATAAACCTTGATAAGGAGGCTGTCATGAAGTTCACATTTGGTACTGACCCTGAATTTATGATCGGGCGTGGTGATGAATTGATTTCAGCCATTTCTGTGTTGCCCCGCAAAGAAAGCGCCTTGAGTCGTGCTGGAAGCAAGTTTTATTACGACAATGTGCTTTCTGAAATCGCTGTCAAGCCGGGGTCGAACCGTGAGGAGGTCGTCCACAACATTCGACAAGCCCTGCAACAGTTGGCTAAATTGGTGAAACCGGCTAAGTTTTTGGTGCGTGCGTCAGCGAAATATCCTGCGAAGCAACTGACTCATCGTGAAGCTAGGATAGCTGGGTGTAATCCCGAATGGAATGTTTATACTTTAAAGTGTGTCTTGCCACCTGAAGAAATAATATCCAACACTTCTTTCAGGACTGCTGGAGGTCATATTCATATCGGCGCTGAGGGTTTAAATAATCCAGTCCGTGCATTTGATGTTGTTCGCATGATGGACTTATTCCTTGGAATTCCGTCTTTATTTTTAGATAAGGATCAGACTTCGCAAGAGCGCAGGAAGATTTATGGTCACGCTGGAAGTCATCGTGCTACGAACTATGGTTTTGAATATCGTGCATTAGGTAATTTTTGGTTTCAGTCGCCCAAACATGTTGAGTTGATATACGATCTTACCAATTTTGTTTTGAATTTTGTTGAGGAAGGCGGTCACAAGAAGTTCTGGATTGTCAATGAAAATCTTCTGGATGGAAATGACCCAAGCAAAGCCTACCGTTGTACTGGTTATGATGCAAAAGCTCTTTGCAGAAGCATCAACGGCTCTGATAAGCGGCAGGCTGAGAAATTTATGATGTTTATTGGCAATTACCTCCCACATGATTTGATGCAAAGGGTAGAAGAAATGTCGTTACAAGACATGTTGGACCCTTATGAGAATTGGGATTTATGATTGGATTCTAAGTTGATCAAATTGCGGATTTGTCTGCAAGATTCCCTGACATCCAACTCCCTGCAACCGTGGCACATCCAGCGTAGTCCAAATTTGGCAAACGCTGCGACTTCAAGAGCTAATCTTCTCTGATTGATAAAGAATCTCTCCTTGCAACAATTGCAGGTGGTTTTTCTGCAATGTTTTCTTAGTCTTTGAATTTGTTTTGTTTTGTGTTTTGAAAACTTTTTGTCATTTACCTTTCTGTTTCTGAAATAAAATTCCTTGAGTTCCTGAGGCATGGGAGGAATTGGAAACTTACTATCTTGTAACCAGCAGTATTTTTGACCGCTTGTGTGTTGGCTTGGTGGTACAATTGATTGAACAGTATATCCTCGAAATTCAATTTTTACTTCTTGAATTTTGAGGCAGGTCAGATCAGGGTCGGGATTGATAAACAGGTTGTGAATAGATTTATTGCTTCTGAATTTTGGTCTTGGTGCTCCGTCGATCATTCTCTCAAGCAGGTCGTTGGCTTCTTCGGAGTCGCCCTCAACATCAACAATGTCGCCTAGCAAAATACCCATATTGTAATTTTTGGTGGTATTTTCAAAATAACTTCGCCAGCGATCAACGCTCCAGTTGATATTCCATTCAAGAGTGATGGGCTTTTTGGACTCTGGCTGTATGGGGATAGGTTTGAGGCCAAGTTTGACATATGCATCAAAAAACTTTAACATTCGCATCGCAAAATCTCATCGTTTATTTTGTAACCATAGTAACAAAAAGAAAAAGAAATTGCAAACAAAAAAGGACGAGGCTTATGCCCCGTCCTTTTTTAATTTTTTAGGATTTTTACCAGTCGCTGCGGATAGCCTGCGTCAGGTTGTTGGTGTCAATAGGAGTAAAAATTCCATCACTATACTTCGTGTCCATATCACCGATCATGCTGTGGACGCTATTCCACCAAGCTTGCTCTTCATTTTTGGTCTCGGCCTTTTTGCCCTTTTTGTGATGCTTCTTTTTATTTCTTAAAATTTCAAAGTCTTTTCCATCGATTTTTCCATCCTTGTTCATATCAATCTTGTGCTGACCACCTTTCAGCATTTTCTTCTTGGATTTTTTCATGAACTTGGGAGCGTCTTCCTTCTTCTCCTCTTCGTCATGATCTTCCTCGTCATGATCCTCTTCGTCATGATCTTCCTCGTCATGATCCTCTTCGTCATGATCTTCTTCTTTGTCGTCCTTTTGATCGTCTTCATCGGACCACATCTTCTTTTTGGATTTCTTGGCGTATTTGGCGCTCATCTTGGGAGCTTCTTCTTCGTGCTCCTCTTCTTCGTCATGATCCTCTTCGTCATGATCCTCTTCGTCATGATCCTCTTCGTCATGATCCTCTTCGTCATGATCCTCTTCGTCATGACCTTCTTCCTCGTGATCCTCGTGATCCTCGTGATCCTCGTGATCCTCGTGATCCTCGTGATCCTCGTGATCCTCGTGATCCTCGTGTTCTTCTTCATGCTCCTCGTCACCGTTCATCTTTTTCTTGGACATCATGCCGCATTTGGCGCATTTCTTCTTGGACATGGAGCCACATTTCTTCTTGGACATTGCACCACATTTTGAGCAGACCTTCATATCGCCATCATCATCGTGGCTCATGACATCAACATCGACATCGTCTTTGTCGCTGCTGGGTTTGTCTTTTGCAGAAGATGCCTTAACGATCTCGCCGTCACCGGTCACCATCTTCTTCTTTTTCTTCTTCTCAGCTTTTGCTTCCTCGAAGCCAAACTGAGATTGAATACCAAGGCTTTGGACTTTTCCTAATCCGAGATTGAAGCTGGGAAGAACAGACTCATTCAACATCTTCCATTGTTTGTACGATAACATTTTGATCCTCTTGATAAAAGGGGTGACACATAAGGACAGTATCTTAGAACTATATATGACGAACATTTTTTATTTTTCACCAAGGAATCATGAATAAATTTGTATTGACCGTTGTGGTTTTCGTTGGATTCCTGATGTTATTCTCTTGGGCAAAAAACAATTCCATAGAAATTCCAAGCTATGTAGATGAATCTGTAATCAATACAGATAGCGATAAAAAAGACAAGGAAGTAATAAAATTAGTCGAAAGATTAAATGCTCAGAATCAAAAAATATCAAGTATTCAGGTGTTGGACATGCCCATGCGTGTCAGTTCTGACGGCATGACCTACAAACTTATGGGCAACCTCTCTTATAAAAAAGACAAATATTTTCGTTTAAAAGTGCATCACAGGCTCACGGGTATGGAATTAGATATTGGATCGAATGATTCTGAATTCTGGTTTTGGTCTAAGAGGATGCAACCTCCAGCCTTATATTTTAGCAAGCACGAAAACCTTGCTAAAACGAATCTCAAATCTGTTTTTAATCCATTGTGGATGATGGAATCTTTGAATATTGGTGTAACCGATGTCAAAAAAATAACCAAAACTTTAAAAAAAGGCAACTTGTATTACACCTATGAAAACAGGACTAGCGCAATTGGTGACCCTGTGACACAAATCACAGTCTATGATGCTGTATCGATGGTAATTGTGGGAAGGAGTTTAATCGATGAAGACGGAAAGTCTGTCATTACGACTGCATATACTGACAGCAAAGTCAACACGCTGTGGCATGAAGAAAATGTTCGTATGGAATGGGATTTCTCAGATAAACAAGTTAATTGCGTGACCGAAAGCGGTTTATTTGTAATGCCAGATTACAAGAAAAAAATCGATTTATCAAAATGAAAATGCCGCCCGAAGGCGGCATTTTTTTACTTGTTGAGTGCTTTTCTTATTGCATCTCTTCTGAGAACCTGAGTTTTCCTTTGCTCGGAGTTCATGCCCCCTGCATTTCTGGGACTTTGGGGAGTCATCGCAGTATTTGCAATTTGCGTTGGAGTTGTGCCTCCCTGAATCAACCTGTTACCACCTAATCTCGTGACTGGTCTGCTACGATAACTGCCGCCTCCACTTCTTCCGCATCCACAAGCCATATTACCTCCCTCTT
>Ga0222713_10004472_pt1 | contig 14018 bp, 13 predicted proteins | sample C33_649DmetaG_FD_165061 | JGI IMG/M metagenome (GOLD analysis project Ga0222713, IMG submission 165061) | Estuarine water microbial communities from San Francisco Bay, California, United States - C33_649D | ecosystem: Environmental > Aquatic > Marine > Unclassified | place: USA: California...
GCTCCTTGAGCACCCTGAGCACCCTGAGCTCCTTGAGCACCCTGAGCACCAAGGACACCTTGGTTGCCTTGGAAGCCTTGAGCTCCTTGAGCGCCTTGAGCGCCTTGAGCGCCTTGAGCTCCTTGAGCTCCTTGAGCGCCTTGAGCGCCTTGAGCGCCAGTAGGACCTTGCTCACCTTGGTAGCCTTGCTCGCCTTGGAATCCTTGTTCGCCCTGAGCGCCTTGAGCGCCAGTAGGACCTTGCTCACCTTGGAAACCTTGATAGCCTTGCTCACCTTGGAAACCTTGATAGCCTTGTTCTCCTTGATTGCCTTGGAAGCCTTGATATCCCTGTTCGCCTTGGAAACCTTGGTAGCCTTGTTCTCCTTGGAAACCTTGATAGCCTTGGGCACCCTGAGCTCCTTGAGCGCCTGTAGAACCTTGCTCGCCTTGGAAGCCTTGGTAACCTTGTTCCCCTTGGAATCCTTTTTCGCCCTGAGCACCTTGAGCGCCAATATCACCTTGTGCGCCAGTTGAACCTTGCTCGCCTTGATTGCCTTGGAAGCCTTGGAAACCTTGATAGCCTTGTTCACCTTGGAAGCCTTGCTCGCCTTGATTGCCTTGCTCGCCTTGAGCGCCAATATCACCTTGCGCTCCAGTCAAACCTTGCTCGCCTTGATTGCCTTGGAAGCCTTGGAAACCTTGATAGCCTTGTTCACCTTGGAAGCCTTGGAAACCTTGATAGCCTTGCTCGCCTTGGTTACCTTGCTCGCCTTGAGCGCCAATATCTCCTTGGTTGCCTTGTGAGCCAATATCTCCTTGGTTGCCTTGATTTCCAATATCGCCTTGTGAACCTTGTGAGCCAATATCACCTTGTGCTCCGGTTAAGCCTTGTTCACCTTGAGCACCTTGAGAGCCTTGGAAGCCTTGAGCGCCAATATCACCTTGCGCTCCGGTTAACCCTTGTTCGCCTTGCTCACCTTGGGCACCTTGATTGCCTTGGAAACCTTGTGCTCCCGTATCGCCTTGTGCTCCGGTTAAGCCTTGTTCGCCTTGAGTGCCCTGATTGCCTTGGAAACCTTGAGCTCCCGTATCACCTTGCGCTCCAGTTAAGCCTTGTTCGCCTTGTTCGCCTTGTTCGCCTTGGGCACCTTGATTGCCTTGGAAGCCTTGAGCGCCAATATCACCTTGCTCACCTTGGGCACCTTGATTGCCTTGGAAACCTTGTGCGCCAATATCACCTTGCGCTCCGGTCAAGCCTTGTTCACCTTGCTCGCCTTGAGCGCCTTGATTGCCTTGGAAGCCTTGAGCGCCAATGTCACCTTGCGCTCCGGTTAAGCCTTGTTCACCTTGCTCACCTTGGGCACCTTGATTGCCTTGGAAGCCTTGGAAGCCTTGGAAGCCTTGAGCGCCAATATCACCTTGCGCTCCGGTTAAGCCTTGTTCACCTTGCTCACCTTGGGCACCTTGATTGCCTTGGAAGCCTTGAGCGCCAATATCACCTTGCGCTCCGGTCAGTCCTTGTTCGCCTTGAGCGCCTTGATTGCCTTGGAAACCTTGAGCGCCAATATCACCTTGCGCTCCGGTCAGTCCTTGTTCGCCTTGAGCGCCTTGATTGCCTTGGAAGCCTTGAGCGCCAATATCGCCTTGAGCGCCAGTTAAGCCCTGCTCACCTTGTTCGCCTTGAGAGCCTTGATTGCCTTGGAAACCTTGTGCGCCAATATCACCTTGCGCTCCGGTTAACCCTTGTTCGCCTTGAGCACCTTGTTCGCCTTGAGCACCTTGTTCGCCTTGTGCTCCTTGTGCTCCTTGAGCTCCTGTATCACCTTGTGCTCCGGTTAAGCCTTGTTCACCTTGAGCGCCTTGATTGCCTTGGAAGCCCTGAGCGCCAATATCACCTTGAGCTCCAGTTAATCCCTGCTCGCCTTGATTGCCTTGTTCGCCTTGAGCACCTTGATTGCCTTGGAAGCCCTGAGCGCCAATATCACCTTGAGCTCCAGTTAATCCCTGCTCGCCTTGAGCACCTTGATTGCCTTGGAAGCCTTGGAAACCTTGGAAGCCCTGAGCGCCAATATCGCCTTGCGCTCCGGTTAACCCCTGCTCGCCTTGAGCACCTAGTTCGCCTTGGAAACCTTGTGCACCAATATCGCCTTGTTGACCCTGTAAACCTTGCAGGCCTTGATTGCCTTGGTAACCTTGCAATCCAATATCGCCTTGCGGACCTTGATTGCCCGCAAGACCTTGATTGCCTTGTTGTCCTTGTAGTCCTTCCGTTCCTTGGTTACCCTGAAATCCTTGATAGCCTGCTTGATTTATTCTCATGATTTCTTTCTCTATTAAATTGCTGTTTCAACTACTCTTAAATCAGTCGTGCTTGAGGATGTAACCCCGTACCACGAGTCGTAACTCTCAGAATCTTCAAGGTTTGAAAGAGGATATAATGGAATTCCATCTGAAGTCGTGACGGAACTAGTTTTGCCCAAATAAACAATTTCAGAACCAGCGTTAAAAATTAGTAGAGAAGCACGATTTGCATTTGTCGCAGCAACTTGCACAGCAGAGTTGCCAGCAGAAACTTGAGAAAAATTCTTGGTGCCTCTTTTTTTGAAAGAATTGTTGTTGAGTTCAACAGGAATTGCAGTAGCGCCTGTAATACCCTGAACTGTTACAACTCCACTATTTGGAGTGCCCGCAGTCCCTGCTCCTAAAACTGTGTAACTACCGCTGGGTACTGAAGTTACGGTTCCTGTAACTGCATATGTACCAGATTGAACAGCAGTAATTGTACCACTTATAGGCTGCGTTGAATTTGATCCGTCAACAAGCAACGCACTATCTGAAGTAATCCCTACCGTATATGTATTGTCTGTCAGCTTTACTGGAAGCTGTGTCTGCACATCACTCATTTTTTACTCCTTACATCTGTTGGCAGATAATTTTATATATTAGAAATTTTAAGATTTTGAGGAAAACTTCAGCATTTGTTTCTAAACTAAAATTTGAAGCAAAGGTCAATAAAATTTTATGCTTGATACTGAAATTTTTTTTGAAAAACAAAGATCAGAATGCGATCAACTTGCAGAGCAAAATAGGCTCTCAGAGGCTATTTATGTAGCGGAAAAAAGTGGATTTGATGCATTGGTCAATCTTGGACTTTTATATGCTTCTAGAACTCACGAGTATGAAAAGGCTTTATCTTGTTTCTTTGACGCACTCAAGATAATTCAAGCTGATTGGGTGTGTTGGTGCAATATTTGTCACGCTTACACAAAACTTTTTCAACATGATTTGGCTTTACAAGCTGCATTAAAATCAATCAAATATTCACATGAAAAAAGCTATGGTTGTTTTTATAACGCTGGAGTCATTTTTTTAAATTTGAGAAAATTGACTGAGTCCGAGGACATGTTCAGAAAAGCTCTTGAAATAAACCCTCAACACATAAGTTCAAAATATAATTTGGCTATGACTCTGCTTACCCAAAAGAAATACGCAGAAGGTTGGAAACTTTACGAACACCGTTTTGATGAAGGTGTATTGACTAAAAAATGTCGATCTCGATTTGCTCAACCAGATTGGAATGGGGAACCTATACCTAATCGTTCTTTGCTTATTTTCAGCGAGCAAGGTATTGGCGACTTTATTTTTTTTAGCAGATTTTTGCCACAAATAAGAAATTTGGTAGGCAAAATTATTGTTGAAGTGCAAGAGCCACTAGTCAATTTGATACAAAAAAACTTTGCAGTAGATGAGGTAATTGGCAGAGACAATTCTTTAACTGGAACCATACAGAGTGATTATTGTTTGTCTGTAAGTAGTTTAGCACATGTTTTAAAAATTGACGCAGATCACAAAATAGTCAACGCTCCTTATATTCATGCCAATTTCAACAAAGCAGCCAAAATTAGAAAAGTTGGAATTTGCTGGGCAGGTAGTCCTGTACACAAGAGTGACTATTTGAGATCAATACCAATATCTGACTGGCAACACTTCTTAAAAAACGATTCTTTAGAATTTTATTCGTTCATCGTAAACACACCTAGTAAAAGAATATGGAACGCCAAGGAAATATACATAAATCAAGGTGTTGAAAAATTTCAAATAAATAACATTTTTGAAAAATTGACAGATTTTCAAGAATTGTCTGAAAAAATAGCTGAAATGGACTTGGTAGTCACGGTTGATACTGGTTTGGCGCATCTATGTGGCGCTATGGGTATGCCAGTATTCATTCTACTGTCAAAAGAAAGTGATTGGAGGTGGGCTGAAGACAATCAGACTGTTTGGTATCCATCAGCAAAACTATTTAGAAAAAAAACTTCATGGTCAGATTTATTGGCAGAAGTCAATGAAGCAATCTCATTCCAAAATTCTGTGGATTGATTGGACAGCTTTTACTTTCATGATGGCAAAATAAATTTATAGAAACTATTTGTGCTTTTTGATCGTTTTGAAAAACATTATCATGATTTTCAAAATAGTTCCCCAAGTTGAACAAGGGAGCTTTATGCTCATACAAAACATAACCAAATGATTTCAATTTTCTTATAAGTTCTTCCGACTTGTCTTGTCTATCGTTCTCAACATAAAGCAGCGGAAGATATTTTTTGATTGTTTCCTCCGCTCCTTCCAAGACTGCTTTCTCCATGCCCTCAACATCAATTTTAATAAAATCAAGTCTCGTAAACTTCACTTCGTCAACTGTGTTCAAGCTTACCTCATAAAAAGGAGAATTATCATATTTCTCTAAAAGACTCAAACCACCAAAGTTTTGTGTTTTCAACAGATCAATTTCAGGAACTTTAATTCGACCTACTGAACATCCAAGTGCTTGTTGATAGGCATAAATGTTGTGAATATTGTTTAATGCAATGTTGGCGCAAAGCATGTTAAAATTGTTTCTTTCAGGTTCAAATGCAAACACATAGCCCTTGGCACCGATTATTCTTGAAAAAGCTAAAGAATGACAACCTATGTTTGCTCCAACATCAGCTACGACAGCCCCCTCACTCAAACACTTTCGGAAAAGTTCAACTTCTGATTCAGAAAATTCACCATAAGTTTGCAAAGACCTGCCTATCCACACATCGGAATTGTTGTAAAGCATCAGTCCGTACCGGCATTTTTTTAACAAATTCACATTTTACCTCGTGGTTAGGCGCATATTGATAAAAAAGTCTGCATTCTTAAAAAAAATATCATCTTGAGACAGATTAGATAATAAAAGCAAATCATCAAAAGGAAAATATGCCTTTAATTCAATGGATAATGCAGAATTTGCAAGTGCTCAATAAAATGAGCGGCGGCGTAGAAGCTGACGGTTCTGCGTTGATTGAAAAACTGATAAATATCGGCGCATCAGGTGGCGTTTTGATCAATGGCGATGCAAACAGCATTGTCATCAAGGGTATTAACGGTGTTGAAATCAATGGCTCCGCTGATTTGCAAAGCATTTTTAATCTTACTTCAAATCCAACTGTAACTTTGAATGGCGCTGCTGTTTCTGAGCTAATCAAATATCTTAGCGTACTTGTTACCTACATGCCGGGAGATACAGTATATCTGGCAACAGGTCAACCTTACATTGTTCAAGGTTTTTATTTTGATATAACAAAAGTTATTCTTTATGAGATTTTCAACGGTAGTAATACATTGTTCGTCGAAGAATCTCAACTTAGAAAAGATCGTGAGTCTTGGTTGAATGATGAATTAAGCAAAGCAGATAAAATGATTGCGTTGCTGGGTGGATAACATCTGAGGAAATCATGCCGCTTATTCAATATTTTTTCCAAAATTTAAGCACACCTCCATATCAAAGATTGTCGATGAGCGGTGGTGGCTCATCTAATGTAAAAGGTGCCGCAAATTTCAACAAAAAAATTCGTTATAAATATAAATTTGCACTTAATTCTGTAGTTTATGTTAAACAAAAAGCAAAGCTGGGCGTTCTTGAAAGAATTACTGTTCACAAGGTTTTGATTGGAAACAATCGTAGCACATTTTATCAACAAAACACTTTGTACGAAGATACGCTCAAAAGTTTGTATCGTGAAGATGAGCTAATTGGCCAGCAAGAGGCTGAATCCTTAGCTCTAAGCTATTGGACTCAAAGAAGAGGTTTCATCGTAGATGAAATCGTGCCTCATCCTACATCAGGAGGTCCTAATGTAGTAAAAGTTAGCGGCAGCGCAAAATACGGGAAAAAAATTGCATATCCTCATAAGTATGCGGTTGATCAGATTGTGTTTGTCAAAAAAAAGGCACAACAAGGAATTCTTGAAAAAATCACAATTCACAAGGTGTTGATTGGCAACAACATTTACACGCAATACCAAGAAAATGTCGTGTATGAAGACATGCTCAAAAGCCTTTTCAGAGAAGATGAACTTATACTTCAAGATGAAGCAGAATCTTTAGCTTTAACATACTGGACTCATAGACGAGGTTTGATCGTAGATGAAATAGTTGATCCTCTTGCAAATAACATCGATGATACAGTAAGGATTATGGGTAGTGCCAAATATGGAAAAAAGAATGCTTATCCTTACAAATATGCAGTTGATTCAAATGTATTTGTCAAAAGAAAAGCTCAACAGGGTGTGCTTGAAAAGGTGACAATTCACAAGGTGCTGGTAGGCAATAACATTTACACAGACTACCAAGAAAATGTAATGTATGAGGACAAACTCAAAAGCCTATACCATGAGCGTGAACTAATTCCAGAAGCTCAAGCCAAAGAACTTGCTCTGGCATACTGGACCAAGAGAAGAGGCATCATAGTTGATGAAATTGTGCAGGAAATTGCACCACAAAACAACACCAAATTTGGTTAACCCAAATAGGTTGGAATGTATTGCTTGCTTTTCAACCATATAAGTCCGTTGCACGCTCTTGAAGCTGCCGTGTAACTCCAACGAATGTGATCCCATTTGTCGCATTGTTGCTCAAAAACTATCACATTTCCAAATTGATCGCCCTGCGCTTTATGACATGTGATGGCATAGGCGTAATCAAAAGGATTAGCCTCTTGCTTGAAATCAAACTGGTTGTTCTCTCGACCAAATTGGTCAGGATCGTATTTGATGTTGTAAAAATTTGTACCGTCTGATACAAAATCGAATCTATCTTTTTTGTGCACCTTGATTACTTGGCCTTGCATACCATTAAAAAGCCCCATTTTTTTATTGTTTCTCAAGCAAATGATTCTTTCCCCACGAGAAATGTAAGTTACATCTATGCCTTTTTGTTTGCGAACACGGTCGTTGACTTGTTTTCTTGTTTTGTTGAATGCAACAATAATTTGATCGACAGCAGCGAGGTGCCTGTCTTCTATGCTGCTTTCATCCACAACTTGTACTTTTTCGCCCGTACTAAAAGTATGAGCTCTGTTGCCCATGCGTAAATGCTGGGCAAAGTAAGCAATTTCGCCAGCATTGCGATGCACGGTTTCTAACTTGAACATGGGGTTTTCCATCAAGTTGAAACTGCTGCCGATGGGTTCAAGTTGCCCGTGATCACCCACATAGATTATTGGCAAATTAAACGAGACTAAATCTTCATGTATTTCTTTGCCGACCATTGATGCTTCGTCGATAATAAAGCCATGAATATTTTTTTGAGCCAAGTCCCAACCGCTTGTTCTAATCCAATAGGTTTCATCCTTCTCGTTGGTCACGGGCGTGTATATTAGAGAATGTATTGTGCTTGCTTCCATTCCTTTCTTGCGAAGCACATTAGCAGCTTTTCCTGTGAATGCAGCACAGGCAAAATTTAGTCCTTTGTTTTCGAGAGCTTGAATCAAGACACGACAAATAGTAGTTTTTCCAACACCTGCAACACCACCGAAGGTCGTAACCTGTTCTGATTCGACGCTCTTGAGAATATTTTTGATGATATCCTTTTGTTCCTGAGTCAGTTGCATGAATGCTCCTAGCGAGTTGTTCTCATCAACGGTGTATCTTCAAACTCGTGAATTTCAAATCCAATTTCTAAGTCTTCACGATCACAAATTCTTTTTGGAAAATGATAAAGATCAAGCAACCAACCTCGTGCTTTGATTGCGGCAACATCTTCATCAGTTAGTGTTACTGCCCCATGCTGCCAGTTCTTAGGAAGGTTCCTTTTGCTGAACGCTCGTGCCGTGTCTTGCAATAAGAAGACAGGTAATATCGGGGCTTCTGAATCTTTGATGCGATAGACCAGAACCGGAATCCACTTCCCAGACACGCACTCCCTGCTGACTTCATTAAGTCGCATTTGTCCATCCGTGTACAGAATTGCGATCATCGTTTGGCTCCGATACCAGAGTTTTTCACATTACCACATGTTCGCAACCAAGTACACTTGACTTGCAGCAAATTTTGCCTGATTATTCTTTTAAGCTCTCTTGGCGAAATGGCAAACGCTGCGGACTTGTATCATTCATACTTTTCGTAAAATCCGCTGACCTAACAGTCTTGTGGGTTCGAGTCCCACAGAGAGCAATCACGCTTGGCTTCCTCTTTCTTTGACAGCGATGTAAAAAACAAAAGAAGTTTTATTTTGACCGGCTGCAAGTTTGCTCGGTGATTCTGTTTCACGGTAAGAAACCGCCAATTTAGTTTGCGGTGTCTCATAGGACATGAAGTCCTTAAGATGTGAAATCACAGTTGAGATAAATTGGGGACTTCCGGTAATCCTAATTCCATCTTCGCCGTAAGTTGAACCTTTGTGTTCATAACTAATAGGTTTTGCTGTAATTGGTTTGTTTGGTTGAAGAGTTTTCCAGTAAGATAAAATATCTTCTTTAGATGCACTCCATTTTTGAGATTTCGGACTTGCATCTGCCATGACAGGCATTTGTGTGGTTGGTTGAATTTGTTGTTCTTTAAAGGGACGGGCAGATTTGGATTTTTTATGCCCAACATTCCCTTGCCTGATTTTTTTATTTTTGGCATCCGTGTTCTGATCGCTGCAAGCACCCCAAACTTGATAATTAGGCGTGTCAATGCAGGGTCCAATGTATGGACCAAATGCTTCACGCAGCTTCAACCAGTCAGAAAATTCCTGCATGAAATTATTTATGGATGTGAGATTTTTTTTAGAAAAGTCGCATGATATTTGTAGTCTTCGGGATCAGAGCCTTCAGCTATGAAACTTGGGTCTGGAACCATACTTTTTTCAATAATTTGAAACAACAAATTTAATCTGTCATATTTGATTATTTTGTTTTCTTTGTCTACCCATGAATACCCATTATGCTGATCTATGATTATATCGCAATTGTTTTCCTGTATGTCTTGAACTTCAATCTCATCAGACTCTATAAGTTCCCAAGCAGGATAGCCGAAACGCTTGGGTGGTGGTTGCAAAAGAGCGGATTTTCCAGCTAGGAGTCGGCGCAGAAGAGAGGAGTGATCTACATCTGCTGGCTCAATTTTGCGGTTGTTTGCCTCGCAGATTTCAAGCCATTGACGCATTTGTTTGCAAGCAAATTCAACTTCGTCAGCCGTCAAGGCTACTGTATCTTTCATGGATCACCATCAAGGAGTGGGGGCCGCTGGCTGCTCTTCGGGCTTCTCTTTAGGCTTTTCTTCAGACCCTTGTTCTTTTTCCTTCTTTTTATCTTCAGATGCTTCTGGGTCAACTATTTTTTCCATTGCATCCCAGACATTGTAGGCTTTGAGTTTTTTTGCGGGAGCCTGAGCCCCACCAGCGCCGCCGGGAGCAGGTCCACCCAATCCTCCACCCAAACCTCCTCCCATTCCACCGCCGGGAGGACCGCCGGGCATTGGCAAAGGAGGAGCGCCGCCGGGTGCACCGCCGGGGGGACCTCCGGGTGGAGGAGCGCCGGGGCCATCAGCCTCAACCAAAAATTTGTTCTCTAAAAATTTACGAAAAGTATTCATTGCAATTATTTATGAACGACAAAATTATTTTAGCAATTCTGGCTTGATTTGTTCAAAAAATATCCGTAGTTTGATGCCACGGGAGACAGAAAATGAGTCGTGATGTTTTATTGTTTTCAGACCTGCATCTTCACCCACACAAACGCAGCAATGATCGATTAGAGCATTGTCTGCAAGCTTTGGAATGGGTTTTCCAAACTGCCAAACAAAAGCAGATCAAATCAATACTTTTCGGCGGGGATTTATTCCATGACCGCCAAAAAATTGAGGTGTACACCTATCAAAAAGCTTTTGAAGTTTTTAAAAAATGGTGCACAAATGGTGATTTCACTCTTTATTTGCTGCTCGGAAATCACGATCTGTGGTACAACGACCGCACATCAGTTAGCAGCGTAATACCTCTTTCTGCTCTGAAAGATGTAGTGATAATCAGCGAACCTTGCAGGCTCAATATCGAAGGCTGCACTTGGGATTTTATACCGTACACGCACAATCCGATTGCCACTATCGAACAACTCAAACAACTAGATGGAAAACCGGAATATGCTTTGGGCCACATAGCTCTTGATGGAGCTATTCTTCACGGAACACAAACTGCTGATGTGGCTATAGAGCATGATGGGGACATGATACCGGTAAGTTCAGCAATTTTCAATGATTACAAACACACATTTTTAGGACATTATCACGCAGAACAACAAGTAACTCAGAAAGTCGAATACATAGGCAGTCCTCTTCAATTAAGTTTCGGAGAAGCCTTTCAAACCAAACATATTATTTGCTTTAACGGCAAAACCGGTGAAAAAGAATACATTGAAAATAATTTCAGTCCAAAACATCTGGTCATCAATATAGAGGAAAGAGAAAAATACGATCTGAACGGTAATTATGTACAATTTAAAGTATCAAATGTGGGGGCCACCGATCTTATCAGTATGAAAAAGGAAATTTTAGCAGGTTCAAATCTTGCTAGTTTGGAAATTAAACAACAAAAGAAAGTCATTGCCGAACATGTAATTCAAGATGCTAAAGCTATTCTATATAAGGGCGACGAGATGCTCCAGAAATATGCCGATCAAGTGGGTCACGAAGGATTGGATTTACAAAAACTTATTGAAATAGGCAAGAAAATCTGTCAGAAAGTGGAGTAAAAATTGAATTTTGTTGTAACTGGATTTTCACAAAACTACTGGAATCCTTGGGGAGGTTGTTGGTTAGCTTCCCTGAAACTACTTGCAAATACATCTGCTCAACCTGTTGTTGTAAATTACGGGCTTTCAAAAAAGGTTTTGTCAACTCTCAAAAAATATGATGTGACAATTTTAGATGGAAATTACGAAGGCCATCATCGTATTGACACAATAAAGCATATTGCAAAAATTGCAAAATCAAAAGACGATCAGTTTGCATACTTTGATGCAGATGTCTGGTTTCAAAGCAATTTTGACTCATTGTATGATCAGATCGACAATGGTTTAGTTGTGGCCCAAAATGGGAATTTGGGTATGGTCGCTGGCTCTAAAACTGGTTGGCAAAAATTTGATTTTGTTTCAAAGATTACTGCATTTGTTGGCGATCCAAAAGTTTTTGAGTCTTTTGGAAACTTCAGAGGATATGCAGATTATGTTGATAACTCATACAATTGGACCGCTGTTTCTGATCTAACTGAAGAAAATGGATTGTTAAGCTATAAAGGTCACACGCCTTGTGCGATACATCCCACAGGCAAACTCAAACATTTTTGCCTCAATAAGAAAATGTTATTTTCTCATCGCTATTACCAAGAATGCGAAACTTTTTATGATGTGAAAAAGAATTCTTGTAAGATGCTACTTAAGTGCAGACTTGGACAATTATCGTGAAGGTATTTGGTTTCTATCATGTAGGCGCAATCGGTCGGTGGAAATCCATTTTTGATGAACAAATTCACAAGATAAAAAATTCAAATTTATTCAACATCACCGAAAAAATCTATGTAGGAGTTTCTGGTGATGCTGGAGATTTGAATTTAGATGCAAAATTTGCTCAAATTGGCAGAGATGAAAATCTTCTAAATGGTGAGTGCATAACTTTAAGACATCTTTATGAGTTTTGCCAAACTGTTGAACCTTGTCATGTTTGGTATATTCACACTAAAGGCGCAAGTCATGTAAATGATGATGCCATAGCCAAAAGCACAGAATCGTGGCGAAAGTATTTGGAGTATTTTATTATCGACCAACACGAAGCTTGTCTTGATCTTCTGAAAAAATACGATGTGGTTGGTACGGAATGGCGACAATGTGTTTTTGCTGGTAATTTTTGGTGGGCATGTTCCGAGCACATCAAAAAGTTACCAAATCCCTTGCAAAACGAAAATGTAGAAATGAGATATAGAGCAGAATGTGATTTCATCACTCTGGGCAGGCCAAGGATGAAAAATATTTTGACATTGATTGAGCCCTCTTTGAACGGCGAGTGTCTTTATCACAAACAATGGAATCCCGAGTTGTACAAAAGTCTCGTATTTAACGGCGAAGATTTTGTTTAACTTTTGTTCTGGTTGTAAATAAAAAGTTCAAAAAACTATCTTGCCATCCTTGTAACTTTTGGCTACCATCTCTAGACACACAAATTCATCTGGCGGCTCAACATATGCATAATCTGAAGTTCAAATACGCTGCGGCGTATAATTTTCTTCCGTTTGGACCTGAAGGCATTCAGATCAATTTTGAAAACTACAAAAACATAGTTCTGGTCAGAGGCACCAATCTTGATGCCAAACAAATCGATCCAACTCTCCCGTCAGATGAATTGAAAATCAGCAGTAATGGAACAGGTAAAAGCAGTATCCAAGAAATGATTTCGTATGGGCTTTACGGGAAAACTGTAAAAAGGCCTGAGAAGCTCAATGCAAATGATGTTGTTCACAATAAGATTGGCAAGGATGCCAAGGTTGAATTGATATTTGATGATTTTCGTATTGTGCGCACAAGAAAAGAAGGTGGCAAAGATACCAAAAACAGCTTGCGTCTCTGGCAAAGCAAAGAAAGCTTGTGGGACAAAACGACCGAAATAACTCAAGGTACGATGGCAGCTACTCAAAAGAAGATCGAGGACATGATTGGTTTGTCCTACGAAGCTTTTGTCAACATTTGTATATTCACAGATGATCAAAGAGCTTGTTTTCTTGAGTGCGACAATAAACAAAAAAAGGAAATTGTCGAGAACATGCTTTCTCTCGGTGTGTATCGAGAATGGTTCGAGAATGCCAAGCAACTGCGTAAAGAAATCAAGACAAAAATTGATACCAAATCCAAAGAATATGATTTATTGTTAAATAGCAAGAAAGATGCTGAAAGACGGTTAGAACTAACCAAACAAAAAGAACAAAAGTGGAAGTCCGACAAGCAAGCAGAAATTGATTCTTTGATTGAAAAAATCACGACCATTACCAATCTCTTGGGAAAAACAGACAATGGTGCTGCGCTCCTTGAATATGAGAACGCCCAACAAAAAATAAAGGACATCAATGAAAAAATGCCGGGGGTAGAAAAAGACAAGCAAGATTTACAAAGCAAGCTAGACTTGGCAAGGGAAAAGGAAAATACGCTTAAGACAGAAGCACAAGAAATAGCTTCGGAATATAGTGATGTTGCACGCAAAACCAAAGACCTGCTCAATAGCCGTAAACTAAAAGAACAAGAGATCAATCACCTTGCCTCCCACAAAATTGGAAGCAAATGTGACAAATGTCACGGTCAGGTTTCAGAAGAAAACATCAATGTTTATGCGACTCAAGTTCGTGACGATGTTGTGAAACTTAACAAAGAAATTCAAACCTGTATTGATGAAGGTAAAGAAATACAAAAAAAAGCTGAGGCCGTAAAGGAAAAACAAGAAAAGATAAAGACATTTGTTTCAGGTTTTGTGAACAAAATTGCCAGTTTGGATTCTGAACTGAAGCAAATGCGTGATGATTTAGTAGCCTCATCTAAAGTGCGTGAGCCGAAAACAGATGCCGCTGAAATTGAACTTCAGGAGAAGATCAAGGCTTTCAAAAATCAAATGGCAGAAAAAGCCAATGAGCTAAACGGCGACTCGCCCTTCAAAGATATTCTTGAAAACGATCAGAATGAGCTTGATCAAGCCATCGCCAATGTCGAAACCAAAG
>Ga0222713_10004476_pt1 | contig 14013 bp, 13 predicted proteins | sample C33_649DmetaG_FD_165061 | JGI IMG/M metagenome (GOLD analysis project Ga0222713, IMG submission 165061) | Estuarine water microbial communities from San Francisco Bay, California, United States - C33_649D | ecosystem: Environmental > Aquatic > Marine > Unclassified | place: USA: California...
GGTTAGAATAAGCGCGTGGGCGGTGTGTCACGGTCTCAACATAGCACACTAAAAGCTCTGATGTTTGGGGGCCTCTGATCTCTAGTTTGACCCATTGGCCCGCTCTGATGTCGAGGCGCTGCTTGATTGTCGCGGTCCCTGTGATGTAGCGGTGGTTGTCGCGCGTGATACCGTCCACTAAAGAGATGATATATTGAAGCTCTCGGTTGAGTGAGCTCGCTTTTGTTCCTCGACCTACAGGTAAAAACGGCCATTGCCCGCGGTACAGTCTGAGCCCTGCTCTCTCGATGTCCTCATTATCGAGTGTAGGACGTCCAAGAATCCCAAAAGGGTCTACACCTCGCGAGGCGTTCAAGGGTGTGTCTACATACGCCCCGTTAATTCGATCTTGAGAGCGCACGCTATAACCAACCTTGATGATCTCATAAGCAGAGACCTTGATAGATACGTTGCGCGCGTGCTCTTGTACTTGTGGCGCTTCTGGGTCAACCTCTTGATTCGTGATCCGCTCAAAAATGAAGGGTTTGATGCGATACATGATCACGGGTGTCGATCCTAGCGTGTTTGATATTTGGCCATCTGTGACGCTCTGAGGCTCAAGCGATGGGTAGAGCTCAATAATACTAGGATCTGCATCGAAAAGCGCAGTAAGCACGCTCCACGGCGCGCCGGATGGTCTGACGTGGCTCGCGTTCAAGGCGAGACCAAACACTGATCGATAGAGGGCTACTCTCTCCGGGGCGTATGTCCTCGCGCGGGTTAAGCTCGATATAATAGGGATCGCGTCTAAACTCGCTCCGCCTGCAAGCGTCTTAGGCAGTCGATAGGCGGCGCTGAGATATTGATAGATGGAGGTGAGCACGCTGCCAACGTTCCGCGAAGTGTTAAAGGCGCTCTTGATTGTGGTCTGTAACAACCGTCCATAAGCTTGAACGTCATAAATGTGACCTGAGAGTTGTTGCTTAGCGCTCAAATAGAGCTGACTCTCAGAGAGGGGCGCTAAGAAGCTTTGCGCTGTCATCGAGATGAGGGGCGCTGTGATGAGTCCTGAGCTCTCCTTGTCGCTGCTCGCCTCTACTCCGTAGGTGATCGCGGTGAGCCTTCCTAAGAAGATCGCGCGCTCTACCGCCTCAAGCTCAATGAAATCAGAGATCACGATCCATGCGTCTAGGTCAATGGTTGCGGTGTCTGCGTAGTGAGGTAGCGCAAAAGGGATCATCTCAAGAGGAATCTTTAGATCAATCATCGCGCTCTGATAGGGCGCGAATAACCCTATCTGGATCTGCGCTGATGTGGTGTATTTGCTGATATCGTAGGTCAGCTCGTCTGTGTAGAGTTTGATCTTCATGGGATTAAGTTAATCAATATGTCTACAGCGCGCCCGATTCCATTAACGGCCGTTGTTGTGGCGGCGCTTAGCTTTAGTTGCATATTTGTTATCTGAGTGAGTAGCTTGACATTCTCAGTCATTGAGATCGTGTTACGCTCCATCTCGCCGCTGACCTTGATCATCTGCTCAAAAACCTTTTCACTTTCGGGGGTTCTTACCGCTTCGATGGTTTTTCGTGTCTGCTCTGCTTGTTGCCCTGAGAGCTTTAGAGATTCCGCCACTTGATTTACGCTCAAGCGGTCTTGGGTCTGTAAACTGCCATCTCCTAATCTCATCAATCCGCGCGCGTCACGAGTGCCTATGCCTGAGATCGCGCCGATTGTCGCTTGTGTGAGTCGCCCTCCTCCGAGTGTCCTTGATATGATTTGAGGGATTGCGCCTGGGGCCTCTTGTAATTTTTCAGCCTCTTGCATCGCGCCTAGGAGATCACCCGAGCGACTCATAATATCAGCAAACACTGACATTTGAGCGATCTCTTGAAGGGGAGCCGAGATCTGGCCAAAGGCGCCCGCGCCTACGCCCGAGAGCGCCTGCATGATCTGCATAGGACGTTGGCCACGCTGCCCTGTCGCTGCTCTGATACCTGTGAGCGTTGTCGCAAAGCTCATCTCTCTGGCGCTGATACCTCGCGCTGTGAGATTCTCAACGAATCCCCCTAGCTGACCTAAAAAGCGTTCGACTCCCGCGCCTCTGAGGTCTAGTTGATTCTCTGCTATGTTTTTTAGTGCGAGGCTTGAATTAAGCGCGCTTCCTACATTGAGACCTATATTCTGACTGAGAGCGCCCGCGAATCCCGCGAGGCTCTGCGCGCTCACACCTGTTCTCTCTGCTGCGGCGAGTCGCATTAAGCGCTCTTGACTGAGGTCTGCGGCGGTCGTCTTTAGACCGGCAGCGCCGGTGATCCCTAACATAAATTGCCGCGCCTGAGTAGGATCAAGGCCTAATCGAGCGAGCCCTTTTTCTCGCGCTGTCGCGGTGGTTCTCGCGTCTCCTTCGATGACTCCGCTCATCTCGGTCTCTAGCGCCTCAAGATTGAGCACATCTCCCATTCGCGCCTCGCGCGCCTGAAGAGATCGACCGTACATCTTCATGACCTCGCCACCTGCCCCTAAAGGCAGGCCCGTCCCGACAGGCATCGTTTTACCAATATTCGTGAGCATCTCCCCGAAGCGATTTGTGAGAGAGCTCATGGTCTGCGGGCTTGTCAAGGCGTGGATGCTCGCGCGTGTCTCATCCTGAAGCGCTTTTCTAAACGCGCTCACCTTCTGCTCTCTGCGCTTGTCTTCGTCGGGTTCGCCTGCCGTGGGTCCACTCGGTCCACTCGGCGCGCTTGGTACTGCATCGGGCGGCATCTTGAGCCCGCTGAGCCCGTCTGAGATCGAGCTGACAAGCGCGGCCATCTCACGTAGCGCTTGTAGCGCTTCGTTATCATCAATTTTGACCTTGATTTGTGTCTCTTGGGCCATCGTTAGCGCTCCTTGTAGAGCTCGCGCTCTAGCTCATCTATCCAAGCGACGCCCGTCTGAGCGGGCTGATCGCTCTCTAGTTGTCGCGCGTGGTCTGGTGCGAGTTGATTAAACTGCTCATCGGTGAGGGTCAAGAGGTCGCGCTCTAAGAGCTGCGCGGGGTGCAGGTTCGGGCGCGTCGGGTCAAGGGGGCAGGGCTCAAGGGGTAGGGGTTGAGAAGCTCTTAACCCTGACAATTGGGCTCTCTTGATCTTCGCCCTCTGCCATGTGTCCTCGAAAGAACGCGCGCTCATGGGCGCTCACCTCCTCAAACACTGCGAATAGCAGGGGATCATAGCGCCCGATCCACTCATCGAGCCAAGCGGGGGGGTCAAGTAGCGCCTGAGAGAGCGTGGCTAGCGCGTAGATCCTGAGCTTTGCCATCGCGGGTAGATCATCATATTTCTCTGGCGCGCTGAGCTGCACAAGCGCGCGGTCTCGCCTCAAGCTCTCTTCAAGAGTTAAGATGCGCGTGGTTACTGTTGCGCTGAGCTCTTGATTTTGAAGCTCAAATGAGATGTGCAGCACCTTCTCCAGATCTGTGATCTCTGGCGCGACTGCTTGAGGGGGTCGCGCTTCGCTCTGCTCTTTGATCTCACTTAGCTTCATAGCTCATCTCTCTTACTCGTTAGGGTAAACGATTTTTCTCACTTCAAAGCTCAAGTTTTCACTGAAAAGTGAGGCGCTGTCTACCCGAAAGTTTCGCGTTGTGGGTCGGCATCCCTCAAGCGTTAAGAGTGTGTCTCCGCTGTTCTCATCAATCACGCTCATATCGATCCCACCGGCGCTCAAGATGTCGCTCGTTGAGCCCTTCTGCCATGCGCCGTTGTCCTCAAGCGCTTGCTTGCTGATTCTGATCGCGTCAACTGTCATCGTCGCGGTACGGCGTACAGGGATGATCTCTTGAGAGTCGATCTCACCTATCACGTCTACGCGCTGAGTTTGGATATTTTCAGAGATGTTAACACCTGTCGCCCATCCGACCTCTTGACCGGTTGAGCTCAAGAAAACTTTACAAGATGCGCCGCTTATTCCTCTATATTGTGGCATTTTTCAGACTCCTATTAAGCTGTAATGCGTACCGCGACGGCGGTAATACTGATGAAGTTGAGAGGCTCAACCGGCGCGACCTCATAGCTAATCGCGACTTCATCACCTAGGTCTTCAAGTTGGATATTTTGGAACGCCTTAATCACTCCATCTCTCACCTGAGCTGTAAGCGCGCTTTGAACCCTTGAAGAAATTAAGGGGATTTGGCTAGCGCGCGTCGGGCGTCCGATCTGATCAGCTAGACTGTTGCGAAGATCTCTTACAGAGGTTAGGATCGACTCATAAGCGCTGATCTCTGAATAAACAGGGTTATTATCAGTGAGATAGGTTGTGATCGAGCGCTCAACGCGAGGTCCTAGATTATCGGTAGAGATCGCGATGATACCGCTCTTGAGCGCCTGCTCAATGTCAGCGTATGCATCCCAAGTTTGCGAAGTCTCAATGATGCGCGGGCGCTTGCGCGTGAGAGGCTCCCCGATATCTGAGCCCGCTTGCATCCCTGCGAGCATAAGCGCTGTATATTTAGGACTCTTGGTCACGGTCTTTCCGCGTGGGTCAACGAGCTTGATACTCTGCGCTGCAAGCGCGATCCCTGCATTGTTAAGGCTCGCCGCGCGTGTCTTCACGTTCGCTAGAGTCTCAGTGCTCGCGATAGCGCAATAAGCTTGTCTCTCATAACCCGCGTTCGCGCTCGCTGTGAGGTGTGCTCCTAGCTTGCTCTGTGAGCTCGCGTCTTCGGTGAAGAGTACAACGATTTGAATATCGAGATTCTCAATGCTCGCTAGCGCCTCTTCAAAGTCGAGGGTCAATCCATCGGATCCCCCGCTCGCGGTCTGGCTCGTCGCGCCAAGCGCTCCGGCTGCTGATGAATTGTCAAGCGTCACCTCTGCGAGTGTCGATGAGCTCAGCGCTTGCTTAAGTAAATATGCAGGCGCCTTAAATGTCTCTGTCGAGACTGCGCCGATGGTGCGCGTGAGATAATCAATCTCATCAAGCGCGATCTCTGCGACCTCGATAAGCGTTGCGCTCACGTCGGTGAGCTCGTTCGCTAGCGTGATAAAGTCCTTGAGCGTGGGCGCCTCATCGCTGTCTACAGTGAGCAGCGCCACAGCGTTACGCGTGAGAGTCGCGGTTCCGCTCTCGATGGTCACTATTAGATCATTCGCGCCGTCTTCGTTCTCGATGCTGAAAAGCGCGTTGTTCTCGATCTCAAAGCTCTCTGTGAGCCCGTTACGGTTCAAGCTCAGCGTGTGTGTGTCTCCTGCGATTGCGAGAGCCGCTTGAAGCCTGTTCCCCTTCGCGCCAAAGATCACGCTCTTGAGAGTGAGAGGCCCGATATCAAGAGAAGCTTGAGCGGTAGTCTCTCGCGCGTTCACGAGTCTTACACTTGATGCGCCCGCGCTCACTGCGGGGTCATCTGAAGGGGAGAAAGCAAGCTGAGCGAGTAGCGCGAGATCATTATCACTCAGATCATAAGCGCTCATTGATCGACGTGATGAGAACAGCTTAGGGGTGTGTGACGCAACGCTAGGGAAGTCTCCCACAATCGCGATATTTCCGCTTGCAACATCTCCGCCTGCAAGCGCGCTCGCATCGATCCGCGTATAGATACCGGGTCGCGCTGTGCGTGGGAATCCTGATGAGTTGAGAATACTAGGCATTTTCAGCGCTCCTTATCTCTCGTGTTTGGGGGTCATTATAGCCGATATTTAGATAGGTGTCACGCGACCTTGAGGAGATAAACCAAGACTCAATGTGCCGACCACCTCATCTGGGCTAAAGAGATTCACGCCCGCGCTATCGTGCATCATCGCTGAGATGGTGAGGCGTCGTACAAACACTCCCAACTCTTCAGCGGCTAACATCTCTTGAGGCGCAAGCTCTGCTACATTCTCGAACTGAAAAGTGAGGTAGCCGTTAGAGATGAAATCTTTTCTCAGCGCGTGCAGTGCTGTGATGATGAGCTGTCCTAAAACCTCTGTCGCCTCTGCGCCTGCGGTCATGAGCTCAATCTGTGCGGTCTGATTGCTGATTGTCTGCTCCACTCCTAGCGCTGAGCCTCCTAGCGGGCGGTGGATCACATTGCGGCTCATCTGCTGACATACCACGAGAGGCAAGCTCTGAGCGCCTGCGGTCGCGTGAGGAATCACTTTAGGGCTTTTCTCTCTGAGCTCTGCGAGGATCTTAATCAAGGTCGCGTCATCATGCGCTGTGTTGTAGAGGTGCTCAAGTGTCTGCGCTTGGTTGGCAGCGTCGAGGTAATAGTTGAGCGCGGCCCTGAGCGCTGTAGTCAAGTGATGGTGGATCATACGCCCGCCGCCTCTGCGATCTCATTGATATTATCTGTGACAATGCGAGCGAGATTCAGCGCGGTGCGCCCTGGATGCTGCCATGCTTCGGGGCGCTTGTAGCTCACCGTTCGCCATGTAGCGTAGGTTGTATTTGATCCCCCTCGCGCCGCGCCCGCTTCGGTTGTGATCCCTACTAGTTTTACCATCCCTGAGAGCGCGTCTGATACGGATCTCACGCCGCTCTTGTTGATGTAGTGTCTGGATCGCCCGCTGTCCATGCGTGCGCCGTAGATTAGTTTCCCCTCACTGCCGCTCATGGTCGCGCTCATGCTCTTAGCGTCATCATAAGCCGCGCTGTCTCCCATGCGCCTAATCTCAGCGACTTTCTTACGAAACATGATGAACCGATAAGGGCGCCCGCTCTTATCTCTCCTGATCGGTGCTGCGCCTGCTCGCACCGTCTTGAGGAGATAATCTCTCATGTCGTGCGGTGGCTGCCCGCGCTCTAAAAGATTAGGCACGATTCCCTGAAGCGTAACGATGACAAGATCAGGGGTCGCTTGCGTGATTGTGATCCCTCGCTTGTAGTCGCGTAATACTGAGCCGAGATCATCGCCCGCTTCATGCGCGGTCGCTTTCCACGCTGCCGCGATTGCTACCGCGAGGCGCTTCGCGCGGGCTTGTCTGCTTCGCTGATCGAGTCCGTATTCTCTGAGGTCAATCATCGCGCTGTTCCCTCTGGAGCTCCGTAGAACTCTAACTGAGCTTCGGCATAGATCGGCAGCTCAGCATGATAAGGGGCGGGGGCCTTGAAATTGATATAAGTGTCTCGCACCGCGTGCGGGTGATTCGTGACAATGTAAACGGGGTGCGCGTAGTAGGTCACGCTGTAGCGCTCGCCTTCGTTGGGTGCATTGATCCATGAGATCTCACCATTCACAACGTTAAAGTCTACACCCTCACTGAGCGCGCCTGCGGGGTCCACAATCCCCTGAGCGTTGGCCGGTATCAAGTGTCTCACACCAAAGCTCACCGCGCCTCCTGCGAGGTCATGTGAACGCGTAGCGATAGGATAGCGCGTGGTGTCCGTTGCGCCTGAACCGCGCTTGAGCGTCTCGCGGTAAATGATCGCGCTGTCTGTGATTGTGAAGCGGTCGCCGTATGTGGGCAGGTGCTCAGGTAAGAGTGTGATTCCTATGTTTCCGCGTCCGTACTCGGTAGCGCCCGCGGGTCCATGTCTTTGTTCCTCTTTTCGCGCGCCTGTCACTACCGCTCTGATTGTCTGCGCGCTGTGGTAAAGATAACCTTTACCGTGGCACGCGGGGCAATCTACGCGCGCTTGTTCTGCGTCTCCGCTCGCGCCTGTTAAACTGAATCCATGCGCGCCTGAGACCTGAGAGCAGGGGCATTCGCTCGCCTGTTCCCATCTCACATTCATTCCATGTGAGATGATAACCTTACGGAATTGCTCAGGCTTGAAGTCTGCGCGCGGGTTGAGTTTCGGTGGTATGCGTGAGCCTAAGATCATGACTCACCTCACAGCGCCATGATATTTATCGCGCGATAGGTGGCCTTGAGCGTGGCGATTAACTCTTTATATTCTTTCGTGAACTGAAGCACGCGCGCGCCATAACCTGAGTTTGTCGCGCTCGCCGTGGTGTTGATGTTCTGGCTCAATCCGTCCATCGAGGTTGAGACCATCGCGAGACCTGCGCCCGCTATGAGATCACCTGCTACGTCTAGCGCTAGGAGCGAGCTCTTGAGCATGACTGCGCGCGCGATGTCTTGAGGGAGTGTGTCAATCGTCCATGAGACGTCAGTGTCTTGTGCTGCGGGCGCGCTCAAGCTCAAGGTGAACTTATCATGTCGCTTAGCGCTCACTGTGGCGCCTGGGGCTTTCACATCATAGCGATCAATGAACTTTTGCGGCGTGCTCACTTCGACTGAGCTCTGGCCTTGTGAGATTGTGGCGGTTCCCTGATAGAAAGGGAAGCCCGCGCGATAATCGAGCTCAAAATACGCGGGGATATAATACTCTGCGTTCAGGCCACCGAGGCCCAAGATCACAGGCACGCCACCCGCGATCAGATAGCTTGAAGCGCCCTCTGTCGTCGGGATAATATGGACCTGACCGGCCATAGGCTCTGTGACTTGCGCCCATTGTGGCGGCAGCTCTGCCCGTGTGGAGCTCTGACCGTAGATGATCGAGAGCGCCTCTACATCGATCAACGGTCGATAGCGCGACCGGATCGGATGCCAAGCGGGGGCCGCGTCGGGCTCTTTGTCGTGACGTTCGGAAAACGTCTGCACGTCGAACACTAAGCCGAGCTCATCGCTTACCGCGCGTTCTGCTTGTTCAATCGATGTACTAAAGATTGTGTCGGGGTAGGGGCTGCCATCATCCAGAGTTAAATCTACACCTAGAAGATAGGTGTCTTTGAGGTACTGTACATCATACCCGCGCTCTGAGATAGTCGCCATTGGGGAGCCTACCCTTCATCACCGCTAGAATCAGCGGTTTTTTTGCGTGTCGTGCGCCTGCGCTTAGGCTTTGGCGCCTCTTCGCTGATCACTTCCCATCCCATCAGGGAAGCTTTAGCCCGTTGAGCTTCGGAGAGATCCCCCTCAATGATCCCCTCTGCATCGATGGACACGAGACCATCAGCAAGAGAGAGCTCAATATTTTTTAGGCGGGGGTGTCGGATCTTAATGATGCTCATCGGGCTATCCTCTCAAGCTATCTCTTAGATGTGGAGCCCTAAGAGAGAGGTATCACTCACGCTCTGTAGACCTGAGCTCGCGTTCACACCTGCATTTTTTACCACAAACATCTTTTGCGGAAGCTTAACAGCAGGCGCACCAAACATCATGAGTAAGAACGGGAAGGTTGTAGACACCTGAGCGAGAGGGCGACGAACGAGGCTCAACATCTGATAATAACACATATAATCAGGCGCAAAGTTGAGGAAGAGGATCTCAGAAGCGCCTGGGATATTCGCGTTGTTGTCAGTGACCACGGTATCCTGAGCAGTGACCTTGACCTCATCGATCAAGAGCGCGCCGTCTGCGCTCGTTGCGTCCTTCGCTGAGCGATAGACACGGAGATACTTAACATTTGCGTGAGATGCATGGCTAATCGTGAAGGTCACTTGATCACCCGCTGCAACGCTAACAGCGACAGTATCAACAGGAACACTGATTCCGTTATCACCTACAGCTACAACGCGATAGATATAGTCACCGTTATCCGCTGCGACAAACTTAGAAGCAGCGTTCGCGTTTGCTTGGATGGTCACACCACCGCCGAGATCTTTGACAGTCGGAGCCGCGAGAGATCCCTCAAAGACCGAACCAGACCCAAGAGCAGGCGCGATGCGATCATGACGCTCCAAGAACGGTGCGCTGACAACCTGAACAGGACCATAAGGGCCGGTGATTGAGAGGCTCGCCGCGCCGAAGGTGATTGAGCCGTTGTTCACTTGAATCTGATCATGGCGCCCGTGGTGTACGGTCTGCTTGATGAGCTCAGAGAGAACGCGAGGCGTAACCATGATATGAGTTACCATACCATAGAAAGGCGCCGAATAAAGCGCGCCGAGGATCTCAGAGAGATAGACAGCGCTTGGAGCTGCACCGCGAAGATCTGCAACGTTTCCGCCGTCGCTGATCTGCTTAATGATACCGTTGAAAGCGTTAGAGTCCTTGTTCTCATCAGCATGGAAGAGGTTGAGCTCAAGGCGCTGTAAGAGGCTCTCAGTACCGCGTCGAGTCTCCTCTGCGATAGCATCAGCGCTAGGTCCAACGATAGAGACCATTGACGCTTGATCAGTGACCTCGCGACGCTCAGCCATGTAACGGATCTTAGTTGCGACCTTCTCATAGGTTGAGCGGTTCAAGATTCCGTTTCCACCTTCAGAGATGAAGGGGCTGTGCTGTCCACCATGAGAGAGCACACGGTTATACTCCACGATAGTATTCGTGGCTTGCACCTTCGCGAGCATCGGCCAAAGCTTGAGATCGTTCATCGAAGATGTAGCGATGCTCAAGGTCTGCGCGAGCTGCTGAGGTACGAGAGGTGAGAGATTCGCGGCGGTCTGTGATCCACCTTGGGGTACGAGAGGCGTCTGATAACCTACAGTACCCTTTTGAAGTGAGCCCATGAGGGCCGCCATATCTGCGCTTGATGGGATGCCTTGCATATCCGTTACTCCTTAAATGCCGAATCGGGCTTTGATTGATGATGGATCAGCGCCGGACTCAAGAAGCGCTGCCGCCTCCATCATCTCACCTGCGCGCTGTGGGTCGCTGACAGTCATTGAGCTGAGCGCCTTAAAGAGATCGTCGCGTGAGGTGTCTGCGCTTGAGGTCTCGCCAGGGGCCGGAATGTATGACACACTCTTAGCCATCGGCTCAGGCTCATTGTGCGACGTATTGCCGCGAAGAGATTTGACCTCGGTCTGGAGCGACTTGATCAGCTCAAGCGCGCCCTGAAGGCCCTTGCAGAGCGCTTCATTCTGTGCGCGTTGCTCGGTCAAGAGCGCGTCAAGTGCAGGTGCGAGGGCTTCAGCGACGGTCTCTTGACCATCGTTGAACGCCTTGCTCATGCGCTCATATTGCGCCTCTTCGGCTTCGCGTTGGGCCTCTGCCACTCCATCGAGAGCAGTGAGCGCCTTTTCGAAGCGCTCGTGGTCGTCCTGATCGCGAAGGTATTCTGAAGCGCGCTGTGAAGCGATCTCCTCAGAGACTCCCGCGCTCTTCATCATGTTAATGAGGTCATTTGCCTGCATTATAACACTCCTGATAATTCAGCGGCGGCGCGGGCTAGCGCGCCTCGTTCGACATTGGGGTATAGGGTTGATAGTTTGCGTATTATAGAAGCTAAACGCTCATCATTCAAGGCGTTATAACTCGCATTAACTGTAGCATCGAGCTGTTGAGGGATCAGCCCTGCGATGGATTGACCGTTCACCTGTGAGGGGGTCTGATAGCCTACTGACCCTTTCTGAAGCCAAGCGCTCACGCTCTTGATGAGCTGAAGCGATGTGTCTGGGTTGATCGGGTTTGAGGTGATCGCGCAATTGATCACCTTAGCCTTTGTTACGATTTTAGGGTTCATGGGGTCGCGCTCGATCACCTGACCCTCAACGCTAAAGCCTAGCGTTCGATGTCCTCCGGCCTTCCTCATCGCTGAAGCGGTCTCGAAAATATCTCGCGCTTTGGGCTTGTCGAGCAAGAGCACGCCTTCAACCTCAGTGTAGCCTTTACGCTGTTTTACTGACGTTGGATAGCCTAACAGGTTCTGAGCGCCTGATTGATGCTCATAGTTAAAGCAGCCTTTCTTGAGAAAGTAGCTAAAATCTAAACCTTTTTGTAAGACTCGCTCGCCTTGTAAATCAACTTCATCGGTCGAGATCACGCCCGCGATCTTCGCGGTATTCGGTGAGTCCTTGTCAATTTCAGCTTTGATCAGATCTAGTCTCATGAGATCGCCTCCAAGCGCCCGCTGCGGCTCACTGTCTGTGAGGGGCCTACGGGGATTGTATCACATCGGCAGTTAGGGTGCATAGGATATAATGAAGGCTGCCAATCTGCCCGCTTTCGGCCTATATTGGTTCCGTTCTCGATGAGCTGCGCGACCTCAAATATATAAGGGCGCTGTGTCTCTGGGTCGATGAATGCGCGCGTACAATATCCACAAGCGCCACTCTCCGGAATCCGCGCTACTCGCGCGTCTTCTCCGTCAAGTTCTACCGCTTGTGCGATCTGCCCTTCATTGTGGGTAGCCTGTAGCTCTGTCTCTGCGATCCTCTCAAAGTTACGCGCGAGGTCGCCTGAGCGCTGTCTAATGCGCCTCGCTACCTCTCGCGCCTGATCTTTTGAGAGTGTCGCGGCTCCTACCTCTTCCCTGATGATCTTGAGCGTTCTTGCACGTCTCGCGGGGTCGGGTGTGTCTAGCAGCCTCTCCCCGTTCCAATCTTCAAAGATCTCTGCGCTCGCTTCGTCTGCGAAGCGCGCGCCTAGTCCTCTGATATATGAACCGGCGACCTCAAAAGCGCTGACGACTCCCGCGCGCTCTGCTGCGGTGAAGTGTTCAGGTATTGCGCGCGGGCTCGGTGGTAGCGGTGGCGCGTGCTCGCTCGGTGGTCGCTGTGTCCTCATAGCCGAAGGTGGAATCAAGCGGGGCGCGCGTTGGTCTACTCCTGCAAGCTGCCTGCGCCATCTCTCAAGGCTCCATGTCCTCATGCGCGCTCGCTCTTCAGCGTTAGCGCGTGCATAAGGTGAGCCGATTAATCGTATGAAGAGAATAGGATTCATAGGCTCATCGAGCGCGCCCGCGTCATATCCCCTAAGCTGATCAGCATCCAAGCGACCTGAGCGCACGAGCGCCTCGATACGCTCACGAGAAAGGCCCGAAGCGCGAGCGCCTAAGAGCTCAACGCTGAGCGCGTCATAATGATCTATGATGCTTTGGCGCGTGCGCCTCTCTGCGTCTAGGATCAGCATCTGATCGCCTTATAGAGATCGAGTAGCGATGCGCTCTTCATCAACCAAGATGATCCGCGCTGCCCTGCGTCTGCGATCACCTGATCTATCGCGGGTTGCAGCTTCTTATTACCTCTCGGCATTTCAACCTCTTCTCCTCGCGCGCGACGCGCTAGGGTCTCTCTCACCATATCTTTAGCGCGATCATAATGAAATAGCTGATCTGCGAGCTTGCGCGCCTTGCGCGCTCTGGCTTTGAGCTCTTTCTTCTCGGCTGCGCTCGCCTCTCTCATCTGAGACTCTAGCGCGTTCGCGCCTGCCTCAAGATCAAGCGCCTTCTGTCCTGCGTCTGAGAGATCCGCAAAAGATTGCGTCTCGATGTCGCTCAATGATGTCTCTGAGACTGTTTGAAGCGCTTGTTGTCTAATGTCCTGATCTCTTGCAGGGGATGGCCTGCTCTTCTCAGGTAGCTCATAGAGTCGAGATTCGATCTCATGTTCTTTCGCGAGCTCACCCGCGAGCTTGTTTGCTGCCTCGGTATAATCGAGGGTCTCGTCTCCTCCAAACAGGCCCGCTTGCCCTGTGTCTTCGGTCAGCTTAACAAACTTCTTCATAGTGTCTTCAAGCTTCTTCGTGCCGGGATTCAACACAAGAATCTTGAGGAAAGCGCTTGCAAGCGGGTCTTGTCTCACGCGCTCTTTTATCTCGCCTATTGGGATCTTTGAGACGCTGAGCTCGTCGGCCTCGCTCCCCTCTGCGCCTGCTGCTGCGAAGCTCAGCTCTTGCTCTTCTAGCATGATTACATCCATCGCGCGGTTTCTGTCTTTGGGCTTCCCCTTCTGTTTGACAAGGTTGCGCTTGATCCCGTGATCATAGATCGCGATCGCGTTCTGTAAGCTCGCGCGGTCTTTCTCGGTGATCCCTGCTGCTGCGAGCTTGCCTAAGCTCACTGTGAGCTGTTCCATTGTCGCGTAGTCGAGGTTCGGCAAGAGGTGATCATCGTTCACAACGTAGCCTGTGAGCATACTCTGTAGGAACTCGCGCCCTGTCGCGGTGAATGTACCATCTGCGGGTCTGATGAGCTCGCTCGCGTTCTGAGCATTGAGCACGCCATCTTTAAAGAGCGCCTCTTTGAATGTGCCTAGTGCGTCTGAAGGTCGCGTGAGGAATCTGTTAAAGGTGAAGTCTGGGAATCTATCGAGCCCGCGCTGAAGTGTCTTAAGTGTCTCCTGACTCACCTTCGCGGCGGCGGCGCGTCCTGCTGTGCGCTCATCCATCCCTTGAGTTTTGTTCT
>Ga0222713_10004478_pt1 | contig 14011 bp, 21 predicted proteins | sample C33_649DmetaG_FD_165061 | JGI IMG/M metagenome (GOLD analysis project Ga0222713, IMG submission 165061) | Estuarine water microbial communities from San Francisco Bay, California, United States - C33_649D | ecosystem: Environmental > Aquatic > Marine > Unclassified | place: USA: California...
AAACCAATATAAGAAACTCACCAAGATTGAGAAATTGGAAAACGAGATTCAGAATCTCCAAAACCAAATCAACGAATACCAAACCCGAATTGACTACTTGGCTCCGATGAACCACGAAGAGTTGGTTGTTGAGTTGGGTAAACACTCAATGTACGGATGGCGAGTTAAGAACGATTACAAGTGGGAAGATGTTGACAAAGAATACTACAAAAAGAGTAAAGAAGAGTGGGAAGCTGAACAACAAAAGTTGATTGAAGAAGGTGTGGTTGAGATGTTGAATTGGGATGTTGAACGACCAAAACGATACATCAAAGACTTTGAAAAGAAGATTGTTAAACTTCAGGCCAAGATTGAAAGTTTAACAATTTCTTAACATTGAAAGTTTGCCAGTTTGAAAAAAATGATTATCTTTATAGTGTAATAAGAAAGTTATGAACAAGTTCTCTAAAAAACTAATCAAAATGGGATTCGGGCTCCTTTTGGTGTCTTTGGCTGTCCTCGCTATGTTTGGTATCATCCACGGATTTTTCCTTGGACTATTGTTAATGCTTAAATATCCTCTCTACGCTTTGGGTGTGGTAGTTCTCCTTATGGGATTGGGATATGTTTTTTCTAAACTTGATAAAAAACCCCTTAAATTCTAAATTATGAAAGCAAAGGTAATTGTTCATTGTCAGTATTTTGAGAACTACAATGTTGGACCCGATGGGTTTGGTGAGGTTCCTCAATGGAAACCCAAGGGTGGTTTTGATTTTGTAATGCCAATTGAGTCGGACACTTTGTTCTACGCTGATACCAAGGTTGTAGTTCAAGCGATTAAAAATCTTGTAGAGAAGCAAAACACTATTGGTGACCGCTTTGAGTATATTGACCATGAGGTAGTATTTTCAGAACCATTTGTTGTTAAGGGTTTGGAACAAGAAATTGAGAAAGTCTATGAAATGGCAGTATAAAGAAATGGGTTCTCGTGACAAGAAAGGTAATCTAAAATATTACCGAGTCACAGTAGAAGATTGGAAAATTGTGGATTGCCAATGTCCCGCCCGTGAATTCCGCAGACACACTCCTTGTAAACACATGAAACGATTAAATGAAAAACTCACTCACCTTGCAATCTAAAGAACGAGATGGCTTTATTGAATGGATGTTGAAAATTAAAAATGTCCACTATGCTAACAAGCCCGCTATGGAGCGTGCTCTAAACCGATTAGTTCCGTGATAAAAAATTAACACAAATTTAACATACAAATTTGGCGGATAACCAACTATGTTGTATATTTGTATGTAAGTGATAAAGATATGAGTAACAAAACTATTTTCAGCGATATTGATGGAACACTTGTCCACCAAGTACCATTTGAAGAAATTGACCCCTTCACCAGCCGTGCTTTGCCCGGTGTTGTAGAAACTATGACTAAATGGTTCAAAGAAGGTCACCACATTGTGTTGACTACCGCACGACCAGAACACCTCCGAAACTTGACCATCCAAGAGATGGACTTGTTGGGAATCCCCTTCCACCAATTGGTGATGGGTATTGGTCGTGCTGAACGAATCCTAATCAACAATACGAGTGATAAGAACCCAAAAGCAAAGCGTGCTACAGCGGTTGAGGTCCAAAAAAACATTGGTTTTAACGGATATTTTTAAGGAGTATGAATGGCTAACGGAGTTCACAAAATTACGGAAGACTTTGAAAAAATGCTGGCTGATTACACCGGTGCGAACTATGTTGTTTGCGTGGATAATCAGTCAAACGCATTATTTCTTGCCCTATACTATGAACACATAGTAAAGAATAACACATCTGATGTTATTACAATCCCATCAAGAACATATCCATCAGTTCCATGTGAGATTATTCATGCAGGACTAAAGGTTGGTTGGAAGCAAATTAAAGGTACAACTCTAAAAGGAGCATACCAACTTGAGGGTTCTAATGTTTGGGATTCTGCTTTAAGATTTACCGCAGATATGTATATTCCAAACTCACATATGTGTCTATCTTTTACAGGACCTTACAAACATTTTAAACTATCCAAGGGTGGTGCTATTCTAACGGATGACCTACACGCATACTTGTGGTTTAAGAGAGCTAGATTTAGTGGTCGTAGAGAATGTTCGTATCACGATGACCACTTTGATATGTTGGGTTGGAATTTTTATATGATGCCTGAACTTGCGGCTCGTGGTATTTTGATGATGAGTCAGTTTTACACGCCAAGTGGTGAAAAGAAACACCAATCGGATTTAGAACTACCATATCCTGATTTAAGTAAATTTGAAGTGTATAACCGATGAGAGTTCCAAGTGTTTTAGTTCTATGTGATAACGATTGGATTGGTGTAGAAATCAAAAAGATATTTGATAGTAAAAACTTTCCAGTAGTAATTGAATCATCTGATTTATATGAAGATTCGTGGGGTTTGATTAGTGAATATGATTTGATTATATCTGCACATTGTAAAAAAATATTTGATAAAAAGCTGATAGAGTCAACTCGTATTGTTAATATTCATCCTGGTCTTAATCCTTACAATAGGGGTATGTATCCTCACATATTCTCAATTGTAAATGGATTACCAACCGGCGCAACAATCCACGAGATTGATGAGAAAATTGACAATGGTGATATCATAGTTCAAAAAGAGGTTCAGATGTATATGTATGAAGATTCAAAAGAGCTTCACGAACGGATAATGAAGATTGAAATGGAATTATTTGAATCCCACTTTGATGAAATTATTTATGGAACATACACCAAAACAAAACCACATATTGAAGGGAACATAAACTACAAAAAAGACTTCAAGGAATTGTGTGAAATACCTCTTTGGGATGTAGATACCTTTGAGGGTCACATTAATAAGTTGAGGGCTTTGACTTATGGTGATTATAAAAACGCATACTTCTATGATGAAGATGGAAACAAAATTTATATAAAAGTAGAATTATCAAAATGAAATTTGCAGTAACCATAGCCACATACCAACGAAAAGATGGAAAAACTCCTCAACTACTAAAACGTGCGTTGGATAGTGTGTTCAATCAAACCCATCAAGATTTTAGAATTTTTATTGTCGGTGATAATTACGAGGACAGTAATGAGTTCAATGAGATTATATCAGAATATCCACAAGACAAAATTTATGCAATAAATCTTCCCGAATCCTATGAAAGATTGAAATATAAAGGGGTGGGTTCTGAAAACTTTGACTTTGATACTGACCGAGCATTGTGGTGTAATAGTGGTAGAACTCCAATGAATATTGGAATTGAACTTGCACTTCATAACGGATACGATTGGGTAGCTCATTTGGACCATGATGATTTTTGGGAACCAAATCACCTTGAATTCATAAACAACGTTGTGGAAAGATATGGTTATGAGTGTATTTGGATAACAACACAAGCCACCTTTGGTCCAAATGATATTATGCCGATTGTAGAAACAAATGGGTGGGATGTAGTATATCATTTACCAAGGGGTTATAATGTAATCCACTCCGCTGTGGCTATGAGTATGAAACGAATCCCATTTCGTTATAGAGATGTTTGGGATGAAGATGGTAAGATGGTTCCAACTGATGCTGACTTTTGGGATAGGTTGGGTAGCTTTATTCCACAAAATGGATACACCGGAACTTACATTAACGCATTAACTTGTAGACACGATTCAGAAGGTGAAGACAAATACTGATAGTTTACCAAAAGTAAAGAATGTAAATAAAGGTAAATACCGATTGAAAAAACACAAGTACAAGTTGTGGGACATCGTGGTATTTAAATGGATTGGTGAACGTGAGGTGGGATTTATTTCAGATTTAAAAACAAATCGTGAAGGATTTCCTACATACACCATTCGTTCAGTATCAAAACCCGGGTGTATTTATTACGACCTTGAAGTAGATGACCCAACCGACCCATACTGCTACATATCAACAATTTTAACCGATAGCATAACCAATGGTGAGAAAACACTCGCAGCAGAACGACTCAATTCCCACAAAGGTAGGACTAATGTCGTTTCAGAAACACAACCCAAGCGCTTATCTAACCAAGAGCTTTCTGAATTGGATAAACAAATTAACAAACAAAAAGACTTTTTAGATGAAAAGTTTTGGTAGTTTGGAATATTTTTTGTATATTTGTATTATAAATTATTGACTATGAAAAAATACTTTGAATTGTTTATGACTATCATGTTCTCGTTTCTTACGGGAGCTAAAGTCGTATTACTAACCAAACAAGAAGTTGTCACCAATTGGGATTTTGTCCACCTTGGTATCAATGTTTTCTTTATTTGGTTTTTCTCTTATCAACTATATAAAACTATTAAAGGAGAATAAGTTATGAAATATCAACCTCTGAATGATTATGTTCTACTCAAAAAAACAAAAGTAGAAGAAAAGACCAAAGGTGGTCTTTACAAACCCGACAGCGCTAAACAAGCTCAATTTGCAGAAGTTGTGGCTGTTGGGCCAGGTATCTTTACCCAAAACGGAAATCTTATTGAGATGAGACTGAAGGTGGGTGACCAAGTTATTTTGGATATCCCTGGTACCGAGGTTCGCTTGGATGGTGAAAAATATGTATTGGTTCGTGAAAGTGATATCTTAATTCGTGTAAACAATGGATGATATTGATTGGGTAGATGATGACTACCAATACACCGAGTATCTAAAAAATAACCCAACCTACAGCGATTACGAAGACTTTGAGGATTAAATATGGATTTAGTAAATCGTGAACTCCGCAAACACCTTTTGTTTGTTTTGGATGCTGAAAAGTATATATTCAGTAATCCAAAACATTTGAAGGGTGTTGAGTCATATAATGACAAAAAAGTGATAGATAAATTAAAAAATAGAGTTGGTTCTGGTAAACTTTTACGAGTTGAAGACCTTCAATTTTTGGAAACTATCTACGAAAACTATTGAGTTCACTACTTATATAAAAATGGAGTGTTATGCAAAAGGGTGATAAAATGCCCAATGGTTATGTGTTAGGAGTTGGTAGGACTCCACTAAACCTCACGGAGGCTCAGATTCGGTATGCGATGAAGAACTCCAAGAGTAATAGTGGTGCTGCACGATTTCTAAACATATCATTGACTACCTACGAAAAATACTCCAAACTTTATATAGATGAGTCCACGGGTAAAAGCTTGTGGGATTTACACAAAAACCAAAAAGGGGTCGGTGTAACCAAACCTTACAATGTAGATAAGGGTAAATACGCATTAACGGATGTATTGGAAGGTAAATACCCCGATTACTCCGTTTATCTACTCAAACGAAGATTGATTAGTAATGCTGGTAAAATAAAAGATTTCCCAGCAGAATGTCATAGTTGTGGATACAATGAAAAACGACTATCTGATGGAACTATTCCTTTGATTCTTGACCATATGGATGACAATTGGCATAATCATAAAAGGGACAATATCAGATTTTTATGTTATAATTGTTTCCACAATCTTCGTGGAAACCTTCGTGGTAGACAGCCCGAATGGAGAGTAGAACAAATTGAAAAAGCAAAAGAACTTTATAATCAACAACAAAAAGAACAAGAATAATCTATGGGAAAGCAAGTATTTCACGGAAAACAATCAAGAGAAAAGCTCTTGGAAGGTGTAAACGAATTGGCTAACGCTGTCAAAGTAACACTTGGACCGCGTGGTCGGAATGTAATCATCCAAAAGGATTCAGCACCCCACATCACAAAAGATGGTGTTACGGTAGCTAAATCTATTGAGTTTACTGACGCAGCCAAAAACTTGGGAGCTCAAGTTATTAAAGAGACCGCTCAACAAACCGCAGACCATGCTGGTGATGGAACCACTACATCTACTGTATTGGCTCAATCAATCTTTAATCAAGGTATGGCTGTGGTTGAAATGGGTGCTAATCCTATTCTACTTCGTAGGGGTATGGGAACTGCTGTGAGTGAAATCACAAAGATGTTGACCGAACAAATCTCAATTAAAGTTGAGGATAACGAACAAGTAAAACAAGTTGCAACCATTTCTGCAAATGGCGATTCGGTGATTGGTGGTATGATTGCTGACGCTGTTAGGGAAGTGGGTCGTGATGGTGTAATCACGGTTGAAGAAGGAAATTCAAATGAGGATGAACTTGAAATCGTAGAGGGACTTCAGTTTGATAATGGATACCTATCTCACTACTTTATCAATAACCAAACGAAACTGAATTGTGTTATTGATGAGCCAGTTGTATTGTTGTATGATGGTAAGATTTCTACAATGGACCAAATCATTCACATCCTTGAAGCTGTATCAGCCCAAAGTAAACCAATTGTGGTTGTGGCTCACGATGTAGAAGGTGAGGCTCTGGCGACTATGGTTGTAAACTCCGTTCGTGGAACCCTACGAGCTCTTGCTGTAAAAGCTCCTGGCTTTGGTAGTGAACGAACCGAAATCCTTCGTGATATGGCTGCTCTATTGGGTGGTAAGATGTTCGGAACCATTGACGCTGAGTTGGAAGACGCAACTTTGGAAGATTTGGGTTCTTGTGATAAAGTGGTATCCAACAAAAAAGAAACTACCCTAATCGGTGGTCATGGAGACGCAGAAGCTTTGAAACTTCGTATTGACCAAATCAAGAACGAAATCTCTGAACAAAAGTCAGACTTTGAAAAAGAGAAACTCCACAAGCGTCTATCCAAATTGAGTGGTGGTGTGGCTGTAATCCGAGTAGGTGCTCAATCAGAAGTTGAGATGAAAGAAAAGAAAGACCTATTTGATGACGCACTCCTTGCAACCAAAGCTGCTTTGGAAGAAGGTATTGTCGCGGGTGGTGGTGCTGCTTTGTATCATTGTTCCAAGGATATTAACGAACCAAAAGGTGATGAACAATTGGGATACGCAATTGTTATGAAGGCTTGTAAATCTCCAATGGAAGCAATCCTAAAGAATGCAGGTCTTGATTACAAAAAAGTATTCGGATTGTTAGACGCAAACTACACTTCGGACACTTCTATGGGTTACGATGTGGTTAGTGAACAAATGGTCAACATGATTGAAAAGGGTATCATTGACCCAACAAAAGTGACTCGCACTGCTATTGAAAAAGCTGTTTCAGTTGCTGGAACACTACTTACTACTGAATGTATGATTGTAGAAGAGCCGGCAGAGAAAGAAAGTGAACCGAAATCTTAAAAAAACGAAGATGAAATACGAATACCTCAAAATGGAGGAAGAAGATGTTCGTATTGAACTCACGGACTACATTTTAGATTTTGAAAAACATTTCAAAAAATATTATGATGAAAGTGCTCGTTTAAATTCACAAAAAAAATCAAAAGAAGCCGAAGAAGCTCCCGATTTTGAACAATTGGAGAAGGAATTTGAGAAAAAGCGTTTAGATTTAGCCCAAAAGCGTAAAAACTTGAAGGCTAAGTCTAAACGCCTCAAATCTTTATATAAAAAACTATCATCTATAACACATCCTGATGTGAATGAGGGTGATGATGAAACATTTCTAAAAGTAAAATCTCACTTTGAAAAGGGTGAGTTTGCTGATTTAATTTCTATTGCCGAAGATTATAATATTGAGTTTGAACTTGGTGAAGATGAAATACAACTTATAAACAAAAGTATAGAACATATAGAATCAGAAATACAAAGGATGAAAAACACATTAGCTTGGGGTTGGGGTTCAGGTGATTTAAACACCAAAAAAACTATAATTAAAATAGTAGAACAACAAACAAACCTAAAAGTAAAAGTTGAGGACTATCCGGATGAATTGAAGCCAGAACAACCAAAAGAAATAAAATTAATAGGCCAGCCCGGAAAAAACTTTGATAATTCAAAATAATTTCGTATATTTGTAATATGACTAACGACCAAATTTTTATTTATTGGGATGAGTATCCCACCGAAACCACAAGTTCAATTAACAAGGATTAGAAAATGGCAAACCACGTTACTACATTTATCTTTATTTCAGGCAATTCCGACCTGATTACTTCATTGGATAAAAAACTATCATCGGTAGAGTTACAAGACAATCCCTTTGAAGAAATGTCAACCGAACAAACCGCTCGTTTGTTTTATGAAAACCAATATGAAAACACTTATGAATGGATGTTACAAAACGTAGGTTCAAAGTGGTGTTATATTAATGAATGGGTGGTGGTGAGTGAAACCGAAATGCAAATCACAATGACTTCAGCGTGGTCATTTCCAGAATCCCTTGTTGAACGAATGTATTCAATTTGTAACGAAATGGATGATGAGTGTGAATTCTCTATTACTTACGAAGATGAATCTCTTGACCCGATTGGGGCTATGTACATTTCAAAAAATGGTTCTCATATTGAAGAAAGTTCTTATGAATGGCCTCAAGAAGAAGATTATGAGACCGAAGATGAATATCTTGAATCTCTTGACTCTATGTGGGAAGAAATTGGTGATATCAAAGATGACTTATTGGAACAATGTAAATTGATAGTAAATGAATCTGATGAAGATGATGAAGGAACTGATATTTACACCGAAGATGAGCTTAAAGCTTTGGAAGATTGGGATATCACTCTGATGGATGGTTTAGAAGATGAAGATTGGGATAGCCAATGAATCAGTTAGATGAAGATTACAAAGGACTGTTAGGTAGTTGTTTGTATAATGGTATAGAAAAAACAGACCGAACTGGCACAGGAACCCTTTCAGTATTTGGAAGACAAATCAAACACCGAATGAAAGATGGATTTCCCTTATTAACCACAAAGAAGATGGCTATCAAAACAATGATGACCGAACTGAAATGGTTCCTAAAGGGAAGAACTGATATTCAGTATTTACGAGATAATGGATGTAAAATTTGGGATGGTGATTACGATAAAAGTGGTAGGACTGATGGTGAGTTAGGACCAATCTATGGTAAACAATGGAGAAAGTGGAAAACATTTACTTCAACTAACCCAAACGCTATAAAAACTAAAAGTGATAGTGTTGAATATATTGACCAAATCCAAAACCTAATCAACGACCTTAAAACTAATCCAGACTCACGAAGGTTGATGGTATCAGCTTGGAACGTAGGAGAATTAAATCAAATGGTACTCCCGCCCTGTCACTACGGCTTCCAAGTTTATACCAGAGACCTGGGTCTGGATGAACGAATTGAATTGTACAATAGTGATAAATTACCAATGAATCAATCTTTGGATTATTTACACGAGCAATTAGACTCTATGGCAGTTCCACGAAAGGCAATCTCATTGATGTGGAATCAGAGGTCAGTAGATACATTTTTAGGTCTACCATTTAATATCGCTTCTTACGCTACATTACTAATTATGTTGGGTAAGGAGGTCAATATGATGCCGGATTATTTAATTGGAAGTTTGGGTGATGTTCACCTATATAAAAATCATACTGAACAGGCGAAGGAACTAATCAGTCGTACTCCTTACAAACTCCCAACTTTAAAATTGTCTAACGTGGATATTCTCAATGGTGAATTTGATTGGGAGTTACTCAACTATGAATCACACCCATCAATTAAAGCACCCTTATCAAATTAATTATGAAACAGTTTCTTAACAAGCTTGCAAAAGCTTTTTTTCAATTTATTCAATATCATTAATTATGAAAGAAAAGCTTACAATATTTCTACTTAGCGTATTTGCCTTATTTTGGCTTTACATTACATTTTTTGGCGGGTCATTCTAATACTTTATTTATTTATGAAAAAAACACTATTTCTTTTACTTGCGTTAGTATCGTTCAACGCATTTGGTCAACTACGAGATTCGTTGTGGTGGACTAACCCATATTTTAAAATCGCATATTCAGAGGTATTGGAAGAGCCACGATGGATTCAGTATCGTGTGGCTTGTCCTACGGGCAATGCTTCAAGAGCAGGGATGGATTTCTATGTAGAAAAAGGAATCAAAACATCCGACCACAAAGATTACGAAGCAAATGAGTGGGATAAAGGTCATATGGCTCCCGCAGCTCACTTTAATTGCACTCGTGAAATGTTATTGGAAACATTCACCTATATGAACTGCGCACTCCAACACCAATCCTTAAATCGTGGTGTTTGGAAACATTTGGAAGCCAGAGAACGTGAACTTGCAGCTCAATATCCAATTGTGGAAGTAACCATTCGTGTTCAGTTTGATAAGAACCCATCAAGAGTTCCATCCGGCGCAGCCATTCCAAAAGGATTCTACAAAGAAATTAAATACGGAAACAAAAAAGATTGTTATTATTTTCCGAACACGGCTCCGAGTATGAAGACTTATAATGATTATAAATGTAATTGTAGAAACTAAAATGAAAAAACTCTTATTTTTACCATTGTTGGCTCTCATCGCATGTGACCCAACGCCAGAGCCAGAACCACAACCAACCGAAAACAAGGTAATTAACTCAAACATTACCAAAAACACTACATGGTATTCAGACACGGTATACCAATTGGGTGGTCGTATCGCAGTTGTAGATGGTGTAACACTAACTATTCAACCTGGTACAATTATCAAAGGAGAAGCCGGTACAGGCGCAAACGCAACCGCACTTTTGATTGCAAGAGGTGGTAAATTGATTGCAGAGGGAAGTCCTTCCGCTCCAATTATCTTCACATCAGTTGCAGATGAAATCATGCCAGAAGATATTGTAGCTGGTAATTTCGCATCACCAAACCTTGACCCAACTATCAATGGTCTTTGGGGTGGTGTTATTATTTTGGGTCGTGCTCCGATTTCCGCATCAAATACAAATGGTGATGTGGATGAGGTTCAGATTGAAGGTATTCCAACATCAGACCCAAATGGTTTATATGGTGGTACTGATACCCATGACAATAGTGGTATTCTTTCGTATGTGTCTATCCGACATGGTGGTGCTAACATTGGGTCTGGTAATGAAATCAACGGACTCACCCTTGGTGGAGTTGGTATGTTGACGGCAATCAACAACGTGGAGATAGTCGCAAATCAGGATGATGGTATTGAATTCTTCGGCGGAACTGTAAATGTATCTTGTGCTGTAATATGGAATGTTGGCGATGATGCTATTGACACCGACCAATCTTGGGCTGGTAACTTATCTGAATTTGTTATCATTACTCCTTCCAACCATATGTTTGAATTGGATGGGCCCGAGGGGTCATATCAAGCCGGACATACTATCCAAAATGGAGATATTTATGTTGGAAGTACGGGTGGTGATTTAATCAATGTTGATGACAATTCAATCGTAGGACTATCAAACCTATACTTTACCGATATTCAAGGTATTCACAAAATCAATAGAACAACAGCACCATCAGTCACGTTCACAAATATCGTTTTGGATGTTGATTCAGTCGGACCATACATCAATGGTAACCTACCACCATCTATGGTAGTAGCCGGTAAAATCCCAAAAGCAAATACGAGTGGTTTGAGTTGGACATGGGCTAAAATCGCAGCTAAATTTTAAATTATGAGAAGGTTTCTCACATCCCTACTAATCTTAACATCATTTGTTAGTTTTGGTTCTCACCTCGCAGGTGGTGATATTCAATACAAGTATATTGGCGATTCTACCGGTATTCAAAGACATTACAAAGTAATCTTACGAGTATATAGGGATGTGAGTGGAATTGCAATGCCCACAACTGACAATATTACGGTTTCATCGGGGTGTTATTCCAATATCAATGTTCCGATGAACCTAACCGCTGGAAGTGGTATTGTATCCCCAACACTTTTTGATTGTGTAAACCCCGGTCCAAACGTAAAGACGCTTGAGGTTTACCGATATGTTGGTTATGTGATTCTACCAACAAATTGTAACAATAATGTATTTTGGTACTCAAATTGTTGTAGACCGCCCGGAGTTACCAATATTTCCAACTCAAATGGTGGTGGTAATGATGGATTTTATTTTGATGCGTTTTTAAATAATCTAAATGGTCAAAACTCTTCACCGATATTTGTATCAGAGCCAGTTCGTGCATTTTGTGTTGCAAATCCATTTAATTGGAAGCAAAGCTCCGTGGAGTACGATGGGGATTCGGTAGTATATTCGCTTATCAATTGTAGAGAGGGTAACTATCCAACACAAACTGATATCCCATTTGATTTTGGATTCAATAAGAATCAGCCCGTGACTTCAACATATTTTAATATAAACCCACAAACGGGTCAGATTTCATTCTATCCAACGACTCAAGAGATTGATGCTCTTTCAGTTCTAATTGAAGAATACCGATACGATTCGCTTTGGGGGGTTTGGACCAGAGTGGGTTCTTCATCAAGAGATATGATGATTTCCATTGCATATAATTGCAATTCGGTTGCAATGCAAGGAGTCAGATATGATTCAACCTTATATCCAACCGATTCTATTACGGGCTTCCCTTATGTGGATGTCAATTGTGGTGATTCCGCTTTTACTTTAAAATTTCATATCGCTTTGGATGGGTATTCTATAAATGATGTAGATTTTAGATTAACAAGAATCCAAACAAGTCAACCATATGCAATTACAAAGATTTGGTCAAACGTGGATGTAAACTACGAAACGGATTCAGTTAGAGTAGTGGTGTATACACCATTTAGTTTTGCAGGGGATTATTACCTATATTCCAAGAAAGGAAATGATGGTAATACGCTTATGAACAAATGTGGTATTGAGATGGATGAATTTGATACTATTTTAGTCAGAGTCGGTCCATGTCCACCACCACCGCCACCAGACCCAATCGGACCAATTGATGATATTAGAAATGGTGAAGAGCCGGAACCGGCGCCAGACCCAAGACAAGTGGTGATTCCAAATGTGATGTCCCCAAATGGTGATGATAAAAATGATTTATTCATTATTAAAAATCTAATGGATTGGACTACGCGAGAGGTTACTATTATGAATAGATGGGGTCAGATGGTGTACTACAATCAAGATTATAAAAATGATTGGAATGGTGGAACCTTATCAGATGGTGTATATTTTGGTATATTGTACATATCCAACAACGGAATAGTAGAAGAATATAGCTTTGACTTGACTATTGTACGATGATACTAAAAAAATCTATTGGTGTATCTTATATGTGGAATGAAAACACATTCTCCATGATGAGTATGTTGCAGATGGTGATTAAGGCTCACGAACGTAGTGGAACAACAAATATTGATTATCAACAACTTGGAATAGTAGAAATAGATAATGATTCAAGCAGTCTGCGGAATACTCCGAAACGGAGAAAGGTTTCTAATAGGAAAACGAAAAAGTGATAACCCAAACTTTGGTGGTTATTGGGAATTGCCGGGGGGTAAGATAGACCCCACGGATAAATCGGATTATGACGCGGTGATTAGAGAATTCAAGGAAGAATTGGATATTCAAATCAAACCCATACACAAAATCAGACCCGTAGAAAAACACGGAGTTCATATGGAATGTTGGGTTGTAGACTTTGAGAGTGGTAAAGCAAAATTGATAGACCATGATGAAGTGAAATTTATTAGATTTTCAGAAATAAAAGACTATTTATTCACTCCATTATCACAAAGTTTAATACATATAACAAGAGATTCTTACCAACTATTTTTTAAATCGCCAAAGGAGTGAAATGAAACCCATCTACGGAATGTTCAGACGAGCACCAAAGAAACTAAACAATATAAAATCAACCCCAATCGTGTATGACTTGGATGACGCGGATGGATGGTTTTGTCAACAAGAACGCCCATACATTTCTTATAAAGAAAATGAAAACAAATAGCTACGATAATCCCACGATGGTCCACGAAGTCCAATCCGATTTCGTGTGTCCTAAAGAAAATTTTGGAATAAATTCCAAAATGTTTCGTAGCGATGTTAGTGTTAGTGTTGAGATGCCCAAAATGTTTCGTAGCAATGCTCTCAATCCTAGCAAGCGTGCTCCCAAAGTGAAGTATGAATGTGAATTTGATAGTTGGTCACCAAACGAATCTATGAGATAACCATGGGAAGTGATGATGAACCGAGAATTATTTACCCTACTAT
>Ga0222713_10004485_pt1 | contig 13989 bp, 36 predicted proteins | sample C33_649DmetaG_FD_165061 | JGI IMG/M metagenome (GOLD analysis project Ga0222713, IMG submission 165061) | Estuarine water microbial communities from San Francisco Bay, California, United States - C33_649D | ecosystem: Environmental > Aquatic > Marine > Unclassified | place: USA: California...
CTAAAAGATACTGAAAAAAATTACAAAGCTGCATCGGCTCTTACTTCTGCATCGACATATTCAAGAGAGATGAGTGACTTAGCAAAAGACTTTACAGATCTTGATGCGGCAACTCAAACATTATTGGCTGGATTCAACAGCAATGTTTTAAATTACGCCACCAGCGTCAACAACACAGTTCAAAATTTAAATCAAGCATCTTCCACAAAAGGAAAAAGCTTAAGTGCAGACACCATTAAGGATATTGAAAATAAAACTGGAACGGTTCTTGGTACTGTTTGGTCACATGTTGATAAAGATATTTTTAAAACTTCTGGAGGTGAAACAGCGTCAGCATCTGAACTAGCTTCAAAAATGAGTACAGCATCTTCAAGTAAAAATATTGAAAGAACTGTTAATCAAACTAGAGATGAGCTTGCAAAACAAATTCGTATTGCTCAAACTTCAGGTGCGCCAGCAGAGCGTATTACTCAGCTTGCCAAACTAGATAGATACTTTGATTTGGCTGGTCAACGTGAAAAAATCTATGCTGAAAATAAAGCTAATTTACCTGCGTTTGCTCAAATTCCTACTAGCCTGCCCAACATCACAGACCAAGCTAGTCGTTTGAAATTAAATGCGGTTCAAGGTGAATATGCATCAGCACAAGTTACCGCTTTCAATGATTGGAAAACCGAAGAGCTTAAAAAAGAACGTGCTGTTAATCCCAACTTTGTTCCTGAGCCAGGCCGTTACGAAGCTCAATGGGTAAAGCAACCTGAATTTAAGCGACTAGAAAAAGAGTTTAGAGATCAAGCAAGAGTCATTTTGAATGAAATGCCTAAGCTTGCTAAACCCGTAGATGTTAAAGAGTTGCCTTCAGCAGCAGTTCCTCCCGAAAAATCTGCATCAAAACCTAATGAATCTAAAGAAGGTGTCCCTCCCTCCAAAAAAGGTAAATTGGAGTTTTTAGAAGATAACAAACCAGAATTTAAACCACAAGTTAAAAGGCGTAAATAATGGCAACTCCTGAAAAAACCATATACGATGTTGAAGTAGCGCCAGGCTTGGTAATTCCTATTGTTGGATCAGAAGACGAAAGTGAAGATGATTTGATTGCCAAAGCAAGGACGCATCCAAAATTTCTTGCTTTGCAAAACAAAAATAACGCACCACAAGCTGGAGCTGCACAATCAAATCAAGCAAATGCCGTTGATGATTCAACAAACCTTGTGCCTGGCGTATTGCCTGAATTAAGTTCGCCTGCTGAATTGGCAAAAACAGCAAAACAAGGCTCAGATTTTATTAACCAAAATGTTGCCAAACCCCCAGCTGATTCTGTAGTTGACAGATCAAAAGGATCTACCTTTGACCTTTTATCGCAAGGTAAATATGGAGAAGCATGGGATACGATTCCTGAAACCGTACAAACAGGAATTTTGGTTGGCGCACCATTGACTGCTGCAACTATTGCTGGCGGTATGGGTTTGAAATTGGCAAGATCAAAAGATGATTTAGATGGTTTGCGTCCTAATCGTGAACAAAGAATTAATCCAGCAGAACGAATTGAGCCAGCCTTAGAGCCAACAGGAAAATCACCTAACAACATAAAGTCAAGAACATTTGAAGCTGGCAACTACGGCGAGCAAAACATTAGACCTTCAATGAGTGCTAAAGAAACTCAAATTGCGGAAGAAATCAAAAACAAATTTGGGTATGAATGGACAGATATAAAAAATAAATTTGGTTTAGGTGATGTGCCAATCAATGACATGACTCAAGCTGAGATGTTGGCAAACACTGTTCGCAACCAAGAAGCTTCAGGTGCGCCATCAGCGCCTGCTGAATCATCTGCACCCGCACCAGCCGCACCAACAGAGCGCAATGTCAATGGCGTAAAGATGACTGAGGCGCAATATCAATACTATATAAATGAAGCAACGCCAGGCATATCTCCAACGCAAGCAATTGAAGAAATGAATGCCAAATCAGCTACGCCTGCCGCACCCATAGAACAGATTAAGCCTGCGCCAGTTGCTGAGACACCCAAAGCGCCAGCACCTCCACCCGAAGCCTCCCCTCAAGCTGCTGTGCCACCAACTGAAGAAAAGAAAAAAGCTGGTCGGCCTAGCGCAAAATCTTTAGAAGGTACAACATTTAGATCTGATCTTGGTACTGGAGATAACTGGCTGTACAACACTTACGGTCCTGAAGGTCGTAGACAAATTCTTGCTGAATTTAATGACGGTAAACCCGCTGGTGAATACAAAAACGTAGAAGAAATCTTGAAAAAATTCAAAGAAAAATATCCCAAGATTGGATTACCTTTTGGAATGCAAGGGCCAACTATTCCAACTGAGGTTGCTAGGGAACGTGGCATACCTCCACCACAGTCTTTTGGAAAACTTGGTAAAGTAGCAAAAATAGGTGGTGTTGCTGGACTTGCTTTGACTGCTGCAGAATTAGCCAATGCAGCCAAACGCCGTGATTACGGTGCAATGGCTGATATTGCAACTGATGTGTTTGTTCCTCCGTTTGCCCAATCAACAGTTCTTATGGGCAATGAAGAACAAGAACTTGCAAGACAACAATATGAAGCAATGGTTGGCGGTGGTCGAGGCATTGCCCCACCATCATTTCGTTCACAAGTTGGTCGGAGATAGACATGGGTGAAATTGATCCAATAGCTTATGGCGCATTGACCGCCAAGGTAGAGAACCTAGAAAAGAAACTGGACAAGCTGGAAGCGTCCATTGAAGAACTCATTGCTTTGGTAAACAAAGGCAAAGGGGGGATATGGGTAGGCATTGCTGTTGTGTCTGCCATCAGTTCGGTCATAGGTTTCCTTAGCCATAGCTTCTTTAACAAGAGTTAAAAATTGATCCGTTCACCGTTGCCCTTGCATCAATTGCTGCCATTAAACAGGCCGTATCTTTTTACAAGGATTGCAAAGCGGCAGCCAAAGATGTCACCAGCATCACCATGGAGATTTCTGATCACATCGGTAAATTCTTTGATGCCCACGACCAAGTCAAAACTGCCGCAGCCGAACAGAAGAAAAATCCGCCAAAGGGTAAATCACTAAAAGCCCAAGCCCTTGATAACATTTTTAAAGAAATGGAATTGGAGCGGCAAGCCACAGAGTTAAGAGAACTGTTGATCTATGGTGTTGACCCAGCTTTAGGTGCTGTTTGGACAAGGTTTCAAGATGAGTTTGAAAGGTTGCAAGCTGAACAGGAAAAGGAAAGGTTAGAGCAAGAAGCAAAAGATAGGGTCGCACAATGGCAACGGCGAAAAATGCTAAACCAGCTTCAGGACAGAGCTCTAATAATCGGGGCGGTAGCGATAGTTACTATATACCTCCACCTCCTGTTCCAAGCCCTGCGACAAATGAGGATAGCGAAATGGGGTTCATAATTGCTTTTCTTAGTATGGTGATTGTGTTTGGAATTCTTTTGCCAATCATGGGGGCGATGTACTTGGATATTTTGGAAGCAAAGCAAGAAACAAAACGCCAGCAAGAGCAAGTGCAACGATTAATCAATGAGGCAAAAAAAGAAAAATGACAATTTATATTCCATTGCTGTACATCTGTATTGCATCGGAATGTGCGTTTTTTCAATCAGAGATTTATACGTTAGAAGAGAAAAAGTGTGAACAAGAAATTGCAAAGCAAAAAATTGAGTTAATCAAACAAGGCAGGACGGTTGAAGCGATTTGCATAGACATAACCATTTTGGAGAAAAAATCAAATGTTACCTATCGTAGCCACCCTATTAGGTAGTCTTGCCCAAAACGGGCTAGGGCTGCTTTCCAGCGCTATCCAAGCCAAAGGCAAGGAAGTGGTTGAAAACACCTTGGGCGTAAAGATTCCTGACAACCCAACGCCTGAAGATGTATCCAAGCTGCGTCAGCTACAGTTTGAACATGAGGAGCGGCTTGTTGAATTGGGTATTGAGAAAGCCAAGATGGAATTAGCCGAGCTTGATCTACTGGCAAAGGCAGCTCAATCTGACGCAGACAACATCACAGACCGCTGGCAAGCAGATATGTCTAGTGATTCATGGTTGTCTAAGAACATACGACCTATGAGCCTTATAGCCATCTTTTTAGGCTATTTCTTGTTTGCCATGATGTCTGCCTATGGTTACAACGCAAACGAGTCCTATGTGACCCTGTTGGGCAATTGGGGAATGTTGATCATGGGCGCTTACTTTGGTGGTCGCACGGTGGAAAAGCTGGCAGAAATGAGGAAAAAATGAGTTTAAGCACCGAACAAGCCGCATTTTTGCTTGATGCTTGCAAGCTAATTCAATTTGCAACAAGCCAAGGATTTGTTGTAACAGGGGGGGAGCTTGCTCGTACTCCTGAACAACAGGCCATTTACTTTAAGACAGGTCGATCCAAGACCATGAACTCCATCCATCTAAAGCGTTGCGCCATAGATTTGAATTTTTTCAAAGATGGAAAGATCATTTGGGATAAAACAATTCTTGCGCCTATTGGGGCTTATTGGGAATCCCTGCACACCAAAAACAGGTGGGGCGGCAACTTTTCTAACCTTGTTGACTGCCCTCATTTTGAGCGGAATGTTGGGTGAGGCTCATTTCGTGAGCTTGTGCCTCCGACAATAAACGAAAAAACGCCCCGCAGTGCTTGCACCGAAAGGCGTTTAAGTATTCCACTACCACCGCCCCACGGCCTCGCTGTCTGCCGTACAGGGTGGTGATCTGCTCAATATGGGTCGTAATCTTCTTTGCCAATGTTTTCTTTAATGTACTTATAGATCTTGCGCTCTATCTCGTCCCGCTCAGTCTGCTGTAAATCGTCAGCACGGTCTTTGCCTGCTTCGTCTAAAGCTTCATACTCAAACTCATAGTCCACGCCCACAGATGGATCGTAGTCTGTAAAGGTAAACCTTAACTCCAACTCTTCTTCAAGAGTGTCAGACCAATACATATCAAAATATTCAATGCAATTCATAATTCCTCCGACATCATATAAACCGCTAGTATAACCACAAGCAATGTACCTACGGCAATACCTGTGCATAAAACCAACAGAAAAAGAAAGCCTATAGAGATTTCCATTCTCGCTCCTCCCGTCCACTTAAGGACTTTACGGTTCGACCAGTGGTGGTAACCAAGTCTAGCTTTTGTAGTTCGGGAAGTCTACGGGCAACCGCATTGGGGTTTAAACCTACTTTTTGGGCTATCCCATCCTTACCCATAGGTCCATGCTCTTTGAGGGCTTCTAGGATCATTTGGAAGTGTTTTGGAGCCACCTCTTTGATTGAATCAGCCGCCTGGTAGCTGGTGATCGGGTCTTCGCTTCTAACTCGGTTAAATATAGGCAAGTCAAAGAATTTTTTTACTTCGCCGCCAAAGTGGGTTTTATCTAACAAGCTCATTTCTCTCTCCTATTTTTACGCCAAGGGGTGGGGGTACTCGCTGCACTGTTTGCTAACGCTTCACTGTCAGAGTCACACAGCATCCGCTTTCCCCCCAAAAATCAATAACAGTTTGTATTACAAGAGTTACCGTAACAGCATGTAGTACAGGACACAATCCTGCCGTTTGCTGAGTAAGTGCTGTAAGTGCATGATGCCCAAACCATTGTGGATGATGCGGCAATCCAAATTGCTAAAAGTGCTTTCTTCATTTTTCTCTCCTTAAAAGGGCATGTCATCGCTCATGTCATCAAAGCCTGAACCTGAACTTTTGCGGGTGGGTTCTGAACTCTGACGGGCTGCTGGCGCTTTGGGTTTGACCGACAAAGACAAAAAGCTTTTACCCTCGTTGCCCTTTTTGATCCACCCATTGATCCAGTAGTCTGTTCCATCCACGTTTAACTGACCGTTGTAGTCAGCATGGGTGGCCTCTATTTTCTTTTCATTCTTTGCCAACGTACCTCGGTTGGTATTGTCGTAAGCTTTCTTTTCCATATTTTCCTCTTAGACTGGTTTCGCCTTTTTAATTGCGCTTCTTGTGGCTGCATCCATTTGACTGGACAACCACACCTCTTGATCTGCCTCAAGTTGATTTTCTTTGATCATGTCGTAGGCTTCCCTTGCACGACCATTTTCAACCAACTCACGACAGCTTTCTGCCAACTCTTTCAAAAACTCTTTGATGTCGTTTGGCAAATCATCCCCGATACCACCCTTGGGAGTGATAACGGGTGCATCCCCTTTGCGCCCTGTGGTGGCATCCAAGGCATCGTGCTCAACGATTTCCATGGCGGCAACCCACAAATAACGGCGTTGGTAAGTCTCCACCGCACCGATGTTCTGCACTTCATGGCAACCTTTAAGAGCTGCGGAGCCAAAGGGACTGGTGATCACTATCTCGCCACCGCCTTCGGTGTCCACAATGCACAATTCTGCTTGGTCTTTGGTAAACGACACCACGCCAATCAGGCCAAGCTCATCAAAAATTTCGAGGGTGGGGTGTAAAAAATCTCCCAACTCAAAATATTGATAGCCGGCAAACTTGTTCAAGCCCGACTTCTTGAGCGTCTTTGCCCGAAGCTTTGCCCGTGCCACTGCCAACTTTACATATACCTCTAGATTTGCTTTGCTTACTTCATTCATTTCAATTCCTTTTGCATTTAATGCGTTGTTTTATTCTCTGTGTTTAACTCAAGATATTTTTGGCATTGCTCAAGGCTCCAATTTCGCATTTCATATTCATCACCCGTTTTTTCTGTAAGTGTTTTGAATTGCAATTCAGAAAGCACTTGACCAACAAACAACATGTCTGCCTCAGTTACTTTTTCAAGAACAGTCAATGCGTAATCAATATCTGATTTTTCTTTCTCAGTCAAATTTAATTTATGTGCTGATTGTTTAATTCCATTTAAATTCATTTTTATCCTTTTCCATTTGGTTCTACAACTTTTTTCCAAACATAGTTGTAATGCATATCAACAACACAACTCATAGGACTTCCAATAAGACTGCAATCTATTTCTTCTTCGTTGTTGTAAAAGATGCATCCTTCGCAACTGTCAAGATGATCAACAGATTTTGCTTTTACCAACATAATGTGAACAGGGCTTACTTCATTCATGACAATGCTCCTTGTTTTGCCGCCCATGCCTCATACTCATCCAATTCCCACGCAATAAATTCACTTTGTGCTTGTTCATCAAAGTCGCTGAACTTCATAAAGTGATTCTCTTGGCAACAATGCCATTTGTCGTCTTTGCTTTCCATGCAATAACAGCAATACTCTTGCTCGGACTTCATGTGATAGTCGATCAACTCTTGTTTGTATGTTTTCATCTTCATGTGTGCCTCTTAAGAAAACCAAAGATAGAACCCGTGCAGGATTCCGATTGGGAAGAACAATGCGCCAGCAATTAAGAATCCCCACATAGCATGTCCAAAGCAAGTGAAGATGTGTGTGAGCCATGCAAAGAAGCAAGCCCAGCCAAATAGATATCCCATCAGAGTAAGCTTTCAAAGTATGTGAGAGCAGACATACGAACCAAGTCCGTGATGTTTGTGCCATCAGTGGTTAAGACAGCGTCAAGTACATGTTCGTCTAGCATGTCTTTGTGATAACGCAAGATCAAGTGGATACCCTCGTACATGACTTCACGGGTGTACTCACCTGTAGCTATGTTGTAGCTAATGTTCATTTGTGTTGCCATGGATCACCCCAGTTAGAGGACACCCCAGTGTTTAGGTTTGTCCAGTTATCACCCATCTTTTGGACAATGTCGCCATTGCTACCAAACCATGAATCGCCCATTTTGGTAAATGTGTTGCCGTTATCAGACACTTTGTAGTTTTCCGATTCGTAGTAGGTTTTGCCTGAAAAAATGTTGAAGTTAAACATTAGAAGCTCCATCCGAATTTGTTTGCCCAATAGGTAAAAGGCATACGGACAATCAGACCTGGCTCTGTGATGCAAATCATTACATCTTCACCCCAGTCTGTGTCATCGGTTCGGAAGAACTCTTTGACCTCGTCTAAAAGGCCACTTACAGCCTCTTCTTTGGTCTTGCCTATGTGTTTGGCAATGGTCATGGGGGAACGTGCCCCGTAAAACTCTGCTGTCGCTGTGTACGTCATCACTCTCTCTCCTTTTGTTACGCCAAAAATGACAAACGAAGTGTCGGTGATACTTGGGTAGATGTCAAACAGTAAGTGAACATACCCATATAAGTTACTGGGGTATTATGTACCTGTGCTATGATTTACCTATCGACATCAACTAAGGAGTATTTCGATGACCATAGAAGAGCTTCAAAGCAAAACCACGCTTTACAAAATCGCCAAGGAACTGAACCTTACTTATCCTGCTGTATTCAAGTGGAAAAAGAAAGGCAAGATTCCCAAGCTGCGCTTGTTTGAGATCAAAGAACTGCACCCCGAATGGTTCGTTTGACGGGTATTTAAAAACATGTATACTTCAAACCGTCTTGAGTGGCATCAGGACGTAGACGCTAGTCTCAAAACCCTACAGATCCCTGTGCGGTCTTGTCAGACGACAAACGAACTTTTGATTAGCGTCATACGTTTTGTTGTTGCTCTCGCCAAGAGCCAAGACCGCAGAGAGATTTGTAGGGTTTTTGTTTTTGGACAGCGCAATACGGTACGTCAGTGGTTGCGTCTGAGATACCCCGATACACGGCAAGCCAAATCGGGGAACGTGGGCTTAGTCCTAGAGCGTGGTGGTGAAATAGTCTGGGACAGTGCGATTGCGATGACATGGCTCCAACGAGCAGTTATCAGAGCACAGGCGAACTTTGGTTATGACCACGGTAAGGCTGTGCTTTGCTCCAACATTCACCAATGAGCAGTAGTAGATAGGAGAGAGTAATGGATAGAGTGGAGATTACACGGGAATGGTTAGATAGCGTGAGTGATGAACAAGGACTCACAAAAGGCCAGCAAGTTGTATTGACCAACCTCACTGGCGAACCACCCTATGTTGGTAAATTTATTACTGCCCAACAAGCTAATTTTTTAATGTATTGCAAGGGTTATAGACCGCCACCAAGAGTTAAATTTGAGCGTGGCGAACACGAGTAAAGTAAAGCAAAGGAAAGAGAATGAATAAATCACAGCAAATCAGAGAATTAAAGGAAAAATATCCAAATGCATCCAGTAGTGTGATTGCTGAGGAATTGGGTTTTAAACAAGATTATGTTGCTCATGTTTTGTGGAAAGCTAAATTGCCCATCAAAGAAGATTTTAAAAAAAGCTTTTATGAAAAGTTATCTGAGAATGATCAATTGAGGAAAGAAATTGACAAATTAGAAAGAGAAGTTAGTGGCCTCAAAATGGTCATTAAATATCTAAGAGAAAATTAAGAGTAAAGCAAAGGAGAGAAAAATGGGAACCGAAGGCTTTAATAGATTTTGGGAAGCATGGCCTAAAAGCGTAAGAAAGGGCGGTAAGTCCGATTGTGAAAAACGATGGAATCGCTTTTACTGTGATTCATGCGTTGATCAGATCATCAAGCACATAGAGTGGATGAAGACCACTGATGACTGGCGCAAAGCAGATGGGGCATTCATCCCTGCCCCTGCTGTTTACCTCAACCAAAGGCGCTGGGATGGCGCTGAGATACCTGAAATAAAAAAACCCGTGGATGTGTTGGCGCAGATCGAAGAGAGCAGGAAAGCTGCCGTACCGATGCCTGATGACATACGTCAAAAACTTAATGCACTGCGGGGTAAACATGGATAGAGCAGATGCCAACAGACTCCTCGACAAGCACAAAGAAACCCACCAACTTGGGTACTTGGACACCACAAGAGCGCTTAGAGCTACAGGAGACATTGAGGACGATGGAAGCGAGGGAATGGATAACGAGATACAAGCGGAAAGTGAAAGACCTTGGGAAAACGAATGCTTCCGCTTGGTGGTATCAAACCTTGTCCGACATAGAAAAGAAGCGGGGCAAGACAGCGACAAATGATTTACGAAACAGAATGAATGAATTGCAAAGGATAGAAAATGTTAAAACCAAAAAAACGTGAACTGACTAAAAACGGTAGAACCGTAGGAGTTAGATTAACTCAAAGCGAATACGAAGAGTGGGCAAAACTTGGCAAAGGTAAATGGTTAAGAGCATTCTTAAAAGACAGCAGATTTGAAAGGAAAAGCAATGATCATTTACGGACTTGATCCAGGTTTCAGCGGCGCATGGGGTGCAATCGATCACCACGGAAATTACAAGGGTTGTGGTGACATGCTACACACCGACAAACACATCCGCACAAATGAAGTGTTTGAAGAAATGATTGCAATCCGAGGTAAGGAAGATTGCGAGGTAATAGTCGAATCTGTCCACAGTATGCCCCAGCAGGGCGTTTCCAGCGTTTTTAAATTCGGGGTAGCCTTTGGTGGTGCTTTGTCATTGGCAGAGCGTATGCGTTGCCCTTGGCACTTGGTGACCCCACAAGTATGGAAGAAGTCGTTTGGTCTTACATCTGACAAACACGCCAGCAGCATCTTGGCTAGAAAGCTTTGGCCTGATGCACCGCTTGCACGACAAAAGGACAACGGACGGGCTGAAGCTTTGCTGATGGCCTATTGGTTGATGAAACAACATGGCAACGATTGAAAACCCTTTCGTTTATCCAAACGGACCTGAGTGGCTGATCGACAAGAAGCGCCAAAAGCGTAGAGAGAAGAGAGCCGCCAAGCTGGGACGACCAGTAGGAGAGTGGGGTGGTAAGAGGCAAGGAGCAGGAAGGCCAAGGGAAAAAACACCTGAGACATTCAGGCTTCAATTGAACAACGTGCAGAGATTAAATTTAGAGGAGTTGGGCAATGGAGTTATCGCAAACGGAATCCAAAAGCTTATTGACAAGTACATGTGAGACTTTAGATAAGCACCGCAATCAGGTCATCGAAGAGGTGGCTAGAGAGATAGAGAAGTTAACTGCATTTGGGACAGACACCATTGACAGTTTGGCGATTTACATCAGAGGCATGAAGAAATGAAAACGCATAAAACGAAGAGCGGTAAAAAAATTCGGGTATGGGATGGATTGATTGACTATGCAACAGCGTCATACTTCTATCAATATGCTGAAAACTCTTTTTACAAATTAGGGTGGACGGATGGTGAATCAGAAAATCAACGCAAGTACAAATATCTACATGCACGATTGACGATTGAAGAATCAATGAACAACAGAGTGTTTCCTGCTTTGCTTCAAAGTGAGGTTGCCAAATATTTAAAAGGTGCAGCACTAGAAAAGTCTGTAATCAATTTATCAACATCATCAGATGTTCACTATCCACATGTTCATCCTGAAAAGTTTGTTGCTTTGTACTATGTAAACCCACTATGGCAACCACAATGGTATGGAGAGACATTGTTTTGGAATGAAACTGCGACAGAGATAGAGTTAGCTTTGCCATACACGCCGCACAGGCTTATTTTGTTTGACGCAAATATTCCTCATTCAATACGTCCACAGTCTAGAGATGCAGAGTCGCACAGATTCACATATGCAATGGTCTTCAATTGAAGAAAGGAAAAGAAATGACACAAGATGAAATCATTGAGATGGCAAGACAAGCGCACTTTGACAGTAAAACATGGGTTGATATTTTTGCAGACAACCCGACTGTCGGCGATGTAAGAAATTATCTTATAGCCTTTGTCAAACTGGTAGCCGCCAAAGAGCGTGAAGCCTGTGCTAAGGTGTGTGAAGACATGACGCTTGAATGGGAAGACCAGCCACACATTGCGAGGGTAGAACTGGCGACCATGATGGATTGCGCCCTTGCCATCAGAGTCAGAGGTGACGCATGAAATTTGAAATCATTATTGCATTGCTGTTTACCATTGGCGCAACTGTTTGGATTGCATATTTGACGCAGGGGATGACATGATTGAAGAAGGCTATTACTGTGTGGTTTGCGGCAGATTTCTGCCAGCAGACGAACATGGTGTCATCGTCCATGATGATATTGAACACCCACCTGAAATGGATTTTGCAGATGAGGAGAAACCACAATGATTTTGAAATCACAATCTATGCGATTTGTCATGTTAACCATGATGGATGTCGAACATGAGTGGCAGAACAGCAAGTGGAAAGATAAGAGCGACATGATTGACCCTGATGTACCAATGATTGTGCAAATTGGTGACTACGGGTATGAAGTGCAATCATGCGGTGGCGACAGCGAACTTGAGGGTTTCGTAATCATGTGCAAAGAAGAACCTGTGTGCAAGTGGGAAGACATGGAGTGCATCAAACTAGAGGTGAAGCATGATTGAAGTATTGAAACAGGCGCTTGAGGCGTTGGAGTTTTTTAACGAAACGGCTATTTGTTCCGCTGATACGGATATTTCAAATGAAGCCATCACATCCCTACGCCAAGCCATTGCAGAGTTGGAAAGCCAAGAGCCTGTAACTATTGATGGAAATACGTCAGATGGATACCATACGTTCAACGAACTGTATGAGTTTCGCAGGGCGTACAACATTGCATTGTTTAATGAATGGTCAGCAAGCGGCAAATACTCTGTTCATAAATCATGGCGACATCATGATGGCGAACTTTGTTTTGGTGGTGGGTGGTTTATTGTTGTTGCCGTTCTTCCCAACGGACAGATAAGCAATCATTATGAGGCGAAAGATTGGGATTTATTTCAAATTCAAGAAACAGAAAAAGCATTGTTTGAGTTTGATGGTCATACTGGGCAAGATGTTATTGCAAGATTGTCGGCTCACACCCCCCCCCACCACAGCGCACATGGGTTGGGCTGACGGATGATGACTATGAGGAACTGTTAAAGACAAGGGACTGGGGTGTTTACTTGATTGAGGCAGTCGAAGCCAAACTCAAGCAAAAGAACGGCTTTTCCGAGGAGATGAACATATGACACAAGCACAAAAAGTATTTGAAGCGATGATGGTTGCCAAAGGTTATACAGACTTTACGCAAACCAAAAATAGGTATAACAGCCCAAGCGTACAGACCCGCTGGAATTATTTCCTGATGGGTTGGCAGCTCAGAGGTGTGCAATGAGTTGGAAAACAAACACAATTAAATATTTGAAAGATTTAATCAGGCCAAAAACCATTAGAGAAATAATTTTGAAAGAGTTAAGGCAAGCGCATTTGCGTAAGCTAGAAGCTGAAACTGGTGTTGAGTGGGCGCTATCAATTGTCAACTACAACGAAAAAAGAATTAAACGGTTGCAAGAACGATTGCAACACCATGAAGAGGATAAAGAATGAAGGAAAAGACAGCATTTGATTGGCAAGGTGAACCCAGCATATGGACAAAAGACCCAAAGCTTAAACAGATAGCTCTTGGTCAAATAATGGGACAGAACGCAAGAGAGCGAATCAGCCTTACAGAAAAGAAACAAGTATTTGTATATTCAACTGCAAAGCAAAAAGGAAAAAGCAATGGATGAACCTTTAAAAGCAATCAGATACATACAAGAAAACGCCCAAGAATTTGCCGATGCCAAGGCGGGTAGGGTATTTATTGAGCAGTTTTTGAAGACAGTAAAAGCTCAACTGATGAGCGAGTCAGATGAAAAAACACTGGGGGCACAAGAAACTTTTGCCTATGCCCATCAAAAATACATAGTGCAGCTGGAAGGCCTTAAAGCGGCGGTGGCTAAGGAAGAGTACCTCAAGTACATGTTAGATGCGGCAAAACTCAAAATAGAAGTTTGGAAAACAGAGCAGTACAACCTCCGCACCGAGATGAAGATGCAGTGATGTACAGAGATCCTCACCTCCTCAAGCTTGCCAAAGGCGAAAAATGCCTGCTCCAGGTCGCTGATGACTGTTTGGGGGACGAGGGTTCCACTACGGTGGCGGCGCACTCAAACCTGATGACCCATGGCAAAGGAAGGGGTTTGAAAGCGGAGGATTGCTACACGGTGTGGGCTTGCTACAGATGCCACTCAAATTTTGACCAGGGAGGGGTCTATTCTCGGGAAGAGAAAGCTGATCTTTTCTATGCAGCTATGTTGCGGCAAGTGGAAGAATGGAGGAAAATAGCCACAA
>Ga0222713_10004486_pt1 | contig 13988 bp, 19 predicted proteins | sample C33_649DmetaG_FD_165061 | JGI IMG/M metagenome (GOLD analysis project Ga0222713, IMG submission 165061) | Estuarine water microbial communities from San Francisco Bay, California, United States - C33_649D | ecosystem: Environmental > Aquatic > Marine > Unclassified | place: USA: California...
CACTTACTTACTCCTGATCGCTTCAACAGGATCTAACCTGGAAGCATTAAATGCTGGAATAAATCCTGAAATGAGGCCTATAGCGGTAGATAGAACTACTGTAAGAACTACTTTGCTTAAGTCTACTATAATTGTGATATCAAAGAATGTTTTAGAAATAAATGCTAATGCAAACACGATGAGGAGACCAATAAATCCACCCATTAAACAAAGCAGAACTGATTCAATAAGAAATTGAAGCAATATGAAATAATTCTTAGCGCCCAAAGACTTTTGAATTCCGATGATATTGGTACGTTCTTTTACAGATACAAACATAATATTAGCTATACCGAACCCGCCAACCAAAATTGAAAAGCCCCCAATAATCGCACCTGCAATATCAATAATACCAAATAACTGATCCAATTGCGCTGTAAGCACAGTTGTTTTGTTAAGAGAAAAATCATCATCATCTTGCGGACCAAGCCTATGAATTGAACGCATTGTTCCTTTCAATTCACTCTCAAGTTCATTTACTGAAATATTCTCTCTGCCCTTAATCGTAATTTGCGGCCCATAGCGTTCATCTTCAACCTTAATTACACCCTTTGCAAAATTTAGCGGTATCAAAACGGTTTTATCAGCAGAAACGCCAAGCATATCTTCGCCTTCTTCAGTAAATACCCCAATAATGGTGACTCTCCTTCCTAAAACGGTAATAACTTTACCAATTGGATCTTCATTAGGGAACAAGCCATCGGCAATTGAATAGCCAATAATTGCAATAGGCCTACCGCCTTTTGATTCACTATCTGTAAAATAACGTCCAGATTGAAAATCGAATTTCCAAACCTTATAATAATCATGAGAAGCCGCTTTTATCTCTGCACCTTCAATACTATTATTTTTATACTTGATGGTACGATTTCCTACACCAATCTGAAATGAAATACCCTCAGCAGTTTGAAGACGTTCTGTAAGCTTTCCGTAGTCACGTAGTGAGGGTTGAGGTCTGCTGATGTATTTCCACCACGGAAAATCTGGACCACCTACCCATGGCCACTTTTGAATATATATAGTATTGCTTCCTAATTTTTCGACACTGTTTTGAATGTTGTTACGAAGGGTATCTACTGCCGAAAAAACTCCAACAATAGTCATTATACCGATCGTTATCCCTAACAATGACAATATTGTTCTGAGTTTATTTTGCCTTAGGGCTCCAAAAGCAAACAAAAAACTCTCTTTTAAAAGCTTGAGAAATATCATATAAGTGTTAGACCAAATTTAGTGAATTACGTTACAGGTCATGAGATGAATATTAATTTAAATATAGCATTCTTAAATTTCTATCCTCAAGAATAAACATTTATAGTTTTATTTTGTTAAATTTGCGCCCTGAAATCCAGTATAAATAATTATGAAATTATCTCAGTTTAAATTTGATTTACCTGAATCTTTAATAGCCCATAACCCAGTTGAAAATCGCGATGAAGCCCGATTAATGGTTTTGGACAAGAAAACCGGAGCTATTGAGCATAAAATATTCAAAGATGTTTTAGGGTATTTTGATGAGAAAGATGTGATGATTTTAAACAATACCAAAGTTTTTCCAGCTCGCCTTTACGGTAATAAGGAAAAAACAGGTGCCACAATTGAAGTGTTTTTGCTTCGTGAATTAAATCGTGAACTTCGTCTTTGGGATGTTTTAGTTGACCCTGCACGTAAAATTAGAGTTGGTAATAAGCTTTACTTTGGAGATGACGATCTGTTAGTTGCTGAGGTTGTTGACAATACTACTTCACGTGGAAGAACAATTCGCTTCCTTTTCGATGGTACGAATGATGAATTCCGTAGAAATATCGAGATATTAGGTGAAACTCCGCTACCAAAATATATAAAACGCAAAGCAACTGTTGAAGATAAGGAGAGATATCAAACGATCTACGCCAAAAATGAAGGTGCTGTAGCAGCTCCAACCGCTGGCTTACATTTTAGTCGTGAGTTGATGAAACGCCTTGAATTAAAAGGTGTTGATTTTGCTGAAATTACATTGCATGTTGGTTTAGGTACATTCAGATCTGTTGAAGTTGAAGACCTCACCAAACATAAAATGGATTCAGAGCAGTATATAATCGAGCAAAAAGATGCGGATATTGTTAACAAGGCCATTCTTGAAAAACGCAGAGTTTGTGCAGTAGGAACAACTTCTATGAGATCGATTGAATCTGCTGTTTCTGCAGGAAAGGAATTGAAAGCTGCAAATGACTGGACCAGCAAGTTCATCTTCCCTCCATATGATTTCAGTATTGCCAATTGTATGATCACAAATTTCCATACCCCTGAGTCAACGCTTTTGATGATGGTTGCAGCATTTGGAGGTTATGAAAATGTTATGAAAGCATACGAGGTTGCTGTGAAAGAAAAATATCGCTTTTACAGTTATGGAGATGCAATGCTAATCATCTAATTATTTTGGGTATAATGGGGTTAATTCTTTACCCTATAACAACCTGAAAAATAAAATATCTCATATTTTAGTTTTGAAATACTACGCGATCATAGTAGGTGGTGGCTCCGGAAGCAGGATGCAATCTGATGTACCTAAACAATTTATGCTTTTGAATGGTAAACCTATTCTTATGCATACTATTGAGTCATTCTACTACTCAGATTTTAAGCCAGAGATCATTCTAGTATTAAATGTGGATTTCATCACTTATTGGGAGCAGCTTTGCGAAAAATATAATTTTTTAATTCCACATACCCTTATAAAAGGCGGGCTACAACGATTCCACTCTGTTAAAAATGGAATTAAGGCAATAAAGGAAGACTCTGTTATTGCAATCCATGATGCGGTCAGGCCACTAGCCAGCAACGAACTAATCTGTCGTTCTTTCAAAGAAGCTGAACAATTAGGTAATGCAATAGTGGCTATTAAGTCTAAAGATTCAGTCAGACAACAAAAAGGCAATTCAAGTCTATCATTAAACAGAGATGAAATTTATCTGATTCAAACTCCTCAAACTTTTCAATTCGAGCTTCTTAATACAGCCTATAAGCAGGAATACAGCAATGAATTTACGGATGATGCATCAGTTGTAGAACGCACAGGCATTACTTTAAATTTGATAAAAGGCGAAAGCAAAAATCTCAAAATCACTTTTCCTGAAGACCTAAGTCTTGCTGAATTCTATCTGAGTCAAACAAAAAACAAAACATAAAAAAACCCTGCATAAGCAGGGTCTGTTTTTTTAATATTCGTCTTCGTTAAAAAAGAAATCATCTTTGGTGGGATAATCCGGCCAAATCTCTTCTATATTTTCATAAGGCTCGCCATCATCTTCCAATGCTTGCAGGTTTTCTATAACTTCCACTGGTGCACCTGAACGAATTGCATAATCAATTAGTTCATCTTTTGTTGCCGGCCATGGAGCGTCTTCTAGGTGTGACGCTAATTCTAATGTCCAATACATATTTCTTAGAATTTGGTTTATACTATTTTTTGCAAAAGTATAATAATTTAAATAACAATATTAATTATTTTTATTAAAAAACTTAAACTCGCGGAAGCCACTGATTTTCAGGTATCTTACTACCGTGGCACAATTTTCTCGCCAGCACAAAAAGATAATCGCTAAGCCTGTTCAGGTAAACAATTACCTTTTCATCCACAAAACTTTCCTCCTTCAAGTGAACAATAATTCGCTCTGCCCTTCTGCAAACACATCTGGAAACATGGCAAAATGAAACCACCGGACTTCCACCTGGCAAAATAAAATGTTTTAGCTCAGGTAGCACTACATTCATCTCATCGATCTGATTTTCTAGAAAGGTTATATCCGAAAGGTGAAGATCCGGAATTTTCATTTTAGATTTCTCAGGGTCTGAAGCTAAGGCTGCACCAATAGTAAACAATCTGTCCTGTATTTCCTTCAACGTGTCCTTTTGATCTGTATGAATATCGTGATCACGAATCATACCGATATAGGAATTCAGCTCATCAACTGTACCATAACTTTCAATCCGTAAATCATATTTTGGCACCCGTGTTCCACCTATTAGAGAGGTTAGCCCCTCATCACCGGTTTTGGTATAAATTTTCATTTCTTTCTATTCATGTTATTTCAGGCTTTCAACAAGACCTGATTTAATTTTGGACGATATTAAGAATTATTCAGCAGAATGTAATGAATGTTAATAGGTTAAACCCATTATTTTGACATTCATAAAACATAATTGCAATCAGAGCTTAGCAGAAAATTGTGCTATTAGTTTGATTCAAACCAATTGATAGAAAATAGCCAGATTTTTACTTATTGAATTTTCTCGAAGTCTGATTCCTTAGATTTCATATCGGCAAGTCTGGGAGAAACAGTCTTCACATTTTTATTCAAATAATCATTTTCAATTAGCCCGTCACGCATTCTAACAATCCTGTGCGCATGCTGAGCAATATCTTCTTCATGCGTTACCAGAATAATAGTATTGCCTTTAGAATGGATCTCTTCTAGTAATCCCATAATCTCAACAGAAGTCTTTGTATCAAGATTTCCAGTAGGTTCATCCGCAAGAATGATAGAAGGATTATTGACCAGTGCTCTGGCTACTGCAACACGCTGACGCTGCCCTCCCGATAATTCATTCGGCTTGTGGTGAACTCTGTTTCCAAGACCGACACTTTCAAGAGTTTTTTGAGCCCTATCATCTCGTTCTTTTCTTCCAATCCCGGCGTAAACCAATGGAAGTGCTACATTTTCAAGTGATGATGAGCGGGGCAATAAATTAAATGTCTGAAACACAAAACCAATTTCCTTATTTCTAATTTCAGCAAGTTCACTATCGGTCATTTCACTAACCTGGTTTCCATTTAAAATATAAATTCCTTTCGTTGGCGTATCCAAACAACCAAGAATATTCATTAGAGTTGATTTACCTGAGCCCGAAGGACCCATAAGGGCTACGAATTCACCCTTATTTATGGTTAATGAAACAGATTTTAAGGCATGAATAGTTTCAGCCCCAATTACATATTTCCTACCGATGTCTGTTAAAGTGATAAGAGGATCTTGAGCCATGTTTTTGTTTTTGGACTATCGGAATAGGTTCATTGTTACAGTATCTGATAAATTAGGGCTTATTAATTACTTTGGCAACCCTAAAGAACTTTCCATCTTGCTTAGGCGCATTTTTTAAAGCCATAGCTCTGCTAATCTCCTGATTTATTACATCTTCACGCAAAACATTGATCTCATCATTCATGTAGATCAAGGGTTCAACTCCATTAGTATCCACCTCATTTAGTTTATCCATGAAAGTAAGAATTTTACTCATGTCATCTAAAAGGCCTTGCTTTTCATCTTCATGCACCTCTAGCCTAGCCAAATGGGCAATTTTATCGATCGTTTCCGGACTTAATTTCATTAATAATTTAATTTAAATAGGCATTAACTGCTCTGAAATTAAAATTGCTATTTATTTTACTGGGCATTAAGCTGAGTAGATATAACTCCATAAACTTTAGCTTTCAAATCTTCAGCATCGGTTAAAGTTAAACATGATGTATCTATAGGAGCGTGAACCCAAATATCGCAAATTCCCGGACTAGTTCCATATCGCTTTCCATCATCCCACATTAAATTCCAGTTATTACAAATAGTTACAGGTAAAATATGTACTCCCTGCTCGATGGCAAGTTTAAAAGGTCCATTTTTAAATGGCTGTAAAACCGGAGGGTAATTTTCACTGATCATTCCTTCTGGAAAGATTACGACATTTTTACCATCTTTTAAACTTTCTTCAGCTTTTTTAAAAGCTCTGAAAGCCGACATTTTACTTTCTCTGTTTAATGGAATATCAATAGTCCGAAAGTAAATGCCGGTAATAAAATTATCAAGAAGTTCCTCCTTGCCAATAAATACATAATTCCGTTTTGCCAATAATATAATAGCTGTTATATCGAGGTTTGAGGTATGATTTGCACAGATAATATATCTATTCGACCAATCGATTTTTTCCTCATAGCTGAAGCGAAATAAAAAACCTGATAAAACCGAACTTAAATAACTAAATATCCATCGCATTCGGTTCATCCCATGAAACTTAACAGGGCTGCGGGAGAAATAAAAAATAATTGGATAAAGACACGTAAATACTAGAGCGAGCCAAATCTGAAAATAGTAAAGATGTACGCTTTTAAAAAGTCTTTTCATTCATTCAAAAATACAAAAATCTATGGAGCTTCATAATAATTAGGAGGCATTTCAAACCCTTTCAGCATCAGTTACAGAAAAAATTCTTATTTTTGAAGCTTATGGAAACTGTTGTTAGTGGTATCCGCAGTACCGGTAAACTGCATTTAGGAAATTTTTATGGTGCTGTAAAAAACTTTGTACAGATGCAGAATGAATTCAACTGCTATTTTTTTATTGCAGACTATCATTCTTTAACCACACATCCTACTCCAGAGAATCTTCATGGCAATGTAAGGCAAGTATTAATCGAGTATCTGGCTGCAGGGATTGACCCTGAAAAAGCAACAATTTATGTGCAATCAGATGTTCCAGAAATAGCAGAATTATACTTATATCTGAACATGAATGCCTACCTAGGTGAACTTGAAAGAAGCACCTCATTCAAGGATAAAGTTCGTGCTCATCCCGACAATGTAAATGCAGGATTATTGACCTACCCTGTTTTAATGGCTGCTGATATTCTGATTCATAAAGCTACAAAAGTACCCGTAGGAAAAGATCAGGAGCAACATCTGGAAATGTCAAGAACCTTTGGCAATAGATTCAACAGGCTTTATAATAAAGACTACTTCCCGGAACCATTTGCCTTTAATTTTACCGAGAACTTGGTTAAAGTTCCCGGGCTTGACGGCAAGGGTAAAATGGGTAAGTCGGAAGGTGAAGGCAATGCTATTTATCTGGCAGATGAACCTGAAGTAATCCGAAAAAAGGTAATGAGAGCTGTAAGTGACAGTGGACCTACAGAAGAAAATCAGCCAAAAGCTGAATCCATTCAAAATCTATTTGACCTCATGAAAATTGTTTCATCAAAAAGTACATACGATCATTTTGAACAGCTTTACACTAATTGCGGAATTAGATATGGTGACTTTAAAAAGCAACTAGCTGAAGACATGATCATTGCTACAGCTCCAATTCGTGAACGAATAAATGAGATATCAAAAGATGAAACTTATTTACGAGAGGTTGCCCGTTTTGGCGCTATTAAAGCTAGAGAAAGCGCATCAACAACAATTAGAGAAGTAAGGGAAATAATTGGCTTTAAAACTTTTTAAATTCCCTTCATTAAAAAACTATTTGTATTTTCAAACACAATTAGCGGCCGCCGCTAAACACTTACCGGAAACATCATGCATATTGCTATAGTTGGAAATATCGGGGCTGGTAAAACTACCCTAACAGAGTTGCTTGCAAAGCATCTGAATTATGAAGCTCAGTTTGAAGCTGTTGACAATAACCCTTATCTGGAAGATTTTTATAGCGATATGAAAAGATGGAGCTTTAATTTACAGATCTATTTCCTGAACAGTCGTTTTCAGCAAATTCTTGAATTACAAAACGCCGAACGGAATATAATTCAAGACAGAACTATTTATGAAGATGCCTATATTTTTGCTGAAAACCTACATGATATGGGCTTAATGACCAGCAGAGATTACGAAAACTATCGTTCAATTTTCGAAAATATTACATCTTTTATTAAGCCACCAGATCTGTTAATTTATCTGAAAGCATCAGTTCCTACTCTGGTTAACAACATACAGAGACGTGGAAGAGAATATGAGGCAGGAATTCGTCTAGACTACCTTTCTAAACTAAATGATAAATATAAAAAATGGATCGACACTTACTCAAAAGGTAAGCTATTGGTACTTGATAAAGATAAACTTGACTTTGCAAACAAACCTGAAGACCTTGGATTTGTGATCAATAGTATCGAACGCGAGATCCATGGTTTGTTTTAGTCAATACCGATAATTTCAAAAGCCGATGAAAATCCTCGGAATTATCCCAGCCCGTTTTGAATCCAGTCGGTTTCCAGGTAAACCCCTCATAGATATTGCCGGAAAAAGCATGATTCAAAGGGTATATGAGCAATGCCAAAAGTCTTCTCGGCTTGACAAGGTAATTGTGGCAACGGATGACCAACGTATTTTGGATCATTTAAAAACGTTTGGAGGCCAAGGGATAATGACTTCATCAATACATGCCAGTGGCACTGATCGCTGCGGAGAAGTTGCCGAACACTTTCCTGAATTTGATATCCTAGTTAATATACAGGGCGATGAACCAATGATCGATCCACACCAAATCGACCTGCTCTGTTCCTGCTATGATGATCTGAATACCCAAATTGCAACTCTGGTTAAATTAATTCATACAAACGAGGAACTAGTTAACGAAAATACACCCAAGGTAATACTTAATAAAAACCATCAGGCAGTCTATTTCAGCCGCGCCACTATTCCATACCTAAGAGGTAAAAAAATAGACAATTGGCTGAGTGAACATGCTTTTTATAAACATATAGGCATTTATGCCTTCAAAAGGCAAATACTTTCAGAAATTACCAAACTACCCGTATCGAATCTAGAAATAGCAGAAGGGCTGGAACAGCTGCGTTGGATTGAGAATGGATACCCTATTCAGGCTGTAATTACAACTAAAGAAAGTCAAGCTATTGATACACCAGATGACTTGATTAAGGTATTAAAACTCCTCAAAAATTAATTTTATGCTGCTTTCAAATGCATAAATAGGAACAACAGACCCACTATTTTCAATCCAGGGTATTGCGGGACTATTAAACAAACCATATTGACATAGAAAGCTAGATTATTATTTTAGGTGAGCTTTTTCTATCAACACATCTGAGCTATAATTAAAAAATTTATCCAGATGTTTTTACCTAGTGAAAACATTCTTTTCGTTAAACTTGCATAGTTAACTATTTATAAAGTTTTTGGTATACATTAAGATGAACGAAGAATTTTTCAGGCAAATTTTAAAGAAGCAGCAAGACGCTGATGCAGTACCATCAAACAAGGAAATATCGAGATGGGCACTAGATCTGATAAGATTACTTTTTCCTGAACAATCCAAACGCACCTTAAGTAATTTAGAGGAGCTAAAAAAAGAATTCAATAAACTTGAAATCGAATTGTGTAAGATATTGGAAGCCACCAAAGCTTGCATTAACTGTGATAATGCCAAATTAGCACAAGATTTTTTTAAACAAGTACCTGAAATATATCGACTTTTAAATACCGACATAAAAGCAATTTTTGATGGTGATCCTGCAGCAAAAACCGAATTTGAGGTTATTAGGGCATATCCAGGATTCTATGCAATCTCGTTTTATAGGCTAGCTCATTCATTATACCTATTGGGTGTACCACTATTACCGAGAATTTTTACAGAGTATGCGCATTCAAAGACAGGAATCGATATCCATCCTGCAGCAGAAATCGATGAGTTCTTTCACATAGATCATGGTACAGGCATTGTTATAGGTGAAACCTGCAAGATAGGAAAACATGTAAAGATGTATCAGGGAGTTACATTGGGTGCTTTAAGCGTTCATAAGAGCATGGCTGACACTAAAAGACATCCAACCATTGGCGATCGTGTAGTTGTTTATTCTGGCGCTACAATCCTTGGCGGAGAAACCTTCATTGGAAATGACTGCACAATTGGAGGAAATGTGTGGATTACAAAAAGTATCTCTGCAGGTTCTTATGTTTATAATACTGCTGAAGTGAAAATATCAAGTGATAATGAAATAAATAAACAATAATGGCAGGCATCATTGATCTAGTAGGAAATACACCTCTAGTAGAGATAACAAGATTAAATCCTAATCCAAAAGTAAAGATCTATGCAAAGCTAGAAGGAAATAATCCAGGTGGAAGTGTAAAAGACAGAGCGGCATTAAACATGATTAGAAGTGCTCTTGAACGTGGAGAAATTAATAAAAATACCAAACTAATAGAAGCAACAAGTGGAAATACCGGCATAGCTTTAGCAATGATAGCGAGTGTGTACGGCATTGAAATTGAACTTGTTATGCCTTCAAATTCTACAAGAGAACGAACACTTACCATGCAAGCCTTTGGCGCAAAGGTTACTTTATTGGATGGAATTGAGCTTTGCCGCGACTATGCTGAAGAAAAAGCTGCCAATGGCAAAAGTTTTCAACTCAATCAATTTGCCAATCCTGATAATTTTTGGGCACATTACAAAACTACAGGCCCAGAAATGTGGAGAGATACCGAGCAAAGAATAACGCATTTTGTAAGTTCTATGGGTACAACCGGAACAATAATGGGATGCTCCCGATTTTTAAAAGAAAAAAATCCGAATATTCAGATCATTGGTTGTCAGCCAACTGAAGATTCATCTATCCCCGGAATTCGTAGATGGCCAGAAGCGTACTTGCCCAAAATATTTGAACCAAACCGTGTAGACCGAATAATGGACATATCTGAAGCAGAAGCTACAGCAATGAGTCGTAAACTTGCCCAAACAGAAGGAATTTTTGCAGGAATGAGTAGCGGAGGTGGAGCATCTGCAGCTTTAAGGCTTGCTTCTGAACTAGATAAAGGTGTCATCGTTTTTATTGCATGCGACCGTGGAGATAGGTACTTAAGCAGTAATCTATTTGGATAATATCCTTAAAAAAACTTCCTGAATAATTTAAATTTCAAGAACTGAATTAAGGATGTATAATTCCAAATTTTATGTTTTCTATTCTTGGGGATGATGAACCATGCTTTTGAATAATCTGGTCAATAATTGTGCTGGTCATATCGGGATAATTTACTTCCACTATTTTTGTTGAGTTAATCCAGGTTCGAATGACCATATCAAATTTGTCATTTAAATTTTTAATGACAGGCACTCCCATCTGCTTTAAAGCTGCTGCATTTAATTGCTGCTCATATTGATTTTTCATAGGAATAACCAATAGCTTCTTTTTCATAAATAAGGCTTCAGCAGGTGTTTCAAAACCAGCGCCACACAAGACACCTTCAGCCTGAGCCATACTCTTGATAAATTTTTCATTGTGAATAGGCTGTACAGAAACATTCATACTCCTGAATTGTTTCCTGTTATGCTTTGAAAACACCTCCCATGAAATATTTTTAAACTGGCTAAGCTTAGCAATTAACCTCTTATCATCGTATGAAGGAAGATAAACTGTGTAGTGTCCTTTGTTTTCAATAAGCTGATCTCTGACCTGCTTTCTTATTACCGGAGTAAAGATATTATGTTCATACGATTGGAAATGAAACCCATAATGAGAGGTATTAGGTGCATAATTATTCAGAATGAGCTTTCCAATCATATCATGATGCTCAGTCTTTGGTGCGCCTTCAGCCAACACGGTAGCCTGATGGCTAAGACCAATGCAGGGAATGTTTTTCATATAGCACGCCCAGGCTGAAACTGGCTCAAAATCATTTATTACCAGATCATAATTTTCAACCGGCAATGATTTAATCTCATTTACTAGCTTATGAATATTTGATTTTATACAGGTTTTCCAAAGGTCAACACCCCCCGATTTACCAAAAATAAAACTTAGACCTCTGAATTTGTATTTTATTTGAAATGGAATGCTAAGATCTCCTTGTGTACCACTCACCAGAATATCGACCTTTCCATGCTGCTGAAGGCATGGAATAATATCCATAGCACGGCTTAAATGCCCATTTCCGGTGCCTTGAATGGCATAAAGTATCTTCATTAAAAATAATTACGATGATGCTAAATTGCTAAAAATCTATGAAACAAGATTGCAAAATGGATAAATTAAATAATCATATTGGCTAAGGCAAATCTTAGGTCAATGTGAAAAATATCCATTAAATTAAAAATATCCATTATTCTAATTGGATTGGTCAATCCAAAACCACTATAATGATTAAACATTTACCATTAATCAATTTTCGTATTTTTAACAGAAATAAATTTGAATTAGAAAAATATTAAAAGGAATAATCAGTTTAACATGATAGTAATAAATGAATATTTTGAAGGAGCTGTAAAATCTCTTGGGTATGACTCAAAAGATGGAAAATCAAGCATTGGCATTATTGAGGAAGGTGAATATAAATTTGGCACTTCTATGCATGAAACGATTATTATTCTGGAGGGAGAGTTAGAGGTACTTCTACCGAAATCGGCCATTTGGAAAACATTCACTAATGGTCAGAGGTTTGAAGTTTCTGCAAACCAATCGTTTACCGTGCGATCAGGAATGCAAACTTCTTATTTATGCAAATACAAATAGTGCTAATTAGGAGTATCTTCAGCTATTAAGGTACTATTTAACCTGATCTTGAGAGGATATCGAATTGAATAATTAAATACCATATTCCGTATATAATCATTGGAGGCATAAGGTGTCAGATATTTTTTAATATCTGCGATATCTTGATCTTTGAGATCTGTCGAAACATATCCCATACCATAAAACTGGCCCTCTTCCATTAAAATACAACTTTTTTCAGTTAGGTTTCTACCCTCATCAATAACTATAAAACTGGGCAAAGCAGATTTTAATTTAGAAAGAGCATTGATTACACGTTCATTGATATACAGGGCTCATTATTTCGCTGAACGAAACAAAGTTTAGGACAAAGATTAAATTCAGCGATCATATTTTTTAGCAGAGCCTGGCCATCCAGAATTTTATTAAAGGTGTAAAATGGTTTTGAATATTTATTCTTTTTATCAACTGCTAGGCGTAAATATCCATTTTGATCATCAAACGAATATAAACCATAGGCATGTTCAAATCTTTTCAGCGAACGGTTATAAGCAGGCCATAATCGCTTAATCTCAATCGCCTCTAGAATAAAAGCCATTAATTCAGTACCACATTCCTGGAAACTGATATGGTGTATATCCCTTAAAAATTCTTGTTTTTGCTTGCCAGGTTTATTATTAGTAAAATGACTGGAAACTCTTTTTTTAATATTTCTGGCCTTTCCAACATAGATTACTTTCGATTTACTATTGTGGAAATAATAAATTCCTGAAACTGAGGGAAGTTTATCCATATCCTCTTTAGGCAAATGAGGTGGTAAAGACTGCTCTTTTGACCTTGGGTTTAATGTTTTATTGATATGACCTTCATGATCCTTTTCAAGTAGCATTGAAAAAAGCTTTGAGGTAGCTTCCGCATCGCCCATAGCCCTGTGCCTTTCTACGACCTCTATTCCCACTTCTTTACAAAGACGTCCAAGGCTATATGAAGCAAGTCCGGGAATGATCTTACGACTCAACCGAACTGTGCAAAGTTTCCGAGATTGTAAGTGAAGACCTGCTGCGGCAAGATGATAATGAAGAAATGAAAAATCAAAATTAACATTATGGGCTACAAAGATCTTATCATGCAATAGCGCATAAATCTGCTGGGCAACCTCATTAAACCTGGGTGCAGATCTAACCATATCATCATTAATACCAGTAAGTGACTGGATATAAATAGGTATTGGAATTCCGGGGTTAACAAGCGTGCGAAACTGTTCAGTGACTTCTTTACCGTTATGAATTAAGATTGCGATTTCAGTGATACCATTTGCACTAGCATGGCCACCTGTTGTTTCAATATCGACTATCGCGTACATCGTTTAAAATTATGAACCAAATATAAACAGAATATACTAATATTTTTAGTAATAATATATGTGAATTGATTAATTGGCCTTTCAGAACATTTTATTTTCTTAATGGTTTTAACAGGTATTCTAATCCATTGAGCTTAATTTCATACATTGTCGCAAGTAATATCCCAATCTTGCCTTGTGGAAACCCATTAGATTCATACCAAACAAGATAAAATTCTGGAAGATCGCATATTAATTTGCCTTTGTATTTACCAAAAGGCATTCTCATACTTACCAATTCATTCAAGATCTCAGGATTCATTTGCATGATTTATAACCTTTGCAGGTTTGTATA
>Ga0222713_10004489_pt1 | contig 13980 bp, 10 predicted proteins | sample C33_649DmetaG_FD_165061 | JGI IMG/M metagenome (GOLD analysis project Ga0222713, IMG submission 165061) | Estuarine water microbial communities from San Francisco Bay, California, United States - C33_649D | ecosystem: Environmental > Aquatic > Marine > Unclassified | place: USA: California...
AGTTAAGGTGGTTTGAAAAGAAATAGTTTTTGATGTTAAAGTGTCTAGTATTTTGTTTTAAACAATACCCTTTTCCTTCGCATAGCTGATCAATTGTGCGGCGTTTGGAAGTTCTAATTTCTTAAGTATGTTATGTCTATGTGTTTCTACCGTTCGTTTTGAGATGAACAATTTATCACCAATTTCCTGAGAGGTGAATCCTTCTGCAATTAACTTAACGATTTCAATTTCCTTGAAGGTGAGCTCTTTCTTTTTATCATCTTCCTGCCCCATCAACATACTGGAAAAGTATCTGTCTTTTAACTCATTTGCTATGAAAATGTCTCCACTCGACACCTTGTTAATGGCCTCGACCAATTCTGATTTGGTTGTGTTTTTAGTCAAATAACCTTTGGCTCCTACGGATAAAAATTTCTTTACGAAAGCAATGTCATCATGAAGCGATAAACCTATCACTTTAGTTTTGGGTAGGGTATTACAGATCGATTCAGTTGCTTCGATCCCATTTCCTTGTTTCAGGTTAATATCCATTAAAATAATATCCGGTCTTAAATTGTTGGCAAATAAAATTGCGTCGTTTTGATTGTCAGCCGTTCCAACGACAGTAATATTTTCTTCATCTTTCAGCAAATGTTTCCACGCCTCAGAAATTAGTTGATGGTCCTCAACAATAAATACCTGTATATTATTCAAACTCATAGTTCAAATGTAGGAATTGAATTGAAAAAATCCTCATCAATAATAGATTTCTTACAAAAGATTTATTTGATAATGATCTATCAGTGACGAATTTACACATAGTCGGCCATTTCATCCTCCACCTTATGGAAGTAAAGAAGTCCAGTGAACAAGATAAAGAAGACCATTCCAAAAGAGACAAACATAAGATTTCCGGGCGCCTCACCACCAAAGATTGACCAGCGAAAACCTTGTACCACACCGGCCATGGGATTTAAATAATAGATCGTCGAAGCCCATTTTGGTAAATGTTTTGACGCAAATTCTGCAGGGTAGGCAATAGGTGTGAGGTATAATCCAATTTGCACCATAAAAGGAACAATGTGCTGGAAGTCACGAAAACGAACCGTCAATGCACTCAGCCAGATCCCTACACTCAATGCAGCGAGCATTCCCATCAAAACAAATAAGGGCGCCAACCAAACATTGGCAGTTGGAGTAACACCATACCAGAACATCAAAATGATCATGATCAGAATAGATATCCCGAAATCGATCAGACCTACAATCGTCTTTGATAAAGGAATGATCAGGCGCGGAAAATAGATCTTTTTCACCATCCCCTGAGCGGCAATGATCGAGGAACCAGCATTAGACATGACATAAGAAAAGTAGGTCCATGTGCTCATTCCGGCAATGGTAAACAAGATGTGAGGCACTTCTGTTTTTACTCCTACGAAACGGCCAAATACAAGATTCAGTATTAGCAAAGTGATAACTGGCTGAATCAATGCCCATAATAAACCGATCGTCGTCTGCGCATACCGCACCCTGAAATCACGCCAGGTGAGAGTAATGAAAAGATCACGGTAGCGAAAGATCTCCTTAAAATCAGGAAAAATCCGTTTATGATCTGCATCGATTATCTTATGAGGCGTGTGCATTTTACGAAGTTAGGAAATAGTTGTGAGTTTTAGTTGATAGTGATCCGTATTCAGAGATGTGTCTGTACTCCAGGTTGTCTGTTTTAACCGTGAAAACGGTAATTTCCATTGCTCTTTTTCAAATTCGGTCAGTTCTGGAAGCGACAAGGCTAAATATATCATTATATATGAACACTTGAATTAATGGAGGTCTCATCTAGAATTTACATATCGAAGAACGGAACAGTAGATCTTTACACTTCCAATTTTCAACTTTCAAGGTATTACTTTTCCTTGTCAGCTTTAGTGTTTAGATTGGCTGTGATGACCAATGCAAGAAAAGGAAGTACGGCTGCCTTGAAACGAACAAGCACACCGAAGATCACTCCCGTAAATCCAGACATAAAGGCCATGAGCAACATGAAATAAAAGGAATACATCAGGAATTCACTTTTTCGAATCTGTCGTATTTTTTCGAGAACATTACCGCGAATGAAGAACATCAACATAAGGTACATGAAAAAGGCACTTTCAAGGCCATTGATAATTAAAGTTGGCGAAAAGGCCTCCCATATGAAAGGACGAAAGGTACCTGCCACAAGGGCTGAGGGAAAAACACGGATTAATCCACCAGTAGAAAAATCGGTGATACCTAGATCATAGCGCTTGTCGCCATAGGTTTTGTTGCTAATAAAATCCTGCTGAACAACTGCAGCCTGATCAATATAACGTTGAAGTAATTCTCCCTGAGTGTACATGAAGACCATCACCAACCCAACTCCAATGAGAAGGGTAATGGAAGCTAAGAATCCTGCAAAAAAGGGTTGATGGCGGTAACGTCTTCTAATCCTGGCAGAAAATGCGAAAAGGATTGGGGCAGAAATAGCCATGGCAACTGCAGATCGGGTTTGGAGTATGAAATACAAGTAGAACAGAATAACAATCCAGTTCCATAGGGTTGATTTTTTCTCTAATGAAATGATTTGGAATAGGTGGTAGATCAGGTAGAATGTGCTGATCAAAACGATGGCATCTTTGGAAACAGTAGCACACCAAAAGGAAACCGAAGGGATAAATAAGACAGCAAGTGCTGCATAAAATGGATTGTGCAGCTTGAAACTGATAGTTAGGTCATAGATCTTCCAAGATGCCTGCGATAATACATAGGCAAAAATGAACGTCCCTGCCCAATAACTTTTGAAGGTTATCAATGAAACAAAAGAAGAAACCTTCGACACAAACCAACCTTCAGGTTCCCGATAGATCCAGCCTGGAGGATATCCTGTTTGCATATCGAAAAGTCCATACCATTCTTTAGATTGTCCGGTATGGCTCATTTCGATGTAGAAATCTCCCACAGAACGAAAAAGTAAATTGTTCAATGATTTCGCCCCTTCCCAGTATGCGGTTGTGTCTCCACCTCCGGCGACCACGACATAAAAGATTCCAAATGCTAAGCCTAAAAGCAATTTGAAATAAACATTGTACATAAAGTACTTGTAGTGTACCTTTTCTCTGTTTTTGGTGTATTTGACCCGTGCAATTATAAGGATAATCACCAGCCAGATGAAGCCGGAGAGCAGATCTATTGGCCCGAAATAGTCAATGCGCACTCTGCGAAGATATAACTCAATTCCTAATTCCCAATTTATAGTTACGATTTACTTCGTCGAAATATCCATGATTCAAAACTTAAGTATTGGTAATTTGGAATTGGTATTTTGGAATTGGTATTTTGGAATTGGTAATTTTGCACCATGTTAGAAGAGATCATCGATAATGCCCTGCGGGAAGATATTGGCGAGGGAGATCATTCCACGCTTGCTTGCGTTCCCGTAAACGCTTCAGGTAAAGCGAAACTATTAGTAAAAGAGCCTGGTATTCTTGCCGGAGTGGAATTGGCAAAAATGATCTTTCATCGTTTTGATCGAAATCTTAAGCTTGAAGTCCTGATCAAGGACGGAGAAGCAGTTAACCCTGGTGATGTTGCGTTTGTAGTTTCAGGTAGCTCACGATCTATTCTTTCAACTGAACGACTGGTTCTGAATTTTATGCAGCGCATGAGTGGAATTGCGACACAAACCAATAGGATCGTTTCAAAGATCGAAGGAACAAATTGCAAATTACTTGATACACGCAAAACCACTCCCGGTATCCGTTATTTGGAAAAATGGGCAGTGCGCATCGGAGGTGGGTACAACCACCGTTTCGCCTTGTACGATATGATCATGCTGAAGGACAATCATATCGATTTCGCAGAAGGAATTGAACCTGCATTGAAACGCACTCATGACTATCTTAAAGAAAATGGTAAAGATCTAAAGATCGAGATCGAGGTAAGAGATTTTGAAGAGCTTGACGAAGCACTTCGGGTAGGTGGTTTCGATCGGATCATGCTCGATAATTTTACTCCTGATCAGATTCGTGAGGCGCTTAAAAGAATTCCTTCTCCCATTGAGACCGAAGCTTCAGGTGGGATAACCGAACAAACGATCAGAGCCTACGCTGAAACAGGGGTGAACTTCATTTCAGTTGGTGCATTGACCCACAGTGTGAAAAGTCTTGACCTTAGCCTGAAATCAGTTTGAAGTGAATAGTGAATGGTCATGAGTAATAAGTAATTACTTCTGAATCGTAAGTGTTTCGATCTTCGATGAACCGCTTTCCTTTTTAAAATGGATGGTTACGCGATAATCTTCTCCTTTACTTTCGTACGTTCCGATTGCAAAACAGCCGTCAGAAGTTTCCTTGCTTTTAAAGATGAATTTGAATTCTGAACAAGGCTTTTTAGAAAAAAAATCTTTAAGCATCATTCCTGCCTGTGAACGGCTGTAGGCACCTTCCTTATCCAGAATGGTTAAAAGAATCTTGTCTTTACCGAGCTCAACGATGTCAGTCGAATTATGAGATGAAAATGCTTTCTCCAGCGCTGTGTAAGGCACATCGCCCTGAAACCCGAAGGTCAGCAAAATTGCAGTATAAATGGCGTATATAAATTTCATCTCTTAATTTTTCATCGCAAGATTACAAAAATCAGACCATCAATTCAAGGATATCCTGTGTACTTTTGTCTAATGAAGATCAAGTTCATATGCATTGGGAAAACAGGGAAGGATTTTCTGCAGAACGGGGAGAAAGAATATCTCGATCGGTTGAAACATTATCTACCTGTCGAGCGGATCGAAATTCCAGATCTTAAAAATGTGAAGAATCTTTCCGTTGATCAGATCAAAGTGCAGGAAGGGAAGGAAATCATAAGTAAGCTGGATGCAGGAGACATACTAATACTGCTGGACGAGAACGGTAAAGAATTTGGTTCTGTTCAATTCGCCGAGTTCCTGCAGCAACGATTCAATAAAGGAGGAAAAACGCTAACCTTTATTGTGGGAGGTGCTTATGGTTTTTCAAGTGAAGTATATGACAGATCACAATTCAAGATTAGCCTTTCGCGAATGACTTTTTCGCATCAAATGGTTCGAATGATCTTCTTTGAGCAGCTATATCGCGCAATGACTATCATTCGCGGAGAACCTTATCATCATAAGTGATCGTCATTATCTATCGAGGATGTCTTCATTTTTATCTTTAGGATCAAACCAGTCTGGACGAATAAAAAAGGAAAGTCCAACCGTCAGCATTCCTGCAATAAGAATGTATTGACCATACGGCCAGTGAAGGATCATGAATACAAGCCCAGTGAATAGGATGAGACTTCCCAGCCAATAGACAAAGTTGAAATGGGGGTCGTGTTTTCCATACTTGAAGGACAGAAAATTGAAAAGTAATCCGATCGAACCGCAGATCAGGAATACGATCCTTGCAACAGGAACGGGAATATATTTAACACCATATCCCCCAAAGATCACAACGGCCATTAAAAAGGCGATTCCAAATGACAATCCTCCGATACGCTTAAGCCAAACCATAGACTTTTCATGTTAGTTCAATTCGATCGATCAATTAAAGGTACTACTTTTCTATTACCGTTAGTTGATTCTGACTTGATACCTATGTTATTTAAAATGTTATTTATTGCGAATAGCGTGAGACCTAAGGTCAAGCACCAGATTCATATCCTGCTCTATGGCGTTGCCAATAACGATTACGTTAGCACCTGCGTTTGCGTATGCGTGAATTTGTTCTTGGTCTCTTATTCCGCCTCCTACAATGATGGGTGAACCCACAGAATCTAACTCGTGGATCATCTGAACTGGTACCGGATATTTTGCACCGCTTCCGGCATCAAGATAGGTGATCTTCTTGCCAAGAAATTTTCCTGCCAAGGCAGTTTGTTTAACAATTGAAATATGCTCTCGTGGAATCGGATTCGTTTGACTGACATAAGCCACCGAGCTTGCCGTTCCACCATCGATCAATAAATAGGAGGTGGGAATCACTTCGATCCCAATTTCTGCCAACTCATTTGCTGATCGAATATGATGCCCGATTAGAAAGTCTGGATTTCTTCCGGATAAAAGACTCAAATAAAGTATAGCGTCAGCTTTGTCAGAAATCTGATCTGCAGAACCTGGAAAAATGACTAAAGGAATTTTGGTAAGGCATTTTATTGTAGAGGCCGTGAATTCAAATTCTCTTCGAGTCACTGTGCTTCCTCCAATAAATATGAAATCCACTTTTGCGACTTCACACTTATGTAATAAGTCTTTCAATGTCTTTTCATCTTGACTTTTTTCCGGATCAATTAATACAGCGATCTGTCCCTTTCTGGAATTGATCAAATCATATGTTGTATTGGAGACGTTCAATTTCTTTTTCATTAAAGGAGACAATAGTGTCACCGTGTTCAAAAATACGAAGTTCCACATTTAGAGTTTCATTCGTATTTACAACTTGACCTTTCCAGTGTTCATTGGATGCAGAAGTCAACAGTAAGTCTCTTTTGAATACGAGTTCCTTTCTTCCAGCAAGCTTATAGAGAACTTCCTTAGCGGACCAGGCTTTGGTCATGGTAACTTCGTCTTTAGTATTGAGAAATTTACTTTCGTTTTCTGTTATAAATCTGGGATAGAGTTTTAATGCTTTGTCTCTGATAGTTTCTAGATCCAAACCAATTTTGAATTTTTTACACAAAGCAATACCGACAATGCCGTCTGCGTGGCTTATAGATATAAATCCCCCGTTCTCAATGTAAGGAGCACCATGTTCGTCATAATGGATGTGTTCAAAACCAAATATCCGATGCCTTAAAATACGGGTAGTCACGTACTCCATTTTTCTTCTTTTGCTCGTAAAAGAAAAATATCTTTCTTTTTCTTGAACAGTTAGTTGATCTAGAAATTCAGAAGGATCATAGGGTTGAAAACTCATTAAATGAATTAACACATCCTTAAAATGTAGTATTTCTTGATTAAAATGGGGTATATCCATACTTTGCAAAGTAAGTAATATTTGATGTCAATTCTTAGACATGTATAAATGTGTAAAAATTCGGTTCAGAAGATTTTTTAGACCCCAAATGCTCTTGTACTTTTGTTAAGGAAAGTTAATCCGCATGGTTTTTAATTTTTTTTAACAATCATGAGATACGGTTGATTTTTTCTATATTTACCAGCTTTCTTGCAATAATTAGTTTTAACAATAAACTGAACTTATGTTACGAAAACTTAACCTTTTACTGCTAAGTGTCTTAATGACAGCGGCTTACGGTTTTTCTCAGACGGGTCTGGGTACAATTAAAGGAACAGTTAATGATGGCGACTCAAAACAGCCGATCCCTTTTTGTAAAGTCATTTTAATTCAAAATGGAAATATCAAAGGTGGAGCCAACACTGACTTTGATGGGAAATTTCAAATCAACTCAGTATCAGCTGGTGAATACGATGTTGAAGTAAGAAACGAAACTGAGGGTTATCAACCAACGGCTTTAACCGGAGTTATTGTTTCTTCCGATAAAATCACTTTCCTTGATGATCTGAAAATTACAAAGGCAAAAGATGTTCAGCAGATTGAGGAAGTGGTAGTTGTTGCCTACAAGGTGCCATTGATTGATAAAGACGGCGGTGCATCAGGAGCTACGGTGACGAGAGAAGACATTGCAAGGCTACCAACACGTTCTGCTGCAGGTGTTGCATCTACAGTAGGGGGTGTGAATGCAGATGAAGGTTCAGGTTCGATTTCCGTTCGTGGTTCTCGCTCGGATGGTACATATTTCTACATAGATGGTATCAAGGTTCGTGGGTCTTCTAACCTTCCTAAGTCAGCAATCGAGGAGGTATCGGTAATTACGGGTGGTTTACCAGCTAATTATGGTGATGCCACAGGAGGAATTATTTCCGTAACAACGAGAGGACCTTCAGCAAAGTACTTTGGTTCAATTGAGGCCGTTACTTCTGGAATGTATATTAACGGTGCAGATCCTGATGGTTATGATGGGAAAGTGATTGGTCTTGATAAGTACGGATACAATTTGATCGAAGGGATGCTTTCTGGTCCGCTTTGGATGCAGAGAGATTCAACGGGAAAGAAAACCAAACCAAGATTAGGGTTCTTGGCTTCTGTGAACTTCACTGATCAATTGGATAGTCGTCCATTAGCGGGAGGAGGTTACCGCATCAAGAAAGAAGCAAGAGATTATCTTTTAGAAAATCCTCTTCGTCCAACTTCTACAGGATTTGGTACTTTCTATAATGCATCTTTCTTGAGAATGGATGATTTTGAAAAAGTTCCTTGGAGAATGAATGCAAGAAGTTCAGTTTTGTCTGCTCAGACGAAGATTGACGTGAATACAGGTCCATCTATGAACCTTTCATTCGGAGGATCTATGAACTATGCATATGGTAATAACTATTCATATGGAGGATCATTATTGAACTTCCAAAATTTCGGGGCTTATAAGTCTTTGGACTGGAGAGTATTTGGTCGTCTGACTCAGCGATTCACCAACGACCGTGAAGGAAGTAGCTCTAAATTGAAGTCAGCATTTTATTCATTGATGGTTGACTATTCAAAGTCTAAAGATGAGGCGTACGATCCAAAGCATAAGTACAACATGTTCAATTATGGTCACGTTGGTACATTCACGACTACTAGAGTACCTTCTTACGAATTTAACTCTGACCAGCAACTGTATATCCACAATGGATTCCGTGATGTTGAGGTTGCATTCTCTCCTTCAGAGGCAAATGCTGCATTAGCTGCCATAACTACTCAATATTACAACATTTATGCTGACAATCCAGAAGGGCACTATGAGAATCTATTCCAAATCCAGCAGGGTAATGCTTTGAGAAATGGTGACTCTCCTTCAAGTGTATATCAGATCTGGTCGAATATCGGTTCTCCTTACAATTATTTTGGAAAAACAGAAAACGATCAGTTTCGTGTAACTGGTTCGGGAGCTGTGAACATCGGTGACCACTCACTTTCTCTAGGTTTCGAATTTGAACAAAGGTGGGATAGAGGCTGGACATCTGGCGACAGTGGTCCGATCGGTATCTGGTCAATTGCTCGTCAGTTAGCGAACTTCCACATTAGAGAACTAGACCTAAATTCAGGTGTAATATCAGATTCTGGATCATTCAAAGCAATCACTTATAATCGTCTGAACTCTGGATATGCTTATCAATCTTACACCGGACAATATGGTGGTCAGGTGAATAATGACAACCAGTCCTTCTTCGATTACAACCTAAGACAGTATTTATTCAACCAAGGATTGATCAATGAAGGTGGTGCTGGTTCAGAGTTTATTGATATCGACCAGTATGACCCATCAATCTTTACGTTTTCAATGTTCTCTCCTGATGAATTGATGAATGGAGGTAACTCTTTTGTCTCTTATTGGGGATATGACCACACAGGACGTAAAGTGAATGGTGCTACCGACATCAACAACTACTTTAACGAATTTGATGAAAACGGAAATTACAAGCGTTTTGTGGGTGCTTTCCAACCAATCTATATGGCGGGTTATTTGATGGATAAGTTTGCGTTCCGTGATATCGTATTCAACGTCGGAGTTCGTGTTGATGTATTCGACGCTAACCAGCCCGTTCTGAAAGATCCGTATTTGTTCTACAACGCTCACACAGTTGCTGAAGCGAGACAAATGAAACTGGATGATCCTTCAACTTATTCTTGGGTAGATATACCTGAAGCAATGGGTGATGATTACATTGTTTATGTGAACGATGTCAACAATCCGAACGCGATCAATGGTTTCAGAAATGGAATAAATTGGTACAATAATCAAGGTACTCAGGTAGAAGATCCAAAAGTGATCAGAGGAGCCACTGGAATCGCACCATGGTTGCTGGATCCTTCTCAAGAGACACCTAACGCTTCGGCTTTTGAAGATTATAAGCCACAGATCAATGTGATGCCACGTATCGCTTTCTCATTCCCTATTTCTGATGAGGCTTCTTTCTTTGCACACTATGATGTATTGACAAAGCGTCCAACAACAGGTTTTAGATTTAACCCATATGAATACCAATTCATCAATCAGAGAAATGCGGTAATCAATAATGCGAACTTGAAGCCTGAGACCACTGTTGATTATGAATTAGGTTTCCAGCAGGTATTGACAAGAACTTCTTCATTAAAGATATCTGCTTTCTATCGTGAGCAAAGAAACAACGTTCAGTTGATCAACGTGTTTGAAGCATATCCTGCAACATATAGAACGTTCGGTAACCGAGACTTTGGTACGGTTAAAGGTATGACTATATCTTATGACTTAAGAAGAACAGGAAATATCCGTATGACTGCAGCGTATACATTACAGTTTGCTGATGGTACTGGTTCTGATGCAACTTCAGCTGCAGGACTTGTTAACGCTGGGCTTCCTAACTTGAGAACGATCTTCCCTTATTCATTTGACCAAAGACACGCTTTCGCGATCACTATGGATTACAGATATGGCGAGGATGAAGATTATAATGGTCCGATGATCGGAGATTTCGCATTATTCGAAAATACTGGTCTGAACATCATTACGAATATCTATTCTGGTTCTCCATATTCTTCTCAAACGTTCATTACAGATGAAGGAATCGGAAGTTTGACCGCTGGTTTGAATGGAACGCTTAATGGATCAAGATTACCTTGGTCTTACCGTTTGGATCTTCAGTTAGACAGAACATTCACACTTGAGTTTGGAAAAGAAGAAGGGAAGAAAAAAGCAACATTCTTGAATGTTTATGTGCGTGCGACTAACTTGTTCAATCAGTTCAACGTGTTAGGAGTTTATCGAGCAACAGGAAACTGGGATGATGATGGTTATTTAGCTGCTGCTGCAAACCAGACTTCGATCCAGAATCAATTGGATGAGCAATCATTCCGCGATTATTACACGATGAAGATCCAGAACCCTTTCAATATTAGTGTACCTAGAACGATTCGTTTGGGTATTAAATTCGATTTTTAATTCATAATATAAAGTAGCATTATGAAAAAGCAAATAATAGCAGTTGTATTAGGAACGGCAGCATTGTGGTCAACAAGTGCGTTAGCATACTTAGGGCCAAATGATAAAACTGCAAAACCGTCACCAGTTCATAAAGGAGCGAACTGTTCTCCTGCGACTGCAAAGATCACGATGGAATTCAACGATGTTAAGGCGTTGATTGAGCAGGGGGGGAGTATGTTTCAGAACCGTCAAGCAGGGGTAGCCTCCTATGAGATCCCGAAAGGTTCAGGACTTCACTGTATCTATGCTGGTGCATTATGGATGGGAGGAACAGACGTTAACGGACAGCTTAAGTTAGCGGCACTAAGATATCGACAGGGTAATGACTTTTGGCCTGGTCCATTAACGGTGAATCCAGGAACCGGGAACTATAATCCATTGTACCCAGTGGGAGATGACGCCACAAGAGACTTTGGTGAAGCTAATATTGACCCAAATCAGTGTATTGCATACGATAAATTCTTTACAATTCGTAAGGCTGAAATCATCCGTTTCAACATTTGGTGGGAATGTAATAATGGTGTTACAACAGAAGGTTGTGATGACATTACAGAACCTACTAATGATGAATTGAACAGAATAACAAACTGGCCAGCGCATGGTGATGTATCACTTGGTCAGGATTATTTCTTGGCTCCTTATTATGATCGCGATGGTAGTGGTAACTACGATGCGATCGGACAAGGGGACCACCCATGGTATGATGATATTCTTGGAAGAGATGATATTCAATGTGGTGTTGATCGTCGTATTTCATTATATGGTGATGAGACACATTGGTGGGTATTTAATGACAAAGGGAATATCCATACAGAAACAAACGGAGATCCGATTGGTATGGAAATTCGTGCACAAGCTTTCGCTTTTGCTACGAACGATGAAGTGAACCGTATGACATTCTATAACTATGAATTGATCAACAGAGGTACACAAACTTTGTATAACACATATTTTTCTCAGTATCTTGATGCTGATATTGGAAACTATTCCGATGACTACACAGGATGTGACGTATCAAGAGGACTTGGTTACATGTACAATGGTGATTTATTTGACCAGGCAGATGGTGGTCGTCCAGGATATGGGGATAATCCACCAGCGATTGGTTGTGATTTCTTCGAAGGTCCATACCAGGACGCTGATGGCATTGATAATGTAGGTCCATACGTTGATGGTAGTGGAACACTTGTTACACCAACAGTTCAGGCGGCTATTGCCGGAAATGGAATTGTTTACAAAGGAATTGGTATTGGATATTCTGATGGAGTTATCGATAATGAACGATTCGGTATGCGTCGATTCACTTACTATACATCGACATCTCAATATCCGTATAATGACCCAGGAACTGCTGCGGAATATTACAACTTCATGAGAGGTCGTTGGGCGAATGGATCAGAAATGTTCTATGGAGGTTTAGGTTATGAAGGATCAACTGGTGTAACAACGGTATTGTCAGACTACATGTTCCCTGGAACTTCAGACCAATTAAATTGGTCCACTGCTGGAACCGACATGAGCGGTGCCTTCCCAAATGGATGGGATGAATCAACGAATAATAATCCTTCAGGTGACCGTCGCTTTGTTCAGTCAGCTGGGCCATTTACACTGCGTCCGGGAGCTGTAAACAACATTACAGTGGGAATCGTATTCGGTAGAGGTGCGGATGGAGATCTTTTCTCTTCTGTAAATGCAATGAAGAGAGCGGATACGAAAGCACAAGCATTGTTCGATGCTTGTTTCAAGATTCTTTCTCCTCCTGATGCTCCGAAATTGACAATTCAGGAATTGGAAAATGAATTGATTCTTATGTTGGAGAACCCAATTTCTTCAAATAACTATCAGGAAGGATATGAGGAGATCGATGATATCAATATACCTGATCCAACAGTAGATCGTTATTACAGATTTGAAGGGTATCAGATATATCAGCTTGCTTCTGATGAGATATCTGTTGCTGATATCGCTGATCCAACGAAAGCTCGTTTAGTTGCACAATGTGATATTAAAAATGAAGTGGAGAGAATTATCAACTTCGAATTTGATGAAGCTCTTGGTTTTTCTGTACCTGTTGAAAAAGTAGACGGAGAGAACAAAGGAATCAGACACTCATTCAAAATTACTGATGATGCATTCGCTAGCGGAACAAGAACATTGGTAAATCATAAGACTTATTACTATGTTGCTGTTGCATATGCATTCAACCAGTTCAAGAAGTATGATCCAAATGATCCACTTGCATTGGACGGACAGAAGATCCCTTATATCTCATCTCGTTTGAACTATGACGGTACTGCAATTGCTCCAATAGCTGCAATTCCTCATAATCCAACTCCAGAGGCAGATGGTACTTCACAGCGCATTGAGTACGGTTCCTCTCCAAGAATTACTCGTCTGGATGGATATGGAAATGGTAACAGGGCACTTGAATTTACACCATCAACTTTGTCAACAGTACTTTCTGCAGGTTATGTGGAAAATCCGGTGTACGATTATGGTGCTGGACCGATCAATGTAAAAGTTGTTGACCCATTGAATCTAGCAGGTGGATATTATGAATGTAAGTTCAGAGATTATGCTACATCATCTTCTAACGGAGCGGATACTGCAAGTTGGGTGATCTATCGTTACGATAAGAAGAACGGTTCAATTATCGATTCAGTGGAATCTGAAAGAACCATTCAGACTTCAAACGAACAGATCATTCCTCAGTGGGGTGTGAGTGTTCAGATCTATCAAGAGAAGTACTATGGTCAATCAGGAAATGCTTCTGTGAAGGTAACCGATATGATAGATGCTTCGATCGATTTCTCAGATTCATCCAAGAGATGGTTGTCGTTCATACAGGATAATGACGCATTCTATCCTACAAATTGGATTCGTTCGGGTGATTACACTCCTGGAACTGATGAATGTGATGATCAAGTGTTACCATACTTCGATCCTTGT
>Ga0222713_10004491_pt1 | contig 13976 bp, 11 predicted proteins | sample C33_649DmetaG_FD_165061 | JGI IMG/M metagenome (GOLD analysis project Ga0222713, IMG submission 165061) | Estuarine water microbial communities from San Francisco Bay, California, United States - C33_649D | ecosystem: Environmental > Aquatic > Marine > Unclassified | place: USA: California...
GAGATCCTCAAGCGGGTCCGTGCCTTCGAACACCGGCACAAACAACATGTCGACGTCGACTGATTCCGGCTTTCCCGCGACACCCGAATATTCAGGTGATGCCTTCTCGTGCCCCAACGCGCTGCCCCTTTGGTAGACTGCCGAGTAACCGTGAGATCACCCATGTTACCCCGGCTGGCCTGGCTCCTCTGCCTGGTTGGTACACTGATCGTCTTTCCGACCTGGACCCCCGCGGTGTCCGGCGATGGGGCCCAGGGCAAGGGCAAACCGAAGGCCGCGCTGCGGGTGAACCCGGCCCTCATTTTTGTGCCGCAGCGCATCGTGGCCACCGCAGAACTGACCGGCGGCGCCGACGATTTCCAGGACTACTATTGCCCCAAGATCGAGTGGATTTGGGACGACACCACCACCTCGGAGTCTACTGAGGACTGCGCAGCCTATGAACCCGGCACGAGCACCATCCGGCGCCGGTACACCGCTGACCACACCTACAAGGATCCGGGCAACTACGACGTCGTCTTCCGGATGAAACAGGGCAGCAAGATCGTCCTGTCACTGCGCCAGACGGTCCGCGCGCAGGGACACTAGGGGTCCAGGGGTCCAGGGGTCCAGGGGTCCAGGGGTCCAGGGGTCCAAGGGGTCCAAGGGGTTCGTAGGGCGCGCTGGGTTGTAGCGCGCCACCTCACGCAGCGCGCCACTTCAGGTGCGCAGTTCGTCCCGATCCGCAAAGTACCGGAGCGCGTCGGGATTCGCGAGCGCCTCGCGGTTCTTCACGGGCTGACCGTGAATGACGTTACGCACGGCCAGTTCGACCAGCTTGCCGCTCTTGGTTCTCGGCAGTTCGGGCACCTGAAGAATCTTCGCGGGAGCGTGCCGCGGCGACGTGTTCCGCCGGATCTGCGTCGCGATGGCCTTCCGCATGGTGTCGTCGAGCACAAGCCCGTCACGCAGGCGGACGAACAACACGATCCGCTCGTCCCCCTCCCACTGCTGCCCGACGGCCAGACTTTCGATGACCTCCGGGAGTTGCTCCACCTGCCGGTAGATCTCGGCGGTCCCAATGCGCACACCGCCGGGGTTCAGTGTCGCATCCGACCGCCCGTGGATCACAAACCCACCGTGTGCGGTCCGTTCGGCCCAATCCCCATGACACCAGGCGCCAGGAAACCGTTCGAAATACGCGGCGCGATACTTGTCGCCGGCCGGATCGTTCCAGAATCCAATCGGCATCGACGGAAACGGAGCCGTGCACACCAGTTCGCCCTGACCGCTTCCGGGCACCACAGACTTGCCGTCGCCATCCCACACGTCCACGGCCATGCCCAGCCCCGGCCCCTGAATCTCGCCGCGCCACACGGGCTCGGTCGGCACACCGCCAACAAAACAACTCACGATGTCGGTGCCGCCGGAGATCGACGCGAGATGGACGTCCGCCTTGATGCCGTCGTACACAAAATCAAAACTCTCCGGCGACAGCGGGGATCCGGTGGACGTGATCGTGCGGACGGTGCCGAGGTCGTGTGTCTCACGCGGCCGAAGCCCGGCCTTCGCCACGGCATCGATGAATTTCGCAGACGTGCCAAACAACGTCACGCCATGCGCCTGGGCGAGATCAAACAGCCGACTTCCATCGGGATAAAACGGCGAGCCGTCATACAAGACGATGGTCGCGCCGGATGCGAGCGCCGACACCAGCCAGTTCCACATCATCCACCCACAGGTCGTGAAGTAAAACACGCGGTCGCCGGCCCGCACGTCAGCGTGCAACTGGTGTTCCTTCAGGTGCTGCAGGAGCGTGCCGCCATGGCCATGCACGATGCACTTGGGCACGCCGGTCGTCCCCGACGAATACAGCACGTACAGCGGGTGGTTGAAAGACACTCTGGTCCAAAGGTCCAGGGTCCAGGGTCCAGGGTTCGCGGTCCAGGGGTCCAGAGGTCCAGAGGTCCTGGAGTCCACGATGAACGTCTGACGGAGTGTCGGGAGTCGTGTCGTGATCTCGCTGAGCTTCGGCCGACAGTCGTGATACTTGCCGCCGTAGTGATAGCCGGCAACGGCGACGAGGACCTTGGGTTCAATCTGGCCGAACCGATCGATCACGCCCTGCACACCAAAATCCGGTGAGCACGACGACCAGACCGCGCCGAGTGAGGCCGCGGCAAGCGCGGCAATGACGGCCTCGGGCACGTTCGCCATAAATCCGGCGACCCGATCCCCCGACTCCACGCCGGCCGCGCGGAACGCCGTCGCGCACGCCGCGACCTCACGGCGCAACTCGCGCCACGTCAGCCGACGCTCCTCGCCGGTTTCATCCACCGCCAGAATCGCCAACCCCTCGTCATCGCGGCGCAACAGGTTCTCGGCGACGTTGATGCGCGCGTCCGGAAAAAACTGCGCCCCGGGCATTTGGTCGCCATCCACAACCGGGCGCGCGCCCTTGTCGCCGACCACTCCGCAAAAATCCCAGATCGCGGACCAGAACTCGGCACGATGCGTGATGGACCATGCGTGAAGCGCGTGGTAGTCGGGAAACGCCTGCCCCGTCCGGGCGGTGACCAAGGCTGTGAAACGGGACAGCGCGGCGGCGTCGATTCGCGCCGGGTCCGGGGTCCACAGCGGGCTCGCCATTTCCGGGTCAGGCTTTCTTGAGCGCCCGGGCGCGCTCAAACAGGTCGCGCACGGAGGGCGCATCCATCAGCGCCTGCGACGACGTTGGAAGTTTGGCGGCGATGCCGTGTAATGCCTCGGCAATGAAGTCGGCGTTGGTGGAGAGGATGCCCTGCCACACGTCGGACGAACTGGAGGCCAGACGCGTCATGTCGGCAAACCCGGACCCGGACCAGGCCACGCCATCTGGTCCAACCGCTTCCCCCGACGCCGCCATCAAGGCGGTGGACACCACTTGCGGCGCGTGGCTCACGTGCGCCATCACGCGATCGTGCGTGACGGCATCGGTCCACGAGGGCTTTGCGCCCAGAGCCACAGTGAAGGTGGTCAGCATCGCTTCCACGGCGTCCCCCGCGTCGTCCGCGCCGCCCGTCGTCGCGGAGACCAGCAGCCATGGTTTGCCGTCGAACAGATCCGCGCGCGCGGCCGCGAGTCCTGAGGATTCCGATCCTGCCACGGGATGTCCCCCCACAAAGGTTAATCGCGTACGCGCGGCAGCCTCCATCACAGTGCGCTTCGTGCTTGAGACATCCGTCACCAGCGCGCGAGTGCCGGTCAGCGCCAGCACCTCGAGCACATGCGGCACGGTCTGCACAGGGGTGGCGATGATGATGAGGTCGGAGGCCGTGAGGTCTTCGATGTGATCGACGACTGCGGTAATCGCTCCCTGGGACACCGCCTCGTGCGTGATCGGCGCCGGGTCACACGCGGTGATGTGCAACCCGGGCCAGCAGCGGCGGGCCGCCAGCGCCACGGAACCGCCGATCAGGCCGAGCCCAATGATGCCGACGCGCTCAAAGGGCGGCGCCCCGATCACGTTCAGCGTCCCCAGCCGCGACGAGCCACGGACTCGACGCAGATACTGCGGCCGATCGCTGGCGCAATGATCCGCAATTCCGCCATGAGCTGATCGAACTGCTGCGGGAAGAGCGACTGTGCACCGTCGGACTGGGCGTGGTCGGGGTCACAATGCACTTCAATGAGCAGGCCGTCGCAGCCTGCGGCCACGGCCGCGCGCGCCATCGCGGCGACCTTGTCGCGCCGGCCGGTGCCATGGCTCGGGTCCGCGATCACCGGGAGGTGGCTCAACTGCTGCACGACAGGAATGGCGGAGACGTCGAACGTGTTCCGCGTGTAACTCTCGAACGTGCGGATCCCGCGCTCACACAGCATGACCTCGCGGTTGCCGCCGGCCAGGATGTACTCCGCCGACATCAGCCATTCCTCGATGGTGGCGGACAGGCCGCGCTTGAGGAGTACCGGCTTGCGCACCTTCCCGAGTTCCCGCAACAGCGAATAGTTCTGCATGTTGCGCGCGCCGACCTGCAGGATGTCCGCGTACTGCTGGACAACCTCGATCTGGGCGATCTCCATCACCTCCGTGATGAGCTTCAGGTCGTGGCGGTCCGCCGACGCCCGGAGCATCTTCAGCCCGTCTTCGCCGAGGCCCTGGAAACTGTAGGGGGAACTGCGCGGTTTGAACGCGCCGCCCCGGAAGATCTTGGCCCCCGCCCGCTTGACGGCGATTGCGCTGGCCTCGACCTGCGCCTCGGTTTCCGCAGAACAGGGCCCCGCCATCACCACGACTTCGTCGCCGCCGATACGGACGTCACCGATCGTGATGACTGTGTTTTCCGGCTTGAACGTGCGACTGGCCAGCTTGTACGGCACACTGATGCGCAACACTTCGTGCACACCCTCCCGCACGCCGATCAACGCGGGATCGCCGTGCCCGCCTCCGACCGCCCCAATCACCACCCGATTGGCGCCGCTCGAGCGATGGATGTCGTATCCCATCTCCAGCAACTGCGCAATAACCGCCTCCACCTGGGCTTCGGTTGCGCGTTCCTGCATCACCACGACCATGTCTGTACCTGCACCTTCGTTCGCGAACGTCCTTAGATTCTACCGGGCTTTCGAGGCCTCGCGGTCGAGCCGCCGGCCCTCGTCAATAATCCGCTCAAACACTCGGGTGACCGCCCCGGCATCGAGTGGCCCGGTATTCACGGCCCGGACGAGGGCGAGCACATCGACTTCCCGTGTGGTCTGGTCGATCGGCTAGATCGGCAGGTCCAGTTCGTCCACACTCATCCCTTCAGCCATCGCACAAACGTGCCGGCCGCGCGCGCTTCATCGCCCGGCGCGGCCTCGGCGATGACCTGCACCAGCGCGCTGCCGACCACCGCGGCGTCGGCATACGCACACGTTTCGCGCACGTGCTCGGGTTGCGAGATGCCGAACCCCAGCGCGACCGGCACATCCGTCACCGCGCGGATCTGATCCACCACCGGCCGGGCCGTTCCGGCCACCGCGTCACGCGCGCCGGTGACGCCCAGTCGGGAAATCGCATAGAGGAACCCGCGCCCGAGACCCGCCGCCGTCCGCAGGCGTTCGGTCGTCGTCGTCGGGCTGATGAGAAAGATCATGTCGAGCCCTCGACTGTCGAGGGCCGCGTGCATCTCGCCGGCCTCCTCAATCGGGAGGTCCAGCAGCAGCACGCCGTCCACGCCGGCCGCCGCGGCCGCCTCCACAAACCGCGCCGTGCCCATCCGCGCGACAGGATTCACGTAGGTGAACAAGACGATCGGCGTTTCAATCGTCGCCCGCAGATCGTCCACCATCGCCAGCACGGATGTCAGCGACGTCCCTGCCGCCAGCGCCCGTTCTGACGCCCGCTGAATCACCGGCCCATCGGCAATGGGATCCGAAAACGGCACGCCGATCTCAATGACGTCCGCGCCGGCCTCAGCGATCGCGCGCACCACCGCTTTCGATCGATCCATATCCGGATCGCCCGCGGTGATGTAACAGACCAGGCCGGCTGTTTTCTCGCGCCGGATCCGTGCGAATGCCTCCGCGAGCCGGCTCATCGCCCACCCCCGGACCCCTGAACCTGAAGAAGTTCTCGCACGGTGTCGACGTCTTTATCCCCTCGCCCCGAGAGGTTGAGGATCACGATGGCACCTGCCGGAAAGTCCTTGAGATGCTCCTGCACCCAGGCCGCCGCGTGAGACGACTCCAACGCCGGCAGCAGGCCTTCATTGCGTGCCAGCCACGTAAACCCGCGCAACGCGGCGTCATCGTCGACCCACGCGTATTCCGTGCGCCCGATGGCGGCGAGATACGCGTGTTCGGGTCCGACGGACGGATAGTCGAGACCGGCCGAGACCGAGTGTGTCGGGAGGATGTTGCCGTGTGCGTCCTGCAGCAGCAGGCTCCGAGTGCCGTGCAACACGCCGGCGACGCCGCCGGCAAACCGCGCCGCGTGTGCCCCATCGCGAATCCCGCGGCCGCCCGCCTCGACGCCGATCAACCGTACGCCGGAGTCGGCCACAAACGCGTCAAAAATGCCCATCGAGTTGCTGCCTCCGCCGACGCAGGCGACGACGGCATCGGGCAGCCGGCCGGTGTCCCGCAGCACCTGGGCGCGGGCCTCCGCACCGATGACCGACTGAAACTCGCGCACCATCAGGGGATACGGATGCGGCCCGAGCACCGACCCGAGGACGTATGCCGTGGTCGCCACGTTCGCCACCCAGTCGCGCATGGCTTCGTTGATTGCATCCTTCAACGTTCGACTGCCTCCGTCCACCGAGGCCACGGTCGCTCCGAGCACCCGCATGCGGAACACGTTCAGGGACTGGCGCGCCATGTCGTCGGCCCCCATGTAGACCACGCACTCCAGACCGAGCAACGCACAGGCAGTCGCCGTCGCCACACCGTGCTGGCCCGCGCCGGTTTCAGCCACCACCCGGGTCTTCCCCATCCGGCGCGCCAGCAACACCTGGCCGACGGCGTTGTTGATCTTGTGTGCGCCCGTATGCGCGAGGTCTTCACGTTTGAGAAAGATGCGGACGCCGGACGCCCCGGCCAGGTGTGACGCCTCGTAGAGCGGCGTCGGACGGCCGACAAACGTCGACAGCAGGTGTTGCAGCTCTGCGACAAACGACGGCTCCGTCCGCGCGGCGAAGTAGGCCGTCGTCAATTCCTCCACAGGCGCTACCAGCGTCTCGGGGATGAACCGGCCGCCGAATTCGCCGAAGTACCCGCGCGCATCGGGGTCACGCATGCCGAAGGATGGGCGGATGGGTGGATGGGTGGATGGGTGGATGTTGGCCATGAGTTCCTTAATACGGGCGTGGTCCTTGATGCCGGGGCAGGATTCGATGCCTGACGACACGTCGATGCCCCAGGGGCGCACGGCCGTGACGGCGGCACCCACATTCGCGGCCGAGAGACCTCCGGCAAGCAGGATGGGGCGTGCTGCGGCAATCCGGGCAGCCATGGGCCAGTTTGCCGCTCGCCCTGTGCCGCCGTGTTGGACGGGATCGTGCGCGTCCACGAGCACGATGACGGACTGCGGTACTGCGAGTGCGGCACACACGTCGGCGTCGGACTGCGGTGCGATGGCTTTGATGACCTGCACCCCGAGGGAGAGATACTCGCGCGCGTCCTCGCGGCCGTGCAGTTGGACGGCCGTGAGTCCGGCGAGGCCGACCACCCGCGCGACCTCGGCCACCGGGGCATCGACAAACACGCCGACCTTCATCACGCGCGACGGCACGCCAACGGAGATTGCAGCAATCTGTTCCGGCGTGATGGCTCGCGGGCTGCCCGGCCACAATACAAACCCGAGCGCGTTCGCGCCGGCGGCCACGGCCGCGTCCACATCCTCACGACGTGTCAGTCCGCACATCTTGACGACAGTCATGCGCAGTCCTTTGTGAGCGCGCCGAGCGCCGCGCCGGGTTCTGCCGCGGACATGAAGTGCTCACCGATCAGAAACGCGTGATACCCGGCAGCACGCAGTCGCGTGAGATCCGCAGCGGTGCGCAGTCCGCTCTCGGCCACTGACGTGACTCCAGCGGGGATCATCCCGACCAGTTCCTCGTGCAGCCCAAGGTTGACCTCGAGCGTCTTCAGATTGCGGCTGTTGACGCCGACGATGTCTGCGCCCGCGGCGATCGCACGCGTGAGCTCCTCGCGGTCGTGCACCTCCACCAACGCCGCCAGCCCTTCGGCCTGCGCGCGTCGCAGCAGCCTCGTCAGCTGCCCGTCACCCAGGCCTGCGACGATCAGGAGTATCGCGTCGGCGCCTGCGGCGCGAGCTTCGGTGATCTGAAACTCGTCGGAGAGAAAGTCCTTGCGCAACACGGGCACGTCCACGGCCGCCCGTACCCGTTCCAGATGGTCGAGGGCCCCGTCAAAGAAGCCGCCCTCGGTCAGCACGGAGATTGCCGCCGCGCCGGCGTCGGCATAGCCGCGCGCAATGGCCGCCGGATCGTAGTTCACGCGCAGCACGCCCTTGGAGGGCGACCGTCGCTTGCACTCGGCGATGACCGACATGCCGGGCGCATTCAAGCGCTCGCGAAAGAGCACGCCCCGGGGCTGCCTGGCCGCGGCCGCCCGCTCGACGGCCGCCCCCTCACGCGCGGCACGCGCGCGCGCCGCCGTGGCGGACGCCGCCATGATGGCCGACAGCAGGTCGCCCGGTGCGGTCCTCACGGCCGGGCCACCTGCCGCAATGTCTCCAGCGTCGCGGCGGCACGGCCGCTGTCGATCGCCTCCGCCGCGGCCGCAATGCCGTCACGCACGGATGCGGCCGCCCCGGCGATCAGCAGTCCCGCGCCCGCATTCAGCAACACGATGTCGCGGGCCGCACCACGCTCGCCGGCGAGCAGACGCTCGATCAGCGCCGCATTCTCGGCCGCCGTGCCCCCGACAAGCGCCTCCTTGGGCGCGATCGACAATCCGACATCTGACGGATGGAGATAAAACGTCCGCACGGCGCCGCCCTGAAACTCCGAGACCTTGGTGAATCCCGTGGTCGACAACTCGTCGAGACCATCCGCCCCGTGCACCACCCAGGCCCGTTTCGTGCCGAGCAGACCGAGTGTGCGCGCGAGCAGCTCGGTGTGTTCCGGGCGCGAGACGCCGACGAGTTGTCGGCGGGCCCCCGCCGGATTGGTCAGCGGTCCGAGCAGGTTGAACGCTGTGCGCACACCGAGCTCGCGACGGGTGGGGCCTGCATGTTTCATCGACGGGTGCCACGCGGGCGCGAAGAAGAATGCCAGGTTCGCGTCGAGCAGTGTCTGGACGACACGCGCGGGAGGGGCATCCAGCGCGACGCCCAGCGTCTCGAACACGTCCGCGCTGCCGCACCGGCTCGACACCGCGCGGTTGCCGTGTTTGGCCACACGCACACCGCAGGACGCCAGCACGATCGCCGCGCCGGTGGACACGTTGAACGTGTGCGCCCCGTCGCCGCCTGTGCCGCAGGTATCGAAGACGTCCCCAACGGGCGCCGGGAGCGGCACGGCGCGCTCACGCATGGCCGTGGCAAACCCGACCATCTCCGGAGGACGCTCCCCCTTGAGCGCCAGAGCCATCAGCAACCCCGCGATGTGCGCGGGTTGTGCCTGACCGTCCATGATGAGGCCCATGGCGCGCGCGGCCTCGGCTTCAGTCAGATCTTCGTGGCGACGCAGTTTCTCCAGCCATTCAGCAAACATCACCGCATCTCCAGGAAGTTCCGCAGCATCTGGTGGCCATCGGGCGTGAGCACCGACTCCGGATGAAACTGCACGCCATGAACCGGCCACCGCTCATGCCGAATCCCCATCACCGTCTGATCGTCGCCCACCCAGGCCGACACGTCGAATCCCGTCGGCACACTGGTCCGGGGAATCACCAGCGAGTGATACCGCCCGACCTCAATGCCTTGTGCGACACCCTGAAACATCCCGCGGCCGTCATGCGCGATGGTCGAGACCTTGCCGTGCATGGGCGCACCCGCGCGCTCGACGCGGCCTCCGAACGCGATCGCCAGCGCCTGGTGGCCGAGGCACACGCCGAGAATCGGCATGACGCCCGCAAATCGCTGCAACGCGGCCACGGAAATGCCGGCGGTCTCAGGCCGGCCCGGTCCCGGCGAGATCATGAGATGTGTCGGTCGGCGCGCCGCAATCTCGTCGACGCTGATCGCGTCGTTGCGAACCACCTGCACCTCGGCACCCAGTTCGCCCAGCCGATGGGCGAGGTTATACGTGAACGAATCGTAGTTATCGAGCAGCAACACCATGCGTCAGATCCCGGCTTCCGCCATCTGCAGCGCCTGGAGCAACGCCCCGGCCTTGTCCTTGGTCTCTTCGTATTCCGCGGTCGGGTGCGAGTCGGCCACGATGCCTGCACCGGCCTGGACGCGTGCAGCCGTGCCGTCCATGGTGATGGTCCGTATCGCAATACAAAAGTCGAGGTTCCCCGCGAAGTCCAGGTACCCGACGGCCCCGCCGTAGAGTCCGCGCCGGGTGGGTTCCAGGTCATTCAGCAACTGCATCGCGCGAATCTTCGGCGCGCCGGTGACCGTGCCGGCCGGGAACGTCGCGGCCAGCGCGTCCAGCCGATCGCAGTCGTCGGCCAGCTGGCCTTCCACGCGTGACACCAGATGCATCACATGCGAGAACTTCTCAAGGGCCATGTACTGCGGCACCCGCACACTGCCCACGGCACACACCCGCCCCAGATCGTTGCGGCCGAGATCGACGAGCATCACGTGCTCAGCCCGCTCCTTCTCGCTGCGGCGCAGTTCGTCGGCCAGACGCTGATCTTCCTCGGGCGATCCGCCCCGGCGACGGGTGCCGGCGATGGGATGCGTCTCCACGCGTGAACCTTCGACACGGACGAGCATCTCGGGAGAGGCGCCGATGATGGCCTTGCCGCCGTGCCGGATGAAGAACATGTACGGCGACGGGTTGATGTGACGCAGGGCCCGGTACACGTCGAAGGGTGACGCACCGGTCTCGGTGTCGAACCGCTGCGACAACACGGTCTGATACACGTCGCCGGCGGCGATGTGCTCCTGGATCTTCCGCACGGAGGCCTCGAAGACCTCCTGCGTCTGGTTGGACTGAATCGTCAGTGTGGTACCCGACCGGCGCTCGGGTCTCGACAGATTCCGGTCCAGTTCCCGTTCCAGGAACTCAATCTTCGCGACGGCGAAGTCATACAACGACCGGAGGTCTTCTCCCGGGCGAACGCGTGCATTCGAGATCGCCAGGATGCGATGTTTCACGTGGTCAAACGCCAGCACCGTGTCGAACACCATGAAGCCGGCACGTGCGCGCGCGGGATCATCGCCGGGGCTCTCCGGCCGCGCCACCGACGGCTCAAACCACTCCGCCGTGTCGTAATCGCAGTACCCGACGGCCCCACCGGTGAACCGCGGCAGGTCGGCGACAAAAGGCGCCGAGAACTCGGTCATGAGCGACCGCAGAACATCCACAAACGGCTCGCTCCGGCCCGTCGTCGTGCCCGCCTGCTCAATCAGGGTCTCGTGCGCGCGCCCCCGGATGATGAGAAACGGATCCTTGCCGAGAAACGAATACCGCCCGACGTGTTCGCCGCCCTCGACGCTCTCAAGCAGGAATGCGTAGTCGGAATGTTCCGCAATCTTCAGGAAGGCTGAAACCGGCGTCAGCAGGTCCGCCATGATTTCGCGCCACACCGGAACGAAGGTGCCGCGTCGCGCCAGTTCCACAAACTCGTCGAACGTCGTCTGTCTCATGATCCCGTCATCTCCCCAACAAACACCCGTGCGGCCTCGCGCATCACACGCGTGTCAGCCGGTCGTCCCATCCACCAGTCGAACTGCCGGGCCGCCTGGCCCACCAGCATGTCCAGGCCCCCGATGACCTGCGCCCCGGTGGCGCGCGCACGCTGCAACCACGCCGTCTCTTCCGGGTTGTAGACAAGGTCGTACGCCACCTGCGCCGTGAGGTCGTCCCACGCGCACGGCATGTCATTCACGGCGGGCCACGTGCCTGCCGGCGTCGCGTTCACCACCACATCCCACGATCCCGACGGCGGCCACGCCGTCGCACGGACGCCAAGCGCGGCAGCGACCGGGGCCGCCGCGTCCCGTCGACGCGCGCACAGGACGACGTTGGCGCCGCGCTGCGCCACCGCCCACGCCGAGGCCCGGCCGGCGCCGCCGGCGCCAAGCACCAGCACCGAGGCGCCGACAAGCGCGACACCACGCGCATCAAGCGCGTCGAGGAAACCAGCGGTATCGAGATTTTTCGCTGTCCATCGCCCGGACGCACGACGCACGGTGTTCACGACGCCAAGCCGGCGCGTCGCCTCATCGTCACAGGTCACATCTGCGCGGGTGTGCCAGGCCGTCTTGAGCGGCGCCGTGATGCTGAGGCCCTCGAACCCGAGCGCATCCGCCACCGCGACCGCGTCGTCCACCGTGGCGGCGAGGACAGGCACGTAGATGGCGTCGAGTCCCGCAGCGGCGTACGCCGCGTTGTGCATCGCGGGCGACGCGGAATGTGCAATCGGCGCTCCAGCCACGCCAAAGATGCGGGTGTGATCAGTCGTCGCGGGTACGCGATAGCGATCCCGCAGGTGCCTGACGGCGACCTGACCGGGAGCCGCATCGCCCCCATACGTCCAGCACGACCCGAACCGCTCCGGCAGCAGTCGCGTCAGCTGCCCGGCCTCTCCCATGGCAATACAGACGAGGTCGCCACCAGCACACGCCGCAGCGGCCATCCTCCGAAGCACGAGCACATCGGAGATGTGTGCGGCCGTCACGGCCACCTTCACCACATCCGCGCCCAGGCGTCGCATCTCCCGCACGCGATCGCCGAGGTCCTCCGGGATCGAGATGAAGTCGTGGTCCGACACGATCAGCCTGGTTGTCGCATGGTCCACATTCGGGACCCACCCTGCGCGGCGCTCGACGTCCACGTAGTCGGCACCGGCGTCGACCGCCTGCCCCAGAAGCCGACGACGGGTGGCTTCGTCGCCGGAGAACCGGCCGCCTTCCCACTCTGGCCGGCACGTGACAATGACGGGGACCTGTCGTCGCCGCCCTCGTACGGCGGCGGCCACGTCGATATCTGCGACGCCATCGATCCGCAACTCGACGAGATCGGCATCCGTGGCGGCATCACGCGCCGCACACAACTCCGCCATGGTGGTGGCGGTCACGGTCTCGACAATCCGGGTACGGGCCAAAGGCATCACGTCGTTCCTGCGTCCTTGCATCCAAAACAAAAAGGGCCTCTCCAGTCGGTCAACTGAAGAGGCCCGAAATCCCGCGTCGTGGTGGTCTTACCCGCGCGCGTCGCCCTCCCCAGTGGACTGGCCACACCACCACCAATACGCCGGGGCATACGACGCCACAGGCGCCGAGGCAACAGGCCGGGTGGGGTGCAGAGGTGAACGCATCACAAAACCGAGCGGGATCGTACCAGACGGCCGGCGAAGGCGTCAACCCGCGCGTGTTATAACCAGCGTGTGCCACACAGTTCATGGCGATTCCTTGGTGCGCTGGCGGTGCTGACCGGCGGTCTGGCGGCCGTGCTTGTGCCGGCGCCCACGGCGCAGGCGGTGCCGTTCATGCCGGTCGCCGATGTGCGGCCAGGAATGGTCGGCATCGGCCGCACCGTGTTTGCCGGCAACACCCTTGAGGACTTTCGCGCCCACATCATCGGTGTGCTCAAGAACGTTATCGCGCCGGGCCGCGACCTGATCGTGGCGCGGCTCGAAGGGGGGCCCCTCGCGCAGACCGGCGTCATCGCAGGCATGAGCGGCAGCCCCGTCATGATCGACGGCAAACTCCTCGGCGCGGTGTCCTATTCGCTGGGATCCTTTTCAAAGGAGCCGATCGCCGGCATCACGCCGATCGGCGAAATGGTGGAGGCGATGCGTACCCTGCCGGCCCGGCCCTCCGGAAGCGAGTTCGCGCTGCAATGGCCGGCCACTCCCCAACAGATCTATACGGCCCTCGGTCGCGTCGTGGCGCGCGCGGCGGCGCCCGTGCGATCGCCGCTGGCACCCGACGACATCGTCGGCACCCCCACGCTGGCCGACTGGGCTCCCCGGCTCCGTCCCATTGGTGCTGCCGTGGTGGCCCGCGGCCTCACCTCGTCGGTCGAGCACGACCTTCGCACCGCCCTCGCCCCCACGTCGCTGCTCATGGCCTCCGGCACCGAGTCGGTCCAGACGACGGCACGCCGTGCACTCCAGCCCGGTGACCCCGTCGGAATGACCTTTGTGCGCGGCGACCTCGAGATGGGCGCCTCCGGCACGGTCACCCACATCGACGGCAACCAGGTTTACGCCTTCGGCCACGCGTTCCTCAGTCAGGGGCCGACAACGATGCCGATGACGCAGGCACGGGTGCTCACGGTGCTGCCCAGCCTCGATGCCTCGATGAAGATCGGCGAAATGGGACCGGTCATCGGCCGCATGACGCAGGACCGGTCGGTGGGGGTTGGCGGCGTCCTGGGCCGCGGCCC
>Ga0222713_10004493_pt1 | contig 13967 bp, 9 predicted proteins | sample C33_649DmetaG_FD_165061 | JGI IMG/M metagenome (GOLD analysis project Ga0222713, IMG submission 165061) | Estuarine water microbial communities from San Francisco Bay, California, United States - C33_649D | ecosystem: Environmental > Aquatic > Marine > Unclassified | place: USA: California...
TTTATGCTGAGTTAGTTGGTAATGCTTCAACAGCTACCAAGTGGAAAACGGCTCGTAACTTGAGTTTAACAGGCGATGCAACTGCTACATTAACAGCAGTTGATGGAAGCGCAGCAGTTTCGGCAGCACTTACCCTAGCAACAGTTAATTCAAATGTTGGCACCTTTGGTGACTCCGTAACAGTACCAACCTTAACAGTTAATGCTAAAGGTTTAGTAACTGCAGTTTCGCAAACAGTTATTCCAACTGCTACAACGCTAATCAAAGGTTTGTCAAAGTTTTTAAATACTCAGTTCACAGTAACTGATGGTTTAGTAGAGCTAGTACAAGTTGATGGCGGAAGCTATTAATACTAAAAGGAACTGTTATGCCAACACTTAGTGGACCTATTATTTCAGCTGTACAGTATGACACACTTGCGCCATATAATGGACAGTCTGATATAGTTGTAAATGGTGGAAATGGTGATGGCCGAATCAGTATTAGTAATAGTGTTATAACAGTAACTAATCCAGGTACTAGCTATCCTGCAGGCATCACAACTATTGGCGGCGGTACAAGAATTGTACTGTCCGTTGATCCAACACTTAAAATACAACTTAAAAGAAGTGCTGTAACTGGAAAAGTTCCTACTACAGCAGATCTAGAAGATGGTGAGCTAGCTTTAAATACTGCAGATGGTATTCTTTATTATAAGAACGATCAAGGCAACATAGCATCACTATCTAGTGGCGGTGGCGGTGGAAGCACTGCTCTTACGGAACAAATAGCAACAGAAAAAGCTATTATTATGGCAATTGCATTGGGGTAACATATGGCAACAGTATTTGTAAACGCAATATCACGTGCCGTTGGAACTACCGAAGTAGTTACTTTTACAGCACCAGAAAAATCAATATTAATTGGTGGTAGTATTTCTAATCTAAAGAGCACTACTATTCCTTTTACATTAAAAATTCGCAGAGGCATAGAAGACACATACATTCATAAAGATAAGCGCATAGATGCGGGTGATCCTTATGAAATATCAAAAGGAAATAAACTAGTACTTGCCGCAGGTGATAAACTAGTTATCTCTGCTAAAGTAGATTCTAGCATTGATGCAGTCTTCTCGATATTACAAGGAGTCTCATAATGGGTGGGTTTTACGAAGGCACAGATTTAGCCGACAAAGTGTTATACGGGTTCCGTCTAGACCCCGACACAGGCAATCTAAACATTGAAATTTTAGACGGGGACACTCCAGTCTCATTGCCACAAGATGGTACAATTGATAAGTATGACTATAAACAATGGGTTTGGTCAAAAGATACTATTCAATTTGAGTGGGGTAACAAAGGACACTTACTTATGAGGCTAATATAATATGAGTCAACTTATTGATCTAGGAAAATTACGCTTCCACTTCGCTGGTCAGTGGAGCAATGCCACTACATACGAATCTAACGATATCGTTAAGTACGGTGGTAACGTATATGTGTATACATACGCATTAAAAACATCAGGAATCTTACCTACTGATACTGCTTATTGGGCTTTGATGGTAGAAGGTTTCAACTTCTTGGGCACATTTAGCACAAGCGGAAACTACAAAGTTGGTGACGGTGTTGCACACGGTGGCGTTGTGTATGTTGCTGTTAAAGATTCTGTAAACATTACTCCTCCTAACGCAACCTACTGGTCACGTTTCTTGGATGGTATTCAGTACGAAGGTACTTACTCTCCTACAACTTCTTACCAGAAGAATGACGTTGTTAAGTATGGTGGTTCTATCTATGTTGCAAAACAAGACGGCACAAACAACTTACCAACAGTTACCGCATACTGGGACAGATTTGTAGAAGGTGTTAGCCCTCGCAGTGTTTACAACGAAGCTACAGCTTATGTACCTAATGACTTAGTTGCTTACGGCGCTAACATTTATCGTGCTAAAGTAGAGACTACTGGCAATGCTCCGAGCAACACAGGTTTCTGGGAATTGTACGTTGGTGGTATTAAGTTTACTGGCAACTACAGCGCTGTAACGGAATATTATGTAAACGATATCGTTGTTTATGGTAACAACATTTATCGTTCAAAGTTAACACAATCCAACACACTGCCTACAGTTGCAGCTAACTGGGAATTGTTAACTGCTGGTAACAGCTACAAAGGCACTTACGTAAATGCTACTGGATACTTCCAGGGCGATATTGTTAGCTACGGCGGCAATGTTTATATTGCACTAGGTGTAACAACAGGTAACTTACCTACTGATGCTACTAAGTGGCAAGTATATAGTTCAGGCTTCTCTTACCAAGGCGTATGGTCTAGTGGTACTGCTTATAAGATCAACGAAATCGTTGGTTACGGTGGTTCATTATATCGTTCTAAAGCCGACAACCAAAACGTTAACCCAACAGTTACAGCTACTTGGGACAAGGTTGTTGCAGGATTTAAACTGCGCGGTACATGGGCTACTAGTACACAGTACGCAACTGATGAAGTTGTGACTTATGGTGGTAATACCTACATTTCTATTTTACCTCACGCTTCCACAGATTTCAATACTGATTTAACTGCCAACAAATGGCAGAAGTTTAACTCAGGTATTCGTTGGATGGGTACATGGGTTAGTACAACTCAATACTACAAAGATGACGTTGTTAAGGCTGGTGCCAGTTCGTTTATCGCTAACGTAGACACTATTGGTGGTAGCAACCCAGCTGGTGGTTCAAACGCAAACTGGAGTAGCTTTGCTACTGGTGCTGAAGGATTCTTGTCTAAAGACGGCGATGCGATGCTTGGTATGCTTACCTTGTTTGCAGTTCCTACAGACCCACTGCACGCAGCTACAAAATCATACGTAGACAGATTTATTAATGCAACATCAGGCGGAACTATTTTAGGTCCTCTAGTTGCCAGCGGTGCAGCTGCAAGCTATACTGCAACAGGCGGCGCTACTGTTAATATCAGTGGTGGTAGCTTAAATCTTACAAACGGTTCTACTCTTACAACTGACGGTACTTCTACACTTGGTAATACTCGTGTTGCAGGTAATTTAGATGTTGATGCTGATCTGAACATTGATGGCGGTGACTTAACAGTTACTGGATCCACTTTTAACTTAGCAAACACAACAGCTACAACAGTTAATTTAGCTGGAGCTGCTACTGCAGTTAATGTTGGTGCTGCAACTGGTACAACCACTGTTAAAAATAACTTAACAGTTGATGGTGACGTACAGATCAAGGGTGGTGATCTTACTACCAACCAAGCAACTTTCAATGTTGTAAATACAACAGCTACTACAGTAAATATTGCTGGAGCTGCTACAGCAGTTGAAATCGGTGCTGCAACTGGTACAACCAGTATCAACAACAATGTAACAATTGATGGTGTATTAGATGTTATCAGTGGTACTACAGTTACAAATACAACTGATGATCCTACTGGTTTTGATAACCAACATCCCAATACTCGTGGTGTTGTAGAATTCAGTGATAATGGTACACGAGTTTACTCTATTGACAAAGACGGTAATGTTACTGTTCGTGAAAATAGTCAGTTTGCTACTGGTACAGCCTATCAGACGGCAGCTGTTGCAAAAACTTTGGCAATTTATCCAGTGGCTGGACAAACAAAGTTCGTTTACTACGTTAGCGGTGTACGTTACGAAAAAACTGGTTTAATATCTAGCACATTAGCAAGTATTAATGGTTACAACTATTTCTACTTTAGTGGTGGTACACTAACAAACTCAACTACACGCAGTGACCAAATCTTAACAACAACAGCAAGTGTTGCTGCTGTTCGCGGAACTAGCCGTAACAATCGTAGTATTTCTGTTGAAGATCAACGTCACGGCATTTCTATTGATGGAGCTTCTTTAGTTTACATTAAACGTGCAGAAGGTATCAAACTTGTAAGCGGTCATGGTGTAACTCCTGGTACAGTTGGTACTGGTACTTATACAAATACCAAAGCAGGCGAATTACGTGATGCAGATTTGTTAATCACAAGCCCTGTTAAGACAAACAACAAATTCTTGGTTCGTGATGGTAATGACTGGAAGCTTGCTGATAATAACGACAATTTATTAAGTTATAAATTAGGTGTATTAGGGGGTGTTACAGTTACTACACAAGGTAGCGGCTATAGCGGCTTGTCTACAACTTTATCGGTACAGGGTGATGGTGAAGGTGCTGTAGTTACTCCAATTTTGGCAGGAGCTCCATTACAAACCATTACACTTAATAATGGTGGATTTAACTACGCTAACGACTCAACAGTTACTTTAAACGGTGATGGTACTGGCGGTACTGCAAGTATTGTTGTCCCAGCAGGTAAAAATATTGCTTCAGCAGCCGTTACAAACTTTGGTAGTCGTTATACAGCTGCCCCAACAGCAACAGTTGTAGGTGGTGGCGGTACAGGCGCCACACTTTCAGTTGCGCTTAATTTAGGTACTCCAATTGCAACTGTTCACATGGATAGCCTAGGTTCAGGCTATACAAGTGCTGCTGCAACAATTACTGGTGATGGTGCAGGAGCTACTGCTACAGTAACAATAGTTGCTGGTGCAGTAACTGACATTAACCTGACTTCACCTGGTAATGGATACACCTATGCAACAGTAAATATTGTTGGAAACGGTACAGGTGCTACAGCAACTGTACATACTCAGAAGAACTTTATCCAAGCTTACGAAATTACCAACGTAGGTAGCGGATATACAAGCAATCCTACTGTAACTATTAATGGTGATGGTCACGAAGCAACAGCTACAGCTCAAATTACTGCTGGCGGCGTTACGGATATTGTAATTACTAATGGCGGTCATGGATATACTTTTGCTACTATGACAATTAGTGGCGGTGGTGGCACAGGTGCTACTGTTAATCCTATTCTGAGCGGTTATCCTATTCAGTCAGTTACTTTAACAAATCCTGGTAAAAATTATACTAGCGATCCAACAGTTACCGTTACAGGTAATCAGTACAGTACTGGCGGAGCTATTTCAGTAACTCGTGCTCAAGGTAATACTATCAATAGTATTACACTAACAAATCCTGGTACTAACTATACGTACGCAACAGTACAAGTTAATAGTAGCACCTCAGGAACTGGCGCTAACTTTACAGTAGCAGCTACACCTAGCGGTATTTTAGGCGTTACAGTTGTTAATGGTGGACGTCATTATAGTTATGCAAATATTGTTGCAACTGACACAGGCGGAGCAACAGGCTTTGCAGCAACAACAACACTAACACCCGTTCCGCAATATAATGGTTATGTTAACGTCGGTACTGGATACGATTTAAACAATATTCCTGCAGGTAAGTACACAAATACATACTTTGTAGCAGTGTCTAGTGTTGATCGCGTTGTAAAAGTTCCTAGTGCGTATTTATTTAATACCGTTCGTGAAGCTTTCCAGTATGCTAAAAAAGAAGTAAAAGAATTACAAGATTACGGAATGCCTTTTGCAAACTATAAGTTCTTAGGTGTTTCAGTTATTGATAATTCTGGTCAATTAGTTACTATTCCAGGAACTAATCTTGGCGATGTTTTATATTATGATCTTTTAAACAATGACTATAATTCAGCACCGCTTAATGCAGATGGTAATAAAGTAGGCAGATCTTTAAGTATTAGTGCTAGTGGAAATGCTGCGTCTTGGTTAGGAGCTACTGAATCAGCAAATGTTTACTATGTAGCACCGCACGGCGTAGATCAACCAACAAGTGGTAGTAATATGTCAACACCATTTGCAAGTATTAAATATGCTTGTCAACGTGCTGAAGAAGGCTCTACAATCTTTGTTAAAAGTGGTACGTACAACGAACAACTGCCTATTACAGTTCCTGCAAACGTAGCTATTGTTGGTGATAATCAGCGTACGGTTAATGTTCATGCAAAAACTGGTAATAGTGACGACGGAGTAACTCCTAATAGTCAGTCAACAATGTTTAGAATGAGCAATGGCTCAATCTTGAACAAAATGACTTTTAAAGGTATGACTGGCTGGGTCCCAGGTACAACCCCTAGCGATATTACAACTTCGACAATTAAAGGCGTAGTTATAGGATTTAATCCAACATCTCCAATCACTACTAAGTCGCCTTATGTTTTGGAATGTTCATTTATTGGTCAGGGTGCTATTGGTGCACTGATTGATGGTACAGTTCATGCAACTGGTGCTAAAACTATGATTTTCCACGGCTATACTATTATTAATGATAATGGTGTTGGTTATTGGGTTAAAGATGAAGGCAAATCAGAGATTGTAAGCTGTTTTACTTATTACAATTATTTTGGTTATATAGCTACTGGTGGTGGATTTATTCGTGCACTAAACGGCAACAACAGTTACGGAACCTGGGGTGCGGTAGCACAAGGATTCGGAGCATCAGAAGCTGCAGTAACTGGAACACTATTAGGCGAACAAGTAAACTTTGTTTATCAGGGCGGTACTATTAACGAAGGTAATACGTTTACAACTACTTCAGGAGCAACAGGTATTGTAACAAACGTACAATACAGTGCAAATAAAGTGTATGTACGTAATACAACAGGTACTTTTACTTTAGGCGATGTATTTACTTTTTCAGGCGGCGGTACTGGTACAGTTAGTGCAGGTGCTAAAGAGCAACAAAAAGGTTTTGTGTTAGTGTTAACAGGTTTAACAGCAGCACCTAAACCAGGACAAAGTATTCAAATCACCGGTGATCAATATGCTTATGTGATACAGAGCGTAACGGGAACTTATGTAAATACTACTAGTATAATGACTGTAGTGTTAGCGCAGGAAAAACCAAGCGGCTCACCTAGCGGTACAGGAGTTACACTCCGTAGCAAATATTCACAGATTCGCTTAACTGGTCACGACTTCTTGTCAATTGGTACAGGCGGTGTTACTACTACTAATTACCCTGGAGAACCTACACAGGCAGCTTCACAAGGCAATGAAACAAACGAAGTTTTTCCAGGTCGTGTATTCTATGTATCAACTGACCAAGACGGTAACTTTCGAGTAGGTGAGTACTTCCGTATTGACCAAGCAACTGGACGTGCTACACTGAACGCTAACGCGTTTGACTTGGCAGGTTTGACTAGCTTGAAACTGGGTAGTATTGGTGCTCAATTAGGTGAAACTATTAACGAGTTCTCAAGCGATCCTACAATGAGTGGTAACTCAAATACTGCTGTTCCAACAGAGTATGCTGTTAAAACTTATACGGATCAAAAAGAAATAGCTCTTAGAGCATATGTAGATTTAACTAATAGCCTAGATGCAACAGTTTATTCTGTTAATGGTACTGATACTTATGATAGTGCTGGTCGCGTAACTAAATTTACTGACGGTGATAGTGTCTTTGACCAAATTGTTTGGGAAAAAACAGGTATGGTTGTACCACACTATGTAATTACAAAGTTTAGACAAACATACAAAGGCACTACTATAAAAGTAGCTACTATAACTTATAGCGATAGTGGAAAAATTAGCACTATTACTATTGTATAAAGGATAATTAAATGTCAGATATTTTATTATATAATGCAATAGCTGCTAGTAATCAAGCGTTAAAAGAAGCTGTGGGAGAACCAAAGGGCGGCCGACAGGGCGTCCTTTCTAACCCAGATTGTTTTACGTTATGGTCAAGTGCAGTTGTTTCATTGCCCACTGAATCGGGTTCTGTATGTGTATACGATAATGCCAGCGGATATTTTCGTTGCGGTAATTGTTGTTTATGGACTGTTCCAGCAGGCGCTACAAAAGTTCGATTTCAGTTATGGGGTGCAGGAGCAGGTACAGGAGCAGGACTTTGTTGTGGGGGCTCTGGCTGGGGGGCAAATGGAGCATATGCTTCAGTTGTAATTAACGCAGTTCCAGGCTGTCAGTATACTTTATGTGGTGGATGCGCTCACTGTTATCAAAATTATTGTACACAATGTTGCGATGTTAGTGGGTGCAAAAGTTTTGTTACTGGATACGGTGTAACAAATTTATGTGCAGATGGCGGTTGTTCAAGCTTATTCCGTCAAATGACTATGTTGCAAGGTGGAGCCGAGTGTTGCCGATACCAAGGCAAGGGTATGACTGTTTCTGGAGCTTGCATTTGTTCCGGCAGTATAGCTAACTGGATGTGTTTTAGTAATAGTTGTGCTACATGTGCTCCTATTACCAGAGTTGCTGATACAGCAAGAAAAGGTTACGGCACTGCTTTAACAGGTACAGTATATCAAATACCAAGTATGTATCATGCAGACTGTTTTAATACAGATTTTTATGGATGCATTTGTACAAGTCCAGTGCTTTTGCCAACCGGAGTACTTAGTTGTGTATGCTGCTTAAGTTATTCAAGCGGCACTTGTTGTGGAGCTACAATACGTGGTGCTTGTGGAGGATGTGCTTGCTTCCCAGGTCTAGGCGGTGCTTATACTCACATTATGGGTGGTAACACTGAACTATATGCAGACTGGGGTCGTACTGGCATGGTCAAGGTAAGTTGGTGCTAATAAGGGAAAATTATGCAAAAAACAATTACAGTAAATGTTCCTGATGAACTATGGGTTAGCGGATTTACCCAAAACAAAACAGCCGAGTTCACATATAATGGCCCAGATAGGATCTGGGTTGTTATTGATAATAATATTGTGTCTCCTTCGTACTATACTGAAGAACCTACAAATTTGCCTCCAGGCAGAGAGGCGAAAGAGATTGTATTAGGTACAGCAAGTGACACAGAAGTAGCAGCAGCAATTATTTTAGTTAATAGTGCTGATGAGCATACTTATACATATGTTGACGAAACTAATCACGATAGTAGTATATACAAGCGCATAACTAATCCTAAATTACAAGATATTTATTTAGTCCAAGTTATAGGCAATGCTTTTAGTTTAGTCCAAGTTTTAAAAGATACGGCTAATCCTTTAACTGCTATTGCTAATCAAAGAATGTCCTATGTTCGGAAATACTCTGATCAATATGACTTTTCTACTGAAGATCAAGCACGTGTAAATACCTACTTAACTAATCTTACTACTTACTTAAGTACAATTGAAAAAGCTTATCCTTGGAAGTATGTTACATACGATACAACAGAAGTACCAAAAATACCTGTACAATTAGTAACACTTTTTAATAGTCTACCTACAATTTAAGGAGCACTATATGAGTGATATTTTATTACACGCAGCACTGGTTGAAAATCAGAGTTTACTGCGCACGTTTGTAAAGAAAACCGTAGATCCAAACGCTATTTTAGATGTAGAAGCTTATAACTATACTAAAAAGAACGATATGTGGTTAACAAACAGTTATACTGCTCCAATAAACCAGTGTCCAAATATGGTTAAGCAATGGCAAGAATTTTTAACACCACTAACTTTGCCTAGAGCAAATGGTTTTAAAGTTTGCGATACAAGTGGGTATTATCGTTGTCAATCTAATTGTGCATGGACAGTTCCCGCAGGTGTAACAGAAGCTCAATTTCAAGTTTGGGGTCATGGTGGCGGAAACAGCGGACAGTGCTGTTGTGGAGGTACTCCGTTTGGTCCAACTGGCGGTTATATGACGGCTGTTATTAACGTAGTACCTGGAGAAATATTCTGTTTATATTCTGGATGTGCTTACTGTTGTTACGCTAATCAAACTACCCCTGGATATAATCAAGACACTAGCTATGTTTGTAGTTGCAGTAACTCAAACGGATGCTTTAATATAGCTGTTGTCGGTGCTGCGCCAGATTATAATTATTGGTGTATTTCTGCTCCTTCAGCAAGCATGAGTACATGCGGACCACCTACTAATGATGGATGCAATCCTAGCAGTTGCAGTGGTTGGAATTTTTGCTGGGATACTGCCGGCGATAACGTTACTGTACCGCACTTTTTCTCCAAATGTGACACTTATTGTGTTTGTTGCAATACTCGCAGTAAATTTTGTGCATATGGTTTACCGGCAATATATCCTGGACTAGTAATTGGAGCAGATTTAAGTACTCCTGGAAATGGCTATCATATATCGCCTCCAGTATTTGGTTTTGAACAATGTACATGCTGCTGGGGTAATTGTACTTTAAGTACATTTGGTTCTATGTGTAACGGATACGGTGGCTGTCATTACACTGCTCAAAACGGTTATCAACAGATACCTGCTGTTGGAGCATTTGGTGGCTGGGTTTGCGGTGGATATACCTCAAGCTGCGGCGACGCTGGAGGTATGGGCATGGTTTGTGTAAGCTGGAATTGTTCATAATACACAACTAATTTTTTAAAACTTTAACATTATTTATGAAAAAAGCATTTGCTATTAATGGGGGAGCAGGAAGGGTACTATGTGCCATTCCTGCTTTGGAAAATTATAAAAACAACGTAGATAATGATGTAGTCATTATTGCCGAAGCTTGGATGGAGCTATTTTTGCTAAGTCCAACGCTTCGACATAATGTATATCATGTCGCCCATAAGGGTCTTTTTGAAGAAAAATTAAAAGACAGAGAAATCGAAAGTCCTGAACCTTACAGGCTCAATGCTTATTTTAATCAAAAAGCTAACTTAATTCAAGCTTTTGATAAAATTATTAACAACTTGGATGCTGTACCCGATACTAAATCGATCAATTTAGAGCTTGGTAAAGCAGAGCAAGTATATGGACACAATTTAGTTAACCAAGTTAAATCCCAATTTGGAAAAGAAAAAGCAATTGTTGTTCAACCTTTTGGTAGTGGTATAAAACTTGAAGGAAACTTTGTAGTAGATACTAGTGGGCGTAGTTTAGAATTACGTGACTTTACTCGTTTAGTAGAAGAATTAAGCAAAAGCTATGCAGTTATTTTAATGGTACCTTTTAAAGTACCTACTGAAAAAGCCCTGCAAGCCGCAGTACCAGAAGATGCAGATTTAATTAAATGGGCAGGAATTATTAATGCAGCAGACTACTTTTTAGGTTGCGATAGTGTTGGACAACATTTAGCACATGCACTTAAAAAACCAGCTACTGTAGTTATTGGATCAACATTCCCAGAGAATATTTGCTATCCAGATAACAAAAACTTTACTATTATTGATAACGGTAAAGGTAAAAGAACTTATAGTCCTATCAGAATTACTCACGATCATGGAATCGAACGAGATAATGAAGACTGTATGATCTTAACAGAAGACACCTTTGATAAGATCATTAAAAGTGTGCAAAATAAATTAGGTAAACCTAAAAAAGAAAAACAGACTGTTAGCCCTGTAGTGCCACACGTACACTCTGCTAGCTGTTCACATAATCAATCTAATCTTATTACTCCAAACTTTGAAAAAAAGTATGGTAATGTAATCGACTCTTTAACTAATAATGGATAATACTTTGAAAACCGGATATATTTTAGGCATTAGTCGTGGACATAATGCAGGTGTTTGTTTACTAAAAGACGGCAAGATTGTTTTTGCAATTGAAGAAGAGCGCCTAAGCAGAACAAAGTATGATGGCGGTCCTTACGCTGCTATGATGAAAGTTAAGGAATATACTGATAAAGTAGATTATATTGTAATTTCACATACACAAACCCTTGATGCAACTTGCGGAAAGGTCGACTATACAGGCGACAATGTGTATACAGGTTTAGCGCGAAAATTAGGTTTAATTCAGCGTAAGGGTGTTGACTTACATAATCATCCACAAGTAATAGACTTAAGCCAACATCATCATAAAATTCATGCAGCAGCAGCATTTTACCGCAGCGGTTTTGACGAAGCTGTAGCCGTTGTAGTAGATGGGGCAGGTACTGCTGTAGAGGCTGGTTTTAAAAATGAACCTATTATTTTATGGGAAATAGAATCTATATTTGACTGTGATTATGCTTCTGGATTAAAAACAGTGTATAAACATTACGGATCTCGTAGCCCAGTACCAGTACATTTTACTCCCGCCGAATCTAGTCAACATCTTAATGAGCAGGGCACTCACGCGGTCTTAATGAGTGGTCATGCAGGTATTACTAAAGTATACGAAGCTGTTACAGAGTATTGTGGTTTTCAAGGTATTGAAGCTGGTAAAACTATGGGATTATTTCCGTATGGTAAACCCAATGATAAAATTCCAAAATTATTTACCAAAAACGGGAAATTTTCTTTATCTGATGCAAACTTAACGATTCCGCAATATCCAAACGGTGCACAAATAAATTCTGATCTTTATGAAGAATTAACTACTAATTTTCAAGTAGACGATGTAACACAATTACAAAATCGTAGAGATTTAGCATATGCTTGCCAAACCCAAACACAACAAGAAGTATTAGATATATTACTTACTGCTAGTGCTATGACTGGTAAGAAAAAAGTTGTGTTAAGCGGAGGGTACGCACTTAACTGTGTTGCAAACTACTTTTATTTAACCGAACTAAATAAAAACGGCATTGAGTTATATGTAGAGCCTGTATCAAATGATGGGGGTACTGCTATTGGAGTTGCTCTTCTGTTCTATCATATATCAGAACCAGAAGCAATAAATACAAAACATGCAAGAGAAATTTATTTAGGTCCACAATATGCTTACTCTGAGGAATATATTAATAATATTGCCGAAGAATACGAAGCAGAAGTTAAAACAGCTACTAAAGAAGAAGTTGTTGAGTTGATGACACAAAAGAATATTGTTGCAATGTTCCAGGGCCGCTCAGAAAATGGACCCCGCGCACTTGGTAATCGTTCACTAATGTTTGACCCTACTTTTGTAGACGGCAAAGATTTTGTTAACGAAATTAAACATCGTGAATATTTTAGACCTTTTGCTGGTTCTATTTTAGAAGAAGATGCACACGAGTGGTTTGATCTTCGTGGTATGCCAAGCAGTCCGCATATGATGTATGCTGTTAACTGTCAGCCTGGTGTTGAAGAAAAAATTCCAGCAATTATTCATGTAGACGGAACTTGCCGTATTCAAACTGTTAAGCGAGAAGAGAACCCACACTACTACGATGTAATTAAAGCTTTTAAAGAAAAAACAGGTGTACCTATTATCTTTAATACTAGTTTTAATTTAGGAGGAGAGCCTTTAGTAGAAACTCTTGAGGATGCGCTGTGGACCTTAAGTAAAACTGGTATTGACTATTTATACTTACCAGAGTATAATAAGCTAATCACTGTAAAAATTAAACAATAATGAAAATCTTTGTAAACGGCACTTTTGACGTCTTACATCCAGGCCACCTAGACTTGCTGAACTACGCAAAAAGTCTAGGTGACTTTTTACTGGTTGCAATTGATTCGGATAGCCGAGTCGCCAGCAAAAAGGGGTTGGACAGACCTTTTAACCCACAATATCATAGACAAAAACTATTAGAAAACCTAAAAGCGGTTGATGAAGTAATAGTTTTTGATACTGACCAAGAATTAACACAAACTGTAAAAATATTAAGACCTGACATAATGGTTGTTGGGTCAGACTACCAAGATAAAACCGTAATTGGTTCGGAATATGCTAAACAACTTAGATTCTATACTAGAACAACACCTTTCTCAAGTACCCAAGTCCTGGAAAATTTTATTGCTAGGCGACACTTGCACAGATAAATATGTATACGGCACTGTTGACCGATTAAGCCCTGAAGCGCCTGTACCAATTTTTGTGCCTAAATACGAAGAAAATCGTCGTGGTATGGCAGGCAACGTAGAAGAGAACTTAAAAATATTAGGTTGTGATGTTAGCTTACTTACTTTAGAAGGCGGCACAAAAACAAGATTCATAGATTCGCGTAGTAACCAACAAATTATGCGCCTAGATCAAGATGCTAAAGGCGGGCCTATAGAATTAGTAGTCGGTATACCCGCAATCTATGACGCAGTAGTAATATCAGACTACAACAAAGGCTGTATTAGTTACGAACTGGTAGAGCAGGTACTACAACAGTTTCGTGGTCCTGTATTTATTGATACAAAGAAAACAGATCTTGCAAGGTTTGAAGGTGCTTTTGTAAAAATAAATA
>Ga0222713_10004494_pt1 | contig 13967 bp, 10 predicted proteins | sample C33_649DmetaG_FD_165061 | JGI IMG/M metagenome (GOLD analysis project Ga0222713, IMG submission 165061) | Estuarine water microbial communities from San Francisco Bay, California, United States - C33_649D | ecosystem: Environmental > Aquatic > Marine > Unclassified | place: USA: California...
GATATGTTCAGGCTGCTCAGGCTCGCGGCACGCGTAGTGAAATTGATACCGATCGTGCCGAACGTGAAGCTCGATGCAGTGTTAACCGGCAACATACTGTCCGTTGGCATCGTGCCGCCAACGCGGCTGAATGCGGCGGTTCCTGTTTTGCGGCAATAACATCCGGCGGCGTCAGTTCGCCGAAGATGTAATGGAATTGTCCATTGGGAGCGGGGCCCCGATTAATGACTACGCCGTTGTCAACGATGGTGCCGCTGGTCCAACGCCCCCAGTTGGCATAGGTTTCAGTGCTGGAGCCGGTTTCAGCAACTGCACCAACCGTTGTAGTTCCACTGAAAGTGAGTGGCGTGCCATTTTCTTCGGTGCCGGTAACGTTTAATCCGATCAGCGTTGTTCCCAACAGCGTCAGCTGACTGGCAAAAACAGTCGCCGCACCGGCATCGCCACCGTTGATGTTGGTGTCATATCCGACGCCTAATTCGACAAAAACTTCGGAAGTCGTCCGCTAGGTCGATTCCCGCGCGCGTATGGCATCGAGGTAACGGTCGATATTGGCCACCACAACCGATGGAGGATTGGCTTTCAGGATGTCGGTAAATTCCTCTTTGGCGCGCAAATCTTCGCCGAGAACAAAGTAGCCGCGAGCGAGTTCAAGCCGCGCCTGCAGGTTCCCGGGAAAGTTGGTGACCTAGCGCTCCAGTGCCAGAACACCTTCGCCGGCATGGCCGCTGTCAACAGCGGCGACGCCGAAATAAAAATCAAAAACCGGGTTGCCGAGTTCCTGTGGGTTCTGTTTGCCTAGAACATAGGCTGCAGCTGAGTTGCCTTTTTCGATCAGCGCCTTGACGTCATCAGCCGGTGCGGCAAGCGCGCCACTGGCAAGCGACAAAAGAAAAACTGCTTTGCACGCCACTCCTGAAATCCGGATTTTCATATTTTTAGGTCCCCTTGCAAGCGCCCTATTTGCCGGATGACGAATGTTTCACATCCCGGAAACATCGTGGTGATGCTCTGTATACTACAAACTTAATGAAAACCGAGATAACAATAATGGCTTCTGCAGGTTATTGGTTGAGTGAATCTGTCGGGCAATCGCAATTTATCTGCCTTTTTCGCTGCGGATGAGTCCATGAAAAAAAAAGCAAAATTCAAGGCGAGCACCCGTTCCGGCAAAGCCCGTCGCAGTCCACTGCGTTCGCCAGCGCCCAAACCAAGCCAAAAGCCGGCAGAAGATGCGCCACAGAAAGAAAATGTTGCGGCACCGGTTACCCGTGCGGCAGCGGTTCCTGACGGGGATGCGCGCGGCGAAAAACTGCACAAGGTTCTGGCCCAGGCGGGTTTCGGTTCACGCCGCGCGATGGAAGAGCGCATCCGCAATGGTGAAGTGACCGTGAACGGCAAGGTTGCCACCATTGGTGACCGTGTTACGCCGGATGACCGGGTCAAGGTCGGCGACAAGATCCTGCGCTGGGCGCAGGAAAAACAGCTGCCCCGCGTTTTGCTTTATCACAAGCCCGAAGGCGAGATCGTCAGTAATGATGATCCGCAGGGCCGGCCGACGGTTTTTGCCAAACTGCCGCCGGCGCGCGGTGCCAAATGGCTGGCGATCGGCCGTCTTGATTTCAATACCAGCGGACTGCTGATTTTCACCACCTCGGGTGATCTGGCCAATCGCATGATGCATCCGCGTTTCGAAGTGGATCGCGAATATGCGGTACGTGTGTTGGGTACGATGCATCCAGCGGCGATGGATGCATTGCGTCAGGGCATCCGGCTGGAGGACGGTGTGGCGCAATTCGAACACATCGAGGAAGAGGGCGGCGAAGGCGCCAACCGCTGGTTTCGCGTGCTGCTGCGGGAAGGCCGCAACCGCATTGTCCGCCGGTTATTTGAGTCGCAGAATCTGACGGTCAGCCGGCTGATGCGCGTGCGTTTCGGTATCGTGGCGCTGCCGCCGCAGTTGAAGCGCGGTCAGTTTATGGAGATGTCGGCCGGCGACGTCGAACAGTTGCTGCAGTGGACGGCCGAGCCCGGGGCTCCGCTGACAGCAACGATTCCCTCTGAATTAACAGGACACAGTCGTCCCCGCCGCTCGTCTCCGCCCAGATAAAGGGCAACCGAGGAAAGGCCCGCTCGACACGGGGGCGGTAGTGTCCTACCTCCATCACCAGCCAGCCGCCGTCGTTGAGGTGTTGCGGTGCGTCCTTCAGGATGCGCCGCACCAGATCGAGTCCGTCGTTGCCGCCGTCCAATGCCAGCACGGGTTCATGGCGGAATTCGGCAGGCAGCGCGCGCATGGCACTGACCCCGACATAGGGTGGATTGGTCAGGATCAGATCGTAGTGAAGTCCTGCCAGTTTTTCGAACAGGTCGGTCTGTTTTAACTGCAGGCGAGCCATAAGATCATGTTCGCGCACATTACGGCGGGCGACGGACAGCGCTGCAGTCGAGATATCGGCGCCGTCCACCTGCGATTTCGGGAAGGTATGTGCGGCGACGATGGCCAGACAGCCGGAGCCGGTACACAGGTCAAGGATGCGTTTCGGTTTGAATCGCGGCGGCAGCCAGGGCTGTAGGCGCTCACGCAGCAGTTCAGCGATGTAGGAGCGCGGCACTATGACGCGTTCGTCGACGTAAAACCGGTGATCACCCAGCCACGCTTCACGGGTCAGATAGGCTGCAGGGATGCGTTCCTTGATGCGACGCTCAAACAGCTGCTGTGCACGCCGGAATGCTGCCGGCGGCACTTCCAGATCGAGGCGGGCAGCCAGTTCTTCGAAAGGGCAGCCCAGCGCATATACGGTCAGCCATGCGGCTTCGTCATCGGCGTTGAGGGTGCCGTGACCGTAAGCGAGGCGGGCGCTGCGAAAACGTCTAGCGGCCTCGGCAATCAGTCGCCGCGCCGTGTATTGCTGCGCAGGGGGAGGGGAAGTGCGCGGCACTTAAAATATCAATAAAAACAAATAATTGCGACTAATCGAGGGCGCCGAGATCGAGTTTGATGCTGGACAGATAGCTGTTGGCGCTGCTGATGGTCCTGCCGTTTTCGGCGGGCGGCGGGGCACTCGCCGCGCTGCCGGCATTGATGATCAGGTTGTGCAGGTTGCTCGGCGAATCGGCGTTGGCCAGAGCTTCGTCCATGGTGATGCGACCCGCGCGGTAATGTTCAAACAGCGCCTGTTCGAAGGTTTTCGATCCCGGCGACAGGCTTTGCTCCATCGCCTCCTTGATCTGGTTGATCTCGCCGGCCTTGATGAGTTCCTGGATGTGTTTGGTGTTGAGCATGACTTCGACCGCGGCCACAAGCTTGCCGTCGACCGACTTCACCAGTCGCTGCGAGATCACGCAGCGCAGCGCGATCGACAGGTCGGCCTGCAGGCTTTCGCGGGCCTCCCTCGGGAAAAAACCGATGATGCGGTTCAGCGCGTTATAGCTGTTGTTGGCGTGCAGCGTGGACATGCAAAGGTGACCGGTCTGCGCGAACAGCAGCGAACTCTGCAGGGTCTCACGGTCGCGGATCTCGCCGACCATCAGCAGGTCCGGTGCTTCGCGCATCGCGCTGATCAGCGCGTTCTCGTAAGTGTGGGTGTCAACACGGACCTCACGTTGGTTGACGATGGATTTCTTGTGCTTGAAGATGAATTCAACCGGGTCTTCAATGGTCAGGATGTGGCCGGTCTTGGTGCTGTTGCGGTAATCGATCATCGACGCCATGGTCGTCGACTTGCCCGATCCGGTGGAGCCGACGATCAGGATCAGGCCGAGCTTCTCCATGATCACTTCTTTGAGGATCGGCGGCAGACCCAGCGACTCGAAAACCGGAACGTCCGGCTTGACGAAGCGGATCACCATCGCCACGGTGTTTTTCTGGCGGAAAATATTGATGCGGAAGTTGCCGAGATCACCGCCGCTCTGGGCAAAGTTCATCTCATGCTTGGTTTCGAATTCCTTGGTCTGCTCGGGCGTCATCAGCTCGTAGCAGATTTTCTTGATCTGTTCGGGGTCCAGCGCCTGGCTGTTGATCGGCATCACCGTGCCGTTGATCTTGATCTGGATGGGGGCGCCGGCGGTGAAGAACATGTCCGAGGCCTGCTTGTCGGACATCAGCTTGAACAGCGGTGTGACGAACATGATGCTTTTCCCCTGTTATACCCCTGCGGCGGCAAGGCAGGAGCCGTGCCGCCGCAGGAAGTAATCATTCTGCCCTCTATAAAGCGCCTTGCAAAGCCGGAATCAGTCGTCGCTGCGCAACAGGTCGTTGATGCTGGTCTTGGCGCGGGTTTTGGCATCCACCTGTTTGACGATGACTGCGCAATAGAGGCTGCATTTGCCGTCGGGAGAAGGTAGCGAACCTGACACCACCACCGAACCGGCGGGGACGCGGCCGTAGAGGACTTTACCGCTGGCGCGATCATAAATTTTTGTGCTTTGTCCGATGAAAACGCCCATCGAGATCACGGAGCCTTCCTCGACCACCACCCCTTCGACGATTTCGGAGCGGGCGCCGATAAAGCAGTTGTCTTCAATGATTGTTGGGTTGGCCTGCAGCGGCTCCAGAACGCCGCCGATGCCGACGCCGCCGGAGAGGTGCACGTTTTTGCCGATCTGCGCGCAGGAGCCGACGGTCGCCCAGGTGTCGACCATGGTGCCTTCATCGACATAGGCGCCAATATTGACGTAGGAGGGCATCAGGATCACGTTTTTGGCGATATAACAGCCGCGACGTGCCACGGCAGGCGGCACCACGCGGAAGCCGCCGGCCTTGAACGCTGCCTCGTCGTAGCCGGCGAATTTCGGTGCAACCTTGTCGAAATATTTGCTGACGCCGTCCTGCATAACCGCGTTGTCCTGCAGCCGGAACGACAGCAGCACAGCTTTTTTCGCCCATTCATTGGTCTGCCACTGGCCATTGCGTTTTTCAGCGACCCGAAGGGTGCCGGCATCGAGCATGGCGATGGTGTCATTGACCGCTGTGCGTACGTCTGCAGGGGCGTTTCCCGGTGACAAGGTGTTGCGGTTTTCCCAGGCCTGTTCAATGGTATTTTGCAGTTTTTGCATTGTTATTCCTCGGATATTTACAGTGATGCGGCAAATCGTTTCAGCCGCTGTGCGGCTTCGGTGCATTCATCGACCGTGGCTACCAGTGCGATGCGGATGCGTCCGGTGCCCGGGTTGATGCCACGCGCCTCGCGGGCTAGATAGCTGCCCGGCAGCACGCTCACGCCTTCGGCGTCATGCAGCTTGCGGGTAAATTCAACGTCATCGATGGGGGTCTTGAGCCAGAGATAGAACGCTGCATCCGGCCATTCGACCGGCAGCGCCGGTTTCAGAATGTCGATCACGGCGTCGAATTTCTGCTTGTAAAGCCGGCGGTTTTCTACGACATGCGCTTCATCTGCCCATGCGGCAATACTGGCGGCCTGCACCGGTGGGCTCATCGCGCCGCCGTGGTAGGTACGGTAGAGGTAGAACTTTTTCAGGATCGCGGCATCACCGGCGACGAAGCCCGAACGCATGCCCGGCACATTGGAGCGTTTGGACAGGCTGGAGAATACAACCAGATTGCGGAAATCGCTGCGACCCAGCTGAACGGCTGCGGCGAGCGCGCCCAGCGGCGGTTTGCGCTCATCGAAATAGATTTCCGAGTAACACTCGTCCGCAGCGATGACGTAGTTGTAGCGGTCAGCGTGCTCAAACAGCTGCTTCCAGTCGGCCAGGGTCAGTACTTTGCCGGTCGGATTGCCCGGAGAGCAAACGATGAGCAATTGCGTGCGCCGCCAGATGTCCTCGCCCAGTTGGCCCAGGTCAAATGAGTAATCATTTTCGGGAAGGGTATGGATGAACTGCGGTTCGGCGCCGGCCAACAGGGCCGCGCCTTCGTAGATTTGATAGAACGGGTTCGGGCAGACCACCACGGGGGCAGGCTTCGTCGGGTCGATGACCGCCTGTGCAAACGAAAACAAGGCTTCGCGGCTGCCATTAACCGGCAGAACCTGGGTGGCGGCGTCCGGTACCGGGATGCCGTAACGCCGTCCGATCCAGCCGGCAATCGACTGGCGCAGCGCATCCGTGCCCAGCGTTGCCGGATAAACCGACAGACCGTCCAGGCTGTTGATCAGGGTTTCGCGAATGAAAGTGGGCGTCGGGTGTTTAGGCTCGCCGATGTGCAGGCTGACGATCTTGCGTCCCGCAGGGGGCGTGCTGCCGGCCAGCAACGCGCTGAGCCGCTGGAAGGGGTAACTGTGCAACCGCTCAAGACGTGGATTCAACGGAATGTCGCCAAAGTGTTAAGCCGCCCGGTATGCCGGCGGCACGGCTTGCAATTATAAGGGCGGTCAGCAGGGATGACGCCCTGTGTCCGGGTCGGGCTTCAGCGGGTCGGCAAACCCGGATCCTGTTCTGGCATATCGGGGATACTGGCCAGCTTGAAGCCGCGTTTTACGTGCTGCACGGTGACTGTGGTGAAGATGCCGCCGCGGACGTAAAAACGAGCGGTCAGGCGCATGTAACGCGGCCGGGTCGCTGTGACGAGATCGTCCAGAATGCGGTTGGTCACGGCCTCGTGGAACGCGCCTTCGTTGCGAAACGACCAGACATAGAGTTTCAGGCCTTTCAGCTCCACACAAAGCCGGTCCGGCACGTAATCGAGGATCAGGGTGGCGAAATCCGGCTGCCCGGTTTTCGGGCAGAGGCACGTAAACTCCGGAATTTCCATATGAATCCGGAAGTCGCGCGACGGCGCCGGGTTGGGAAACGTCTCCAAATTGCGGGATGGCTTGGTCGGCATGGCGGTTATATCAATTCAGCGATTCAATTCAGTTAAAATGCGCGCTGAATTCTACCCGTTTAGCTTCGCTGCACAACCACTTTTCTTGGCAGAACAGCACCTTGCGCCTCAAGCAAATCAATCTCGCCGGTTTTAAATCTTTCGTCGATCCCACGCAAATCCCTGTTCCGGGGAATCTGATCGGTGTTGTCGGCCCCAACGGCTGCGGCAAATCGAACATCATTGATGCCGTGCGCTGGGTACTCGGCGAAACATCGGCGAAACATTTGCGCGGCGCAACGATGCAGGACGTGCTGTTCAACGGCTCCGGAGACCGCAAGCCGGTGAACCGTGCCAGCGTCGAACTGGTATTCGACAACAGTCTGGGCAAGGCGGCCGGGCAGTGGTCAAGTTATGCCGAGATTTCTGTCAAGCGCATTCTGGAGCGTGACGGCGATTCCAGCTACTACATCAACAACATCCATGTGCGTCGTCGCGATATCGCCGATATTTTCCTCGGCACCGGTCTTGGCGCACGCGCTTACGCGATCATCGAGCAGGGCATGATTTCGCGGGTGATCGAGGCGAAGCCGGAAGAGTTGCGGGTTTTTCTGGAAGAGGCAGCCGGTGTGTCCAAATACCGCGAGCGCCGCCGTGAAACCGAACTGCGTCTGCGTGATACGCGAGAAAACCTCGCCCGTGTTGACGATATCCGCCAGGAGCTGGACAAGCAGTTGGAGCATCTGCATAACCAGGCTGAAGTGGCGACCCGTTATCACGCGCTGCAGGAGCAGGTCACTGGTACCCAGCATTTGCTGTGGTTCGTGCGCCGTAACGAAGCTGCGGCAACCCGCGCCCGTCATGCCCGCGATATTGAGCGCATGGGCACCGAGCTGGAGGCTGAAACCGCCCGTTTGCGCGATGCCGAACGTCGACTCGAAGAATTGCGCAGTCAGCACTACCGCAGCGGCGACGAAGTGCACGCTGCACAGGGTGCGTTATACGAGACCAATGCTGAAATTGCCCGTCTTGAGCAGCAGATCGCGCATATCCGCGAGAACCGCAGCCGTGTCGAGCAGCAGATCGGCAGCCTGACCGCGCAGGCTGAGAGTGCGCGCGGTACTCTGCAACAGTCCCAGACCAGTCTTGCCGATTGGCGCGAAGAACATGCCCGCTCTGAGGCCTGTGTCGCCGCCTGTGAAGGTCGAATCGCGGAAGAACGCGAGAAACTGCCCCTGGCCGAAGGAGCCTGGCAGTCGGCAAGCAGTCGCCGGGATGAAATGCAGCAGGCGGTCAGCCGCGCGGAGCAGTCGCGTCAGGTCGAACAAACCAAGCTTGCCCATACGGCCAAGGTCCTTGAGCAGCTTTCCCTGCGTAATGCGCGGCTGTTTGAGGAGCAGAATGCTCTCGAAAAACCGGACACCGCCGCACTTGAGGAATTGCAGAGCCAGATCAACGATGCCGTTTCCCGGTTGGAAGCACAGCGAGAATCACTGGCTGAGCGCGAACGCAGTCTGCCCGGTCTGGAGCAGGCTTTGGAGCAGCGCACTGCTGAAGTCGATCAGGCAGCACAGGCGCTCGCGGCGATGGAAGCCCGTGTCGAAGCGCTTCGTCAGCTGCAGGATAATCTGGCGCATGGCGCCGATATGGAAGCCTGGATGTCCACGCGCGGTCTCGATCACGCGCCGCGCGTCTGGCAGGGCATAACGATTGAAACCGGCTACGAGGATGCGCTCGAAGCTGTGCTGCGCGAACGTCTGAATGCGGTTGCTGTTTCTGGTCTGGATGCCTGCGGCAATTGGTCCGGTAACTCCCCGCCGGGAAAAGTGTCTGTTGCCGACGTCAGTTTTTCAGGAAGCGACATGCCGGTGGCGCCCATGCCGGCCCGTGCGCGGCCGCTGGCCCAATTTTTGACCTGCCGTGATGCTCATCTCGCGCCGGCATTGGCCGATTGGCTGCACAGTGCGTTCGTTGTCGAAGATCTGGCCACAGGCCTCAGCCTTCGCAACCAACTGAGCGCGGGCGCAGTCCTGGTTTCGAAAGATGGTTATTTGTTCACCCGCAACAGCCTGACCTTCCATGCACCGGATTCGGAGTTGCATGGCGTATTGTCCCGACAGCGCGAAATTGAAAGCCTGGATCAGGAGATTACGGGTCGCAAAACGGCAATTGCCGCGTTGCGGACGACCGTTGAAGAGCAGTCTGCAAGGATTGCCAGTGAGAAAGCTGCTCTTGGTGAGTTGCGCAGCGACGTCTCCCGTCTGCAGCAGGAACATCATGCGCTTCAGGTTGAAAATGTTCGTCTGACCGAGCAGACCCAGCGTCTGAACCAGCGCGGCGAGCAGATCGCATCTGAACTGGCCGAAATTGCCGCTCAGGTCGCCATTGAAACCCAGCACCAGGAGGCGACTGCCGGTGCCCTGGAGCATCTAAGCGAAGAAGCCGGTGGATTTGCAGCTGAGCTTGAGAATGCCATGGCGCAGTTCCGCCAGGCGCAATCCGTGCTGGAGGCGCAGCGAATTACCCTTCAGCAGTCTGACCGGGAACTTCAGGAAGCGATTTTCCAGGCCAAAACCTCGATCGGCAAAATCGGTGAAGTTGAGCGCGCGATGGCGGCGGCCAACGAAACCCTGGAGCGCGTCGAACTGGCAATGGCAACCGAGCAGGAAGCTCTTGAGCGTCTCGACGAGTCGCCCTGGCAAAGCCAGTTGCAGATCGCCCTGTCGCTGCGCGGTACCAAGGAAGAGGCGCTGGCTCAGGCCCGCGACGTGCTGGAAGCCACGGAGTCGCAGCTCAAGGCCGTTGAAGAAGAGCGCATGGCCTCGGAACATAAGCTGGGTCCGTTGCGTGACCGTATCAATGAGGTCAAGCTGAAAGAGCAGGAAGCGCGCATCAACGAAGAACAGTATGCGCAGCAGCTGGTGGAGGCCGGTGCAAACGAGGAGGTTCTGGCGCAGAACGTGGAGAAGGGCCAGCGTTCCGGATCCCTGCAGTCAGAGATCAACCGCCTCAACGATGAAATCAAGAGCCTCGGCGCAGTCAACCTTGCTGCGCTGGAAGAACTGGAGGCCGGTCGCGAAAGGAAGACCTATCTGGATGCGCAATCGGCTGACCTGACTTCAGCGATGAACACGCTGGAAGACGCGATTCGCCGTATTGACCGTGAAACGCGCGAACGCCTGCAAACCACCTTTGACGAGGTCAACGCACATTTCTCGCGCATGTTCCCGGTGCTGTTCGGCGGCGGTAATGCGAAACTGACGCTGACCGGCGAAGAGATTCTGGATGCGGGCATTCAGGTCACGGCGCAACCGCCAGGCAAAAAGAACAGCTCGATTCATTTGCTGTCCGGCGGTGAAAAGGCACTGACCGCAATGTCGCTGGTATTCGCGATATTCCAGCTCAACCCCGCGCCGTTCTGCATGCTGGATGAGGTTGACGCACCGCTCGATGACCACAATACGGGCCGTCTGTGCGAACTGGTCAAGCGTATGTCGGAGCAGTCGCAGTTCGTCTTCATTACTCACAACAAGATTACGATGGAAATCGCCAATCAGTTGCTCGGCATCACCATGCAGGAGCCTGGCGTTTCCCGTGTCGTTGCTGTGGACATTGAGGCGGCCATGAAACTCACTGAAGAGGCGGCCTGACGGCCGGACCTGAATGAGCGACCTGCAGATCGCGTTGGCGGTACTCGGAGTCGTCGTCATTGGCGGGGTTTATGCTTACAACCTCTGGCAGGAGCGCAAGCTGCGCCAGCGCCTCGAGCGGGCCTTCGAGGGGCAGCGTGATGATGTGCTGCTCAGCAAGCCTGCTGCAATGCCGGCATCCTCAGTCGCGGATACGGCGCCCCGCATCGAGCCGCGACTGGGTGAGGGGGCTTTGCCTGCTGGTGCTGCCACCGCAAAACATGCCGCAGCTTCTTCGCTGCCGGTGACCGCGGACGGCGCGGACTCCCTGATTGAATTTGCAGCAGATATAGAGTCAGACGGACCGGTTGCCGAATCTGCACTGCATGAGTTGCAAAGCCAGATTGCGACATTCGGCAAGCCGGCACGGGTTCTCGGCCGGGATGAATCCTCCGGTGCGTTGTTGTCATTGGGCCGCGAGGCACACGGTGGTTTCAGGCGTCTGCAGGTTGCCATTCAGCTGGCCAATCGCAGTGGACCTGTGCATGCGCCACAACTTAACGGTTTTTGTGATGCCGTGCACAGCTGGGCTGAACGGCATGCCGCTACCGCGGAAATTCCCGATGTCGCTGCGGGTCTCAAGGCTGCGCAGGAACTTGATGCATTTTGCGGCGATATGGATGTCGCCATCGGACTCAATGTGGTGGCTCAATCCGGGGATGCGTTCAGTGGTGACCAGGTTGCTGCTGCGGCCACAGACGCCGGATTCAGTCTTGAATCAAACGGGGTATTTCACTGGCGTGATGCCGAAGGCAAAACCCTGTTCACCCTGGAAAATCACGAAACCGAAACTTTTGCGGCGGATTGTCTCGAGGCCATGCAGACTTCCGGACTCACGCTGCTGCTGGATGTGCCCAGGGTCGCCAACGCCGGCACTGCACTCGATGATATGGCCCGGGTTGGCGGACTGTTGGCGAATGCCCTCGGCGGCTTCCTGGTCGATGATAATCGCGTGGTGCTGCAGGCCGCAGGTTTGGAGCGGATCAAGGCACAGCTGCGCGAAATTCATGACGCGATGGCCGCACGCGATATTCCGGCGGGCGGCCAGCGGGCGCAGCGACTGTTTGCATGACTGCGGACGCGCTGCGGGCGCGAGCCGCGCGCCTGCGCGAGGATATCGAGCAGCACAATTACCGGTATTACGTTCTCGATGATCCGCTGATCTCCGATGCTGACTTTGATCGTCTGTTTCGCGAGCTTCAGAGTCTTGAGGTCGAACATCCCGAACTGCTGACGGCGGATTCCCCGACACAGCGGGTTGGCGGTGCCCCTGCTGCAGAATTTTCGCAGGCAACTCATCGTCAGCCGATGTTGTCATTGAACAATGCCTTCGAAGATTCAGAAGTTGAAGCTTTTGATCGCCGGATCCGCGAGGCGCTGGGGACTGATCTTGTCGAATACGCGGTCGAACCTAAGTTCGATGGTCTTGCGATCAGTCTTGTTTATGAAAAAGGCTTGCTGATACGCGGCGCCACGCGCGGCGATGGTTACACCGGTGAGGACGTCACTGCCAACTTGCGCACGGTGCGTTCCATTCCTTTGCATCTTCCCGAAGGCGCGCCGGAAGTGCTTGAAGTTCGCGGCGAAGTATTGATGCTGCGCGACGACTTCGAGCAACTGAATCGCAATCAGCAGGCCCACGATGCCAAGTTGTTTGCGAATCCGCGCAATGCAGCGGCTGGATCCCTTCGTCAGCTGGATTCGCGCATTACGGCGGGCCGCAAATTGACCTTTTATGCTTATGGCTTGGGTTATGCCGAGGGTTTTGTTGGATTAGGACTTCATAGTCAAGTAATTGATTATTTTAAGAAAAATAGATTCCTCGTTGCGCCCGAATGCGCGGTCGTCAACGGTCTGGAGGGTCTGCTGGATTACTACCGCAAGATTGGCGGCGCGCGTGAAGGCTTGCCTTACGACATCGACGGTGTGGTCTATAAGGTCAACAGTCTGACAGCGCAGCAGCAACTGGGTTTTGTCTCCCGGGCACCGCGGTTTGCCGTCGCGCACAAATTTCCTGCCGAGGAGGCCACCAGCATCGTGCTGAGTATTGATGTGCAGGTGGGACGCACCGGCGCGCTGACACCGGTGGCCCGACTGCAGCCGGTGTTTGTCGGCGGCGTCAACGTTACCAACGCAACCCTGCATAATGAGGATGAAGTGCGGCGCAAGGATGTGCATGTCGGCGATACGGTGATTGTGCGCCGCGCCGGCGATGTCATTCCGGAGGTGGTTCGGGTATCTGTGCCGGGCTCAAGACGGTCTGAAGACCGTTTTGAAATGCCGGTGCGTTGCCCCGTGTGCAAGTCCCAGGTGGTACGCAGTGAAGGTGAGGCGATCGCACGTTGCAGCGGTGGTTTGTATTGCAGTGCGCAGCGCAAACAGGCTTTACTGCATTTTGCCTCCAGACGGGCAATGGATATTGAAGGGCTGGGCGAGCGTCTGGTCGATCAGCTGGTCGACCTCGATCTGGTGCGTACGCCGGCAGATCTTTATGCGCTGGATGAACAACGCCTCGCCGCTCTCGATCGCATGGCCGAGAAATCAGCGGCCAACACCACGGCAGCCATCGGCAAAAGCAAAAACACCACACTGGCACGGCTGATTTACTCACTCGGCATCCGCAATGTCGGGGAGAGTACTGCACGTGACCTTGCGGCGCATTTCGGCAATCTCGATTCCTTGATGCAGGCGGGAATCGATGATTTGCAGCAGGTGCCGGATGTCGGTCCCGTCGTCGCGGAAAGCGTGGCGCAGTTTTTTGCCGAACCGCATAATCGCGAAGTGATCAGCGGCTTGCTGGCGGCAGGGGTGCATTACGATACGGCTGCGCCGAGGTTGGTGGCGAACGGGGCTGCAGCCGGACGGATTTTTGTGCTGACCGGCACTTTGCCCGGCCTGACCCGTGACGACGCCAAGGCGCTTATCGTGGCCGCAGGCGGACGGGTCACGGGTAGCGTGTCGAAAAAAACGGATTTTGTTGTGGCCGGCGCCGAAGCGGGCAGCAAACTGGAAAAGGCGCTGGAGCTTGGCGTCACCGTACTGGACGAACAGGGTCTGCTGACTTTGCTCGACAAAAAAGATTGAACAGGGGGAGGTCCGTGTTGAAAAAAAGTTCCATCCGCAAGGCGGTTTTCCCGGTTGCAGGGCTGGGCACGCGTTTTTTGCCGGCGACAAAAGCCAGCCCCAAGGAAATGCTGCCGATTGTCGACAAACCGCTCATCCAATACGCCGTTGAGGAAGCTGTGGCTGCCGGGGTAAAGGAGCTGATTTTCGTGACCGGACGCGGCAAGCGCGCGATTGAAGACCATTTCGATCAGGCCGTGGAGTTGGAAATGGCACTGGCGCGCAGCGGCAAATCGAAGCTGCTGTCTGAAGTGCGAAGCATCCTGCCGCGTGGTGTCAATTGCATTTTTGTCCGGCAGGCTGAGCCTCTCGGGTTGGGGCATGCGGTGCTGTGCGCGCAACCGGCTGTCGGCAATGAGCCTTTTGCCGTGCTGCTGGCCGATGATCTG
>Ga0222713_10004496_pt1 | contig 13965 bp, 8 predicted proteins | sample C33_649DmetaG_FD_165061 | JGI IMG/M metagenome (GOLD analysis project Ga0222713, IMG submission 165061) | Estuarine water microbial communities from San Francisco Bay, California, United States - C33_649D | ecosystem: Environmental > Aquatic > Marine > Unclassified | place: USA: California...
TCAAAATGACTTTATTGATTGGTTATTAGCAAACAAACAAACACTAATTGAAAATGGTAAAATGTATCTGCATCAACGACAAGAATCGTCCGAGCAAAATACCACAGAACAAATGGCTTAAAGAAGGGCAAGAGTACACCATCATCTTCACGCTAATAGTTCTCCCACAGAAAACTTTAGCGGTGCAGTTGGAGGAGATTGACCTCGATGAAAGCTGTATGCCTTATGAGTTCTTCTTAGCGAATAGGTTCGCCTTCACGCAGGAGGAATTAGAGAAGCTAATTGCATTTATTGAAGAGTGCAATCACGTTAGTCTTTCTATTAAAGACTTATTAAAACAAACGAATGAAAGAACAGCAAGTACAAGCCAAGAAAATTAAAGAATTAGAGGCTCAGGGGTATTATGTCATTAAACTTACAATGACAAACAAGAACGGGATACCTGACTTGCTTGCCATACCAAGAGACAGTGACGTAATATTCATTGAGGTCAAAGCCACAAACGGTAAGCTATCTAAACTTCAGGAGTACCGATTAAAAGAACTGCAAAACCACGGAGTAAAGGTGGAAGTGTATAAGGATACCAAAATCAAATCAAATGAAAAAATCAAAGGATTGGTACAAACAAAAGGGGATGATGGAACTGATTAAGGATGATAGGGTCATCAGGCAGTATAGGTACAATGACAGCTATTCAAGGAGAAAGATACAAAGGATATGGAACTCAGAAGTAAAGCCAAATGGGGTAAGTGTCTATGAATTAATCATCAGACCCGAGGTTGACACATATGTTCGTTAAAAAAACTAATTTTGTTAAAACGCTTATGCGAATCCAACTATGGACAATAACACAGAGAACGCCCGAGCAGAGCGTATTGCCTTTAGACTAAATGAGCAACATCTGCTCATAGCAAATATCTACGAGAACCTTGTGGACAGGGACTTTATCCCCGCAGAACGTGACATTCGCAATCTAATAGTAGACCTTCGACTAATATTAAAATCAATAGAAGACGATGACTTTTGAAACAGAGACGGACTTAATCAGGGAGAAAAAAGCAATTGAATTATTTGTTAGCATTTTTGGAGGGTCATTTAAAAAGTTAGACCCACACGATATAGACTACAAAGTGTTTGACAAAGACAAGAACCTTATAGCATATGCAGAGGTAAAGGGTCGCATTAGAAATATGAAGACAGCTTATCCTTTGCCATTATCTGCTAAGAAATTAGTTAAGCTAATCGACAAGAGAATCACACCGGTATTAATATGGGCGTGTGATGATGGTATTATCTATGGCAAAGCCAATAAATTATACGGTGAGATTAAATGGGGAGGTCGCCCTCCCCGTGATGGTTCATCTAATGATAATGAGATGATGGTCTATTATGATAAGCAAAAAGAATTTAAGTACGTTAGATACGTTTAATTCTTACCTTCTCCCATTCCTTTTGAAGAAGACCTACTAAAAGTTCTTCTTGAAGAAGAGCCTATAGTAGAAGATGGCTTCATTGAAGTTTGAGTATTCTTTCTCGGCTTTTTTGCCGGAGGATTGTAGTCATACATTTCATCCTTTATCTTACGAAGCATCTTTTCTTTCTCTTTCTTTATATCGGCTTTCCTTTTATCTAATTCATAACGAGGAGAACCTTTACCGTAATACTTCTCATAAAGTTCAGGCTTGTATCTTTTTAACTCTTCCTTATTCATACCCCCCGGCTTTTCTTTGCTTGTCTTGTCTACCTCATTCTCTGCTTTCTCAAGGTCTTTGTAGATGTCTTTCATTACAGCCTTACGAACGTCCTTGTAAAGCGGCACAAGACCTGCGTTACCCAACACCTCAAGAGGAATACGGATATTAAGTTCCTTCTCTCTTCTTGCAATTGCCTCCGCTTCTTTCTTCTCAGGCTCTAATGCTTTTCTTACAATGAAATCAGCAGTCTTAAGTGATGGACCAAATGCTCCACCCATATTCAATAAGAAGTCGGATAAATCTCTTTGCTTACCTTTTCTTTCAGGAGGAACAATAGAGTACTGAATTGCATCTTTATATGGGTCATACTCACCTTCTCTTAAAAAGTCTAAGTACTCTTCATTAGCACGCTCCAACCCGTAGTTAACCATCATCTTCGTGGCATTACCAAAGTCACGACCAAGTGTCAATGAAGTGAATGCAGATGCAAATGACTGACCAAGTTTTTGCATAAATGATTTTTCAGTTTCCTCTTCCTCATCATCAAAGAATAATCCCATAAGACCTGTCCCTAACATTTGAGTAAGTAATGTGTAGACAACCATACGTGTGGTAACACCACCAAGTAATGCAACACCTTGCTTCTTAGTCAATGAGCCATTACCCATCGCTGCCATAATACCTGTACGTGCAGTCACGTATTCAAATATCAAGAAGCGAGTCATAAAGTTATTGAAGTTATTAAACGCCCTAAGTGTAGCACTTTGATTAGGTTTTGTAGTTCCTTTCAAGATACCCATAAATGCGTTGTCAGTAGCACCTGTCATTACAGACCTTTCATCTGCAATAGTCTTTGCTTGTTCAATGGCTTCTTTATTATCAGCCATATACTTCTCATCGTTCGCTGCAATCTTTTCAAAGTCTACATCTTTACCTGAAACTTTCTTGAACTCGTTGGCAAAAGAACCAAACCACATTGGACGCATAATGATTTTATCCGGAGTAGAGATTAATGCATCAGCACTCAACTCAACTACATTCGCATATTTCTTACCTGTTAGGTTATAAATCTGCTGAATCTTATTGGCAATAATATTCTTTGCCTTTCCTCCTTTGATACCACTTGCTTGTTTAAGGATTGATGTGTCAATCAACTTACCTGAAAGTGTATCGGTAGGGAATATTCTATTTGTCTGCTTACTGTTTACATTCTCCATTACAAGAGGTGCGTCAGTAGACATAATGATACCTTTATACTTTGTTCCCGTAACAAATGCATTAGGGTCAGTGATAAGAGCAAAGCCAATGTTTGACATTAACTCTGATGCAAATCTTCCTGTACCTGCAAGTATCGCACGGTATCCCTGCTTGTTGATGTAATCAATTACATCGTCAGCAATTGACGTGCTAACGTAAGTATTGGTAAGTAAATTCTCAATAGCCTCCTCAAAAGCACTATTAATAGCATTGATAATATCTCTCTTTTCTTTAGGTATTCTACCTTCATCTTCTAAATTAGCAATAGCTTGATTAATTGTTTTACGTGCAGTACGGATTGGCTCAGTTAAGTTGTAATCCATCAAGACAAATTTTGAACCACGTTGAGCGGATGCAAACACATCGAAGTTCAACGGTGACACCTTACCTGTTCTTGCAATCAAGGACTTAGCCTTTGTAGATGGTCTCATTGAATCGTTGTACTCAGTGATGAATGCACTACCCGCAGTTAAGTCATTTGGCTGATGCTCGTGTAATACGTTCAAGTGAACGTAGTTGTTGAGCGGGTTAATTCTATCGCCACGAATGATTGCTGCAGTGTACTCAGCCTTCTCTCTAAGTGATTCGTTTACACCACGAATATCTTTAATGGCATCTTTCTCTGCTTGGTTAAACGAATTGTATAATTTTTCATTGTCGATGTTTCCATCGGCATCAGTGTACTTGTCGAGAATATCTTGTAACATCTCTGCGTCACGCTCACCGAACTGAGCCTTACCCGCATCAATGTGCTTGATGGTTGCCTTCAAGTAATCAGAAGCAGGATTAACTTCTTTGTTGCCTTTATTTGATTCATACTCAAGCTGAATCATATATGTCATCATTTTAAATTTAGACATCAAAGTTTTATTTGAGTCAAGTTTAAATGACTTAGCTACTTTCTCTTCTGCTTTTTCTAAAATGTTTTGAATCTTCTTAAGTTCTGCACTGAACTTAGCTTCACCTTCTGCTGCCTTATTTAGAACCGAATTAAATATGTCCTTTGTTTTAAAGTCTCCAAATAATTGGTCTATATTAAATAATGGGTTTCTTCTTATCAATTCAACGATGGCTCCTTTCTTTGTAATTAAAGATTTCGCTCTTGCATAAAGTCCTGAAAACTTAGCAACCTTTGCACTCTTAATAGCATTGGTTAAAGTCTTCCCGTTATTAATTGCATTCATCTTTTCTGCCATCAACTGTGCGTAGTGAGGCAAGTAATTATTATTGATATTGTCAATTACCTTAAGTAAGTTCTTAAGTTCTGTATTTGTTAATCCTTTCAGGGCGTCAGTCTTTATTAGACGAGCAATTTCCTTAGCTAAATCTCTCTCATCCTTACTTGGCAGTTCAGTCCCATCAACTTGAGATGCTTTAACGACAGCGATTAGTTCATCCCTTTCTTGCTGAGCATCCTCCTCTGTCAACTCAGTCTCTTCAACTTGAGGAGCGATGTCCTCTTTATACTTACGCATTGTCTCAGCTTCCTTGTCGTCAATCTCTTTCTCGTCAAGCATCTTTTTTACTGATGCTGCATAATCTAACTCGTCACCCTTAAATACTTTATTCTTTGAGTTGTTAAACCTATCTGCTAACTCATCAGCTTTTGATTGCTCATTATCAATCTCATTGAGTATATCGTTAACATCTTTAGTAACTACTGACTTCTCTTCAAGGTTAAGCACAGCTTGTCTTGCAGAGAACATATCAACCAATTCTAAATAACGCTCAAGGTATTGGTCAGGGATAAGTGTTGGGTTAATTGAGAACAATCTTTGTAATGGACCAACTAAACCATCAGCAATACCAATCTTAGTAACGATGTTTTTCTTAGCTGCTTTTAATCGGCTCTTAGCTACATCAATCTTATTGGCATACTCTGCATTAGCAAAGACCTTAGCCATATAGTCAACAAAGTTTGACACTGAAACCTCGTTCAGCATATTTACCTTGCCAAATCGAGCAACAATATTAGCTGCTTGAACGGGTGTGATTTTTCCACTTGATGCCATCTCACGAATTTCTTTTGCTAAATCTTTAGCTGCATCTCTTGTTAAATCTCTGATACGCTTGATGACAAGCATCTTTTCTGCTCTTGAGATATTAGTAATATCTTTTAATGAGCCAAGAACACGACCAATGGATACAGCTTTCTTAGGTGCTACACCCATTTTGTTTCTTGCCTCACGCTCCATTATCTTTTTCTGTGCGTCATTGGCATTCTTATAAACCTCTGAGTTTCTGATTAATGTATCTAAGTTAAATACAATCTTAGGCTCAGCAATATTTCTTCCTTTTTGACGAGCAATAAGTTCATCAGCTTTAACCATAAGAGCATCGTATTCTTTTTGAATAGGTGCAATCTGACTAACAGCATTGATACCATTTATTACATCACGGCTGTTTAAATTATTATCTTTTGCAACTTTTTTAATGGCATCTTGTAAAGCCACACCTGCATCAACCAATGCTTTTATTGCTTTGATGATTGTCTTAATTACAGGAAGTGCGATGTTCACACCAAGGTTCTCTTTCTCAAACTTAGTAATATCCTTAAGTACTTTGTCAAGACCATTAGATACTTTCTTAAGAGTTGTCTTGTCATTAGGGTCTAATGCAAGTAAGTCATCAATTTCACCGGCAATATCTTCGGTTACTTCTTCAACCGTAGGTGCTTCCGCTTTCGCTTTAGCCTTTGTTTTTTTAGCCTCAGCTTTTGCTTTATCTTTAGCTTTCTTTTTAGTTGCTTTGTCAAACTCTTTCTTCTGAACTTTGTTGTAGCTATTAGCTATGGCTTTCTTTGCATCACCTAAAGTCTCAAAACCATCTAAGTTAATTTCATTCCCATCAACATCTTCTGCTGTGAAATAAAATATCTTATCCTCGTCAGTAATCTTAGTGATGGTTCCAATTGGGTCTCCATCAGGATTAGTTGCCTCTACTGTTACTGATGATAAATAAGTGCTTACTCTTCCACTGTCAGACTCTCTCTCGTCTTCATCATAGAATAAAGCGTTATCTCTTGTAAATGCAGGAGTATTAACATCAGAAATTAACATTGGTTGAAACTCTTCCTCTACTTCTATAGTTACAGTAGCAGTTGGTGACTTATAATCTATTAAAGATTGAGGTGCCTTACCGGTATTGCCTACGTCCCATTGTGACTTATCAGCAGCGTCTACATTCTTTTTAAATGCTTGCACATCCTTCATAAAGGATTCATCAAGTTTTGATTTAGGATTAGTAAATGCATCATAGTATAAGTCGCTTAACCTTGCAGCCTCGTCTCTTAATGCCTCATCTACATTAGTATCTCTTTGAATCTCGTAGAAATAATGACCAAGCCCATCAGGAATACTCCAACCAAGACGAGCACGAACTGCATCTAATTTTTGTTTAGCTGTAGATTTTTGTTTCTCATCTCCGGTAAATCCTTGTAATCCATCTTTAGCCAAATAGGCTTCATTGGTAATCACTTGAATTTCTGCAAGCGTACCATTAGATGTACGGATTTCAATAAGTCTTTTTGGATAGCCTAAGTCTGTAGTCTCGGTGATTCTTCTTACCTCTGTATCACCCGGATACTTCTCGTCAATAATTTTAAATACTTTATCAGCATTGGCGTCAGTATCTACTACGATATTTACACGTGAACCATCACCAAGTTTTTCGGTAAATGCATTATACCATCTGATAGCTTTAACAGATGCACGCTCAGCACGTTTAATTGGGAATGGAGAGATGGATGCGTCAACTTTAGCAATGGAATCTTGAGCGATACCTTCTACCTCAGTCTTAGCATCTTCGTAAAGTTTTTTATTCGCTTCAAATGTACGCTGTACTACAGGCTGTACTTTTTTAACTAACTCGTTAAATCGAGTTTGGTCTTCAGGAGATAATTTTTTGCCTTCTTTTTGAAGGTCTATTTCTCTTTGGCGTAAGTCAGCAAGTTCAACTGCAAGTGTTTCTACTTTTGTGGTTGACTCTTTGAACGCTTTAAAAACGTCACTCCTATTGAATTGTCTTGTTTGGTCTGAGGTGCCTTCATTGGTTGCCCCTTGGTAAGAAGATTTTTTGATTCTAACCGTTGGGTTATACGTGACATTAGGTCCGAGTACATCAGCGGTTGCTTTTTCTGTGGCGATTGACTTTGAGTCAAGGTCTCTTTCTCGTTCTTCATATTGCTCTTCTTTAGTTAAATTAGCTTCTTCCTCAGGTGAAAGAAATTTGATTACTGATACCTGAACTTCATTATTATTGATATTAAATGCATCAACACCCTCATTTTCTAACGCTATTGATAGGTCTGCTACTTGTTCGTCAGTTATTGGTTCAACAAAGGTATAAATAATTTGCGGATAATGCATTAAATTATTTTCATCAAACTCTGTAAGAGGTACTCCTCTTTTGCCGCTGAATACATCTTCTTCAAATTCTGATTCAGCTTCTAATATAAATGCATCTTGAGAATACTTCTCTGCAAAGTCAAATAATAAATCGCTTACCTTTTTAGTATCCGCCTGCGGACTAACTGATAATGTCATATTAAATGATGGCTCAAATTTCTTATCCCACAAACCACGCTTGGTATCTCTAAACTGTACAGATACGCCATCAACCTTTGCTACTGCATCAATAATTTCTTGCTTAGCATCGTTTAATATCTGAGACTCCGCAGTCTTTATCTTAGCAAGAACCTTAGGGTCTTTCTTTTTAGCGTACTGCTTAACAAGTTTGTCATAGTTCAATGACAACTTCTTAATCCTTTCAGTAAGTGGACTGAATCCACGTACTGTAGCCGGAGTAATAAGAGCAGAGACGTCTCTAACAAACTTAGGTGCTTGTGTCTTTGAAGACACCACCTCAACAGAAGGTTTGTTCATTTGAAATAAAGGAACATTATTTTTTTCAGAGACTCCAATTTGAGTTGCTTCTCCTGATTTAACCAAACTCTTCCATACATTAATTGCATCAGGAGTTATATCGTAATCTGATTTTAATGGCTGTTTCCCATTTTCAATTAAATCATTATTTACATATCGGTACATTTCTTTACCGATTCCTTTTCCTTGTACGTCAGGATGCAAAACAACACCTGCTATTGAACTTTCATCTCTGTTACCAAGTTTTTCATTGTTAACAGTTAAAATCCCAATCTCTTTACCTTGCGAATGTAATAAATATACATTTTGGTTATTTGTGATTTTATTATCTGTACCTAATTCTGTAGCAGGGAATGCGTCTATATTTAATTTTGCCTGACCATTATTTATTTGTTCAGTCACATCTGAAATATCTTTTTCAGGGATTGTTTCTAATGACTCTTGAGTTATTGGTCCTTCAAATTTTGCTTTTACTATTTCTTGTTGCGGTTGCGTAGGAGCGACTTCTTGGGTCCCTGTGGCAGCGACTTCAAGTCCTTGGTTTCCTTCGACCACTTGCTGCAATCCCATTTGGGGTTGTTCTGTGCGTAGCACGCTTTCATCTGTTGCTTGTTCTTGAATGGCATCTTGTTCTGCTTTTATGGTTTCGGTTACAGCTTCTTCTTGAAGCTGATTCTCTTGAATATTTTTAATCTGTCCTCTGATAGCGGCAGCTTTATCTTTACCTGTCTGAGTGGTATTCCCTTCTAACTTTTTTAAATCTTTTTCTAACTCAGTAATAGCATTAAGGCTTGGCTCATTCAAGTCAGGATTTCCTTGTTTAACTTGCTCTTTGATTGCACTTGTTACAATCTTATCTTGTATCTTAAACTGACGACCTTCGTAGTCGTTCTTAATATCAATTTTTGTTTTTGCTAAGTCAGCAGGGCTCATTGTATTAATTATCTCATCAACTTGTTCTGCTGTAGCTTTAGCACCATTTACTTTGTAAGATGGCTTTGCAAGTCTTGCTTGAAGAGTAGAGCGAATACCACCCGGTAATTCTGCAATACCTTCCAATGCAATCTCAGAGACATCCATCTCTTGCCCAATTGCACCTCTTGCTGCCGCTTCTCCTAATGAACCACCTGCACCTTCAATAGCTGCACCTGCGGCTGTTGCTCTTGTAGCTGCACCTCTTGTTACGGCACCTGTTGCAGACTTAGCTGCAGACTTGCCTATAATTTTAGCACCAACACCTGTTGCAAGTTTACCTGTAAAGGCATCAATAGTTCCAATAATTGCACCACGTGCAATTGCTTTATTTCTAATGTCATTTAATTTCTCAGGATTTTCAAGGATAGCTTTTACGTTCTCCTTTGTCATTTCCTGACCACCTAATTGTTCTTGAAGTAACTCTCCAAATGTTGAACCCATCTCTACTACGCTGCTTGCTAAACCAAATGCATAAGGAATAGAAGCAAGTGCTCCTGCTGCTGCACCGGGAACGGCACCAACTCCACCTGCCAATGCACCTGTACCTGCACCATATGCAGTACCTGTACCAACGGCTGCTGCACCTGCTGTCAAAGCATCCGTGTTAGTAGCCATTGCTGTGATTGAACTCGTAAGAACCTCAGGAATAATAGAGGGGTTATTTGCTAATCCTTTTACTACACCCCAAAATCCTTTACCCTCACCTTCATAAATCTTTTGATAATCTTGCATCTCTGCAGAGGAACCAAGTGCTTGAGCATTCTTGTTTGCATTGATGAACTTTTGTATTTGCTCAGGAGTTGCTTTGGTGCCTTGTAATAAAAGTCTATCTGCTTCTTCAGCAGACGTACCTTGCCTGTATCCCGAAGCAACGCTGCGAGCCATATCATCAACAAAGTCTCCAATCCCTAATGGAATGATATTGTCAAATCCTCTTAAGACATTGCCAAATCCTCCTGTAAAATAATCCGCTTCATCAGGCTCAGTAACAGTCTTCTGTGATTCCAAAGAAGTAGTTCCCGAAGGTGAAACCGATTTTTTTTTTACACCAACCGGTTGAGCAACCGGAGTAATACCTTGAATTTTATTTACAAATGAGTCAATAGGAATATCGTTAGCAAATGTAACGTCCTTCCCACCAATCCAACTATGCATCTTCTGAACATAAGAAGGGTCTTGCATTTTTGTTTTAAATTGGTCGAATGTCACATCGTAACGAAACGTTTTGTCAGCTTGGTCAATCCAATCATACAAACTCTTTAAATACTTCTCGTCCATATTTTATTTTTTTACCTCGGTGCTTGATTATTATTTCCTCCACCCCCTTGTGGGAATGCTTTTATCAACTCATCGTCAGTCATATTTCCTATTAAGAATGCTTTCAATGCTTTTACAGCGTTTACATCATCCTTGCTTCCTTTTTTATTATCAAATGGTATGATTGTTGTTTTACCATTAGGAGCAGTTATTTTTACTTCATCAAATCCTGCACCTGTTTCTTCAAATTGGAAACCGAAGTTACCAAATCTTCCTGTTAAATCAATTACCGCATCTCCTTCTGTTGCATCTGTAGATATAGGGGAACTTGTAATAGCTGCATTATAATTTCCTCTTGGGTCTACTTTTGTTGGAGTTATAGCCTCTGCTGAAGCTGAAGCTGAAGCATTAAATCCTTTACCTTTCTTTCCTCCAATTGCACCTTGTAATACTGCATTAACATCAGCATTGTCTCCTAATAATAACTTAGACGCACCTCTAACAAAGTCATCGTGTGATATTGTTTTACCTGATTGTGTAAAGTCAAATGGTTTAGATGTTCCATCTTTAAATGTAACAATAATTCCATTAGGATTACGAACCACCTTACTAATATTTGATAAACCATTAAAGTGGTTAACTGCTGCAGTAACCTCTTGGTCATCTCCGCTATATAATTTACTAAGAAAATTACCTTCGGCTTTGAATATTGATTTATCAGCACCTGCTTGATATTGCCAAGCCTGTGGTTGAGGACCATAAGGAATAGTTCCTGTAACATCAAGTTCTCTCTTATCATCTATCTTTCCTAATAGTTGAGTTCTAACCCATTCACGTGCCTCAGTCTCTTGTTCTTTGTAATGAGCTCCACTCTTGTCAATTATAGGCAATCCTGAACTTGTATTAATCTTCAAAAGAATTTTGCTCTTATCTTTTGCTGCTAAATTTTTGTCATAAGTAAATGACTCCTGACTATACTTACCTGTATTCTGAGTAAGAACAGAAGATATATTATAATCATTAGCAAAGTATGAGTCAATGGTGCCATTGATTGCTGAATTGGCTTTATCAATTGAATCTTTAAACTCAGGATGCTTACCAACTTCTCCTTGCAATGCTCCTATACCTAATAGCTTAGTTACCGTACCTGCACCTGTTTTAGTTGCAGCTTGGTATATATAGTCCATACTTTCACCTAAATTCTTAACGGTATTATTCATTACTTCATCTGCTTTCCAAGCAGGAATGTCAGCTAATATTTTTCCTTTAATAACGTTAACCGGAGCCACATCGTTTGTTAATTCTAATACACCTGTTGTAGCATTTGGTCTCATTATACCAACATTAACAACGCCCGTTGTGGGGTCGATAACTGCTTTTGATTTTGAAAAGTCTGCAAACCCTTCTACTGAAGCCATATTAGCCCCTGTTAAAGCCTGAAGTTCTCCGCTTTGGATGCCTTCCATTTTCTTTTTGTAGTTATCTTGATATAGTTTTTGTAAATCAAATAATGTATTTGTTCCGTCTACATAGTTTTGTCTTCTATAAGTAAAGTCTTGCAGTTTCATTTGACCCGACTTTAATAGCCTATTGTCAATCATCTGCTGTTCCATCATTGAATGGGCATAATCATTTGTAAATTTATTCGCATCTTGGAACTGACCTTGCGGTGCGTTCTCTAATGTTTTTTGAAACTCACGAGTCGCTTGGTCGATTGCCGCTTTCTTCTGTTCACGAATAGTCGTTTCCTCTTTAAGCATATCAGATATGCCTTTCCCTACCTCAGCCCAATTTACTTGACTATCGGCACTTCGCTCTGCGTATTTATAATATGTTGCCATCAACTGAATGTTTTATTTTACTACTAAAAAATTTTTTTATATGTCGATGGTTGGAAAGGATTAAAGCCATACATACCAAGTCCTTGCTGTCTGAGTGTTCTAAGTGTATCTGCACTTTGCTTACCCATAAAGTCTTGGTATTGGTACCTATTCATAGAACCAACTTTACTAAAGTCTGTTCCTCCAACTGTTCCTAATCCTGCAATTTTTTGTTGTGTTTGTTCAGGAGTTAATCCTGATTGTCTTTCTCCCATACCTTCTATTCTACCCAACTGACGAGCACCTCCACTCTTTTCATATAATGGAGCAAAACTTGCAAGCTGACTTGCCATACTTGTAACACCTTCAAATCCTTGTTGAGTTGCTTGGGCACTTAATTCAGCAGCATTTGCTGCAGCTAACTGAGCACCGGCTGTTTCTTCTAAATCTAATTGAACACCAACATCTCTAAGACGACCTTGCTCTTGTGCACTTAGCTTTTCAAGATTACCCAACTCTTGACCCATTGCAGTTCTAATACCTGCTTGCCCTTCTTGCTGTGCCATTTGGATACGACCTGCCGTAGCTGCCGCTCCTCTTTCACTCTCTACTCCTGCTTGAATAGCTTGAGCACCTTGAGAAAGCAATGCTTCACGCTCTAACTCATAAGGTTCTTTTTGAATACCTAATTTGTCATATACGTTTACCTCAAGTTTTTTTCTTGCCTCTTGCATAGCTTCGTCAGCATCACGCTCAGCTTGACGCTGTGCCTTCTTTTGCTGACCCGCTTGAGTAAAGGACATTGTAGTTGAAGCTGCTGTTGCGGCTAACCCAATTCCTGCTGCGATTGTAGTAAATGCTGCCATATTATAATACTTTTATCATTTCGCCTGTATAAGAATCACCCTTGATATAACCAAGTTCTTCGTACATTCCTATAAGGCTTTCGTTTTTGATTAATGCGTAACTATATTTACTTCCTGATTTCTTGCAAATCTCTGTCAACGCTGACACCAATAACTTAATGGCGTCTTTTCTTTGTGGCTTATTGGTATATTCCTTGTTCGATATTATCCAATCTACCCACGCTACTTTAGAATTAGTGAGATACATAAACCCGGCACAAACAGGAGTTTCATCATCGTAGATAATGATACCACCTTTACCGTTATTTGGGAGGAAGTCTCTTTGCGGAGGCACCCAACCCCACTGTAGCCACCAATCTACGAGAATATCATCGTAGTCAGTTTCGTTCAGTTCTCGTATAATTAATTCCATAGTCTTACAAAGATATTAAATTTAAGGAAAACTTTTCATAACCTCTGTCTGAACTACAAACAATTCAACCTTATCTGTAGACGTGTTTTCTATATTAAATGTACAATAGTGCCCTAAGACCCCGTGTGACTCAGCAACTGAGTTCTTAATGTACAAGAAAAACGCATCTTGAATAGGTATCGGAGTTGTCCCCGGTATTGTAGTATCAATGGTTAATTGGTTTGTCCCATTAGGTAAATCTACTGTAATTGCTGTAACCTTACCACATAATACAGGAGTGGTGTATGGGGGCAATGCAAAGTATAGCAAGTCTCCTATGCTGATAATGTTGCCAATGGATATACCAATAGCAAACTTAACAACGTTGCCACCTGTAACTTGATTACTTCTACCTATCCCGTTCACACTTCTTAATGCAAGCTGACCAACGGTATTATTCCTAACAAAGGCAAAGAACGAAGCCTCTTTTTTCTCAAACCAATTGGCTTCAATAAAACCGGAGTATTGTAAGTCAGTCTCTAAGGTCACACCCCATTTAGCATCACCTTCTAAGTTGATTGTCTTAAACAACTTGTTCTCAAGTGGTGCTGTATTAAATACACTTTGTAATGTAGTTGGCGTAAAGTCTCCCGAAGGATTGCCAATCTTTACCCACCAAGGACTATAAAATGTATTACGACTTGCGTTTACATTGTGCCTGTAAAGGTCTCCTCCTTTAAACGTATAGAAATAGTTGTTCATTCCTATCATCCAATCAGGATAATAAGAGTAGAAGGATACCCATCCTCCGACCATATCGCT
>Ga0222713_10004498_pt1 | contig 13964 bp, 12 predicted proteins | sample C33_649DmetaG_FD_165061 | JGI IMG/M metagenome (GOLD analysis project Ga0222713, IMG submission 165061) | Estuarine water microbial communities from San Francisco Bay, California, United States - C33_649D | ecosystem: Environmental > Aquatic > Marine > Unclassified | place: USA: California...
TAACGGAGATTGCGTTAAATCAACTTAAAAACTCCTCTGAATAAATTGTTTTCATATAATCACCCCTGACTTATGGTTGGGGGTTTTTTATTGTCAATATTTTGTTGTATCTTTGTAGTGTTATGGCAATCGTATATCAACACCGGAGATTAGACAACAATAAAATTTTCTATATTGGAATTGGAAAAACTATTGCTCGTTCTAAAAGTAAAAAAAGTAGAAATAGTTACTGGCATCATATTGTTGAAAAACACGGATATAATATTGAAATATTACATAGTAATATAACTTGGGATGAAGCCTGTGAACTTGAAATGAGTTATATTAAACAATATGGTAGACAAGATTTAGGTACTGGTATTTTGGTTAATATGACTGATGGTGGTGATGGTTCTTTTAATGTTATCATAAGTGAAGAATCAAGAAAAAAAATATCAAACACACATAAAGATAAACCATTATCTGTAGAGCATAGAGCAAAAATTGGTAATGGTAATAAAGGTAAAAACCCAAATAAAAATCATAGTAAGGAATGGATTGAAGAACACTCAAAAAAAATGAAAGGTGAAAATCATCCTAATTTTGGTAAACCATTAAAAAAAGAAATAACCATTCAGTTTTCTGGAGAAAATTGTGTAACATCTAAATTAAAAAATGAAGATGTTTTATACATTAGAAATGTCTATGTTAAATATGACCCTGAATTTGGTAGTAAACCATTATCAATAAAGTTTGGTATTCAACAAAGACAATTAACTGATATTATCAGAAGAAAAAGTTGGAAACACATTTAACCCGCATTACCTGAATTGTTGGAATGTCCATACCATGTTGGGAATTGTGAATCCCCACACAAATAACCCATCGCATTAAAGTTTCTGTTCCAAGCACTTTTTCTATAATAGTGTCCCGCACCCGGTAATGACATTGGTGCCTTAAACGCTGAATCAGTTTCAGGGGGGAGTTCGCCATTATTTAAATTTCCGGAAAAATATTGTGGGTAATAACTTGAACGGAATAGCAAGTGTCTTCTCATCAAATTGTCTTGAAACTGCGCTTGATTTTGGGCGTTTGATTTAAGATATTGTAATGTTTTTAAATCAACAGGGGAGCCTTGTTCGCTTCTGTTTTGCACAAGTCCAATATTTATGAAACTGACCCACGCATTGTCTAATGCTAAATAATAACTCCAAGCAATCAAAGTTGGTTGAATATAATTATCCAACAACGCCTTGTATCTAAACAATGACCCATCAGTATTGATTGTATTATCATCAACAATCTGTAAAAGATATTCATAAAGATTTGTTCCAAGTGTTTCTTGGATTTGTATTGCTTGTGCCTGTTGGATTGCAAACCTCAATTCAGAAGAATCAACATTGTCCGTGATTGGAGTGTTATTTTTCAGTTTGGTTTCTGATATAAATAAAACATTATATGCCATATTATATGATATTATTTTGGGTTATTGTTAAGTCAATTTCCTGACCTGGATATATCAATTCAAAAATAGGTTTTAATTCCCTATTCATAAATTTCTGTGTTGGATAAATACTGGTTGATAAGAACAATTTAAAACCTGTTTCTAACTGTTCGGCTGATGAACTAAATCCTGTTCTTTGTGGTAATCCAATAATTGACGCATCAGGGATATTATGTCCACACAAGATTTGGTGTTGAACCAATTCAAATATGGATGAAAAATAACCATCTTCAACATTTGTCTGTATCTGCGTAATATCAGGTTTTTGTCCGTCTTCACCATAAGATATGATAACCCTGTTGGCATTATCTGCTCCCATATATCTATCTTCAATCTTTCTTAAAATTGTATTCTGTTCGTATTCAGAATCAGGTGCTGGAGTGTTAAAATGTATCCAAAGTCCTGCGGAACATCCATTGATGATATTGGCGAGGTTATAGACGGTAATTTCGTGGTTTAACTTGATATCATTGATACATGCAAGATAAGACGGAACACCATAATATTGTGATTGAGGTCCATAACTACGGATATGAACAATTTGTCTATCTGTATAGTTGGTAGGGTCAAATTCACTAAACTCAATTATGGGGGTTCCTTTTCTATAAGTAGCCCAATCACGACAATAAAGATACTTGGTTGCTGGTGCTCCCATTTCTTCAGGTTTATGAACTCTCATATACTTTGAAGGGATAACATAAAAACCTGCAACACCTTCACTCCTATCTTTTCTCCATACAATTTCCAAGAACAAATTACCTGTGGTTATGAACTCAAAAAACATTTGTTTTGCAACATCATTAAGATATTGTTTTGAGTTAATCTTATAATCCTGAATATAGCCGCTGCCTACAGAGTTATCAACACGAGCACGGACAGCAGAATTATGGATTGGACTTGCGTCCAACAACATATACAACTCCTCACAGAATAAGTTATCCACACCCCATCTTACAAATGGTTCATTCTTGTTGATAACCTCCCTAAATGAGGTAATGGTATTTGTTCCAAAGTTTAGTTTTTCAATGTTAATCATAATTATTATCCTTCGTATATCTTGTAAATATCAGTAGTTCCCGAGTATGTGGTAGGACTGGTTGATGCAGAGTAATTAACTCTACCAATGGTTTCATAAACAACATCGTATGCCAATGATGGGTTTGTATTCCCCGATAATGCTGTTGATTGTTCCCATACCTTAACATAGTATTCACCTTCTATTAAGTGAACATTTGTTTGTCCTGTTGTTGTTGCTCCCGTTAATCCTGTTTCAGCACTATTGGGGTTAATGTTGATACTAAACAAGTCATAACCTGGTGCATAATTGACTGATGATGGAATTTGATATGGTACAAATCTCCAAACCTCTTGGGACAATTTATGTTTCCAACTGAATAAATAGCAAACAGAACCAGTCAAGGATTTATTCCTTGAACAAGTTGCGTTCATATTGTTATAACCTTCGTTTAGTATTATCATCTTAATATGTGTTTCTTCCTAATGTGGTTTGGAATGTGTTTATGATGGTTGATAATGTGTTAAACTCGGCTGGAGTTAATGATGTTCCAAAAGTTGTAAATTGTCTTCTCCTTCCTGATGATATTTGATTACCACTTGTATTTGGTGGGACTGTATATCCTGGTGACATCAATGTTATTGAAGGCCAACTTTGGTCTCTTGTTAAAGTTTGTGTAGAACCGACTTGTGAACCATTTTTATATGCTCTAAAATCTGTTGTTGAAACTCTTGATGCTCCAAATAATCCAGTAGTTCCACTCATTACCGCTTGTGATATTATAATATAATTATTCAAAACTCCTCCATTAAAATATGTTTGTCCACCATCAACAGGATAATCAGCGCCGCCTAACCAACCAAATACGGCATTTGTTGAATATAAAGTATCAAGATTTCCAAACTCTTGCATATAAACAGCACCACCACCATAAGATACACTATTGATAGTTCCACAATAGAAACTAAAATGGAAATCATCTATTGAACCACCTGTTGGAGGTCCTATCCATTGAGTTGATGCCATTGATGTTCCATTATTTGCAACACTACCACTATAATTATGTGTGAAAGAACCTGTAAAAATTAAATCATTTGTTCCAGGGTTTTTAGCGTTTATTTTGTTAGAATTAGCAACACCACCAATATAAGGGTGGAAGAAAGACATTTTACTATAAAGTCCATTTGATTTTAAGTCAGTGAATAATGTATTGGTTGCCGCTGATATTGTGGCATCTGTTGTTCCACCCGCAGATATTACAGCCGCCAAATAAGCCGCAGCATCAGCATCAAATGCTGGACCTGGTGATGGAGTTGGTGTTACAGTACTAGTTGGAGTAACCGTTGGTGTAACAGTTGATGTTGGTGTTGGTGATGGACTTGGAGCAACAGTGCTTTGAATATAGAACAATGGTGCAAGGTCAATCCATTGATTAACAGGTATTGTTGTGCAACCTGAAGATTGAACCCCAATTGCCGCTTGTTTTGCAACTGGCGAACCAATTGGTGAACCCATAAAGTATTTGGTTTCAAAATAATCATATCCACCAATAGGAGCAATTGCAGGATTATAATTGAAGTTTTGACATCTAATTTCATCCCATACAAATCCAGGACTTGTGCAACCTGTATATGAACCACCATATTGAATTTGATAAATAAATGAATCACCATTTCCAATATAGAATGGAACACAACCTGTTGTTCCTGTGGTTGTTCCATCAGGATATACAATATTTGGAACACCATTAATATAAACATTAATTCCACCTGTGTAGATACCACCATCACATGATTCAACAACAACAGATGAATCATATAATACATCAGGGGTTGATGATGGTGTAACAGTTGGAGTAACCGTTGGAGTTTGAGTCCTTGTTGGCGTTGGTGTTTTAGTTTGAGTTGGAGTTACAGTATTTGTTGGAGTAACAGTTGGGGTTACACTTGCAGTAGGTGTAATCGTTGGCGTAATTGAAGGTGTTGGTGTAGGAGTCGGAGTTCTTGTTGGACTTACAGGTTGTGGTGAAGGAGTTGGTGTTGGACTTGGGTTAGGTATATTTTCAGCATAGATATCAAGGATGGCTCTTTGTTCACCAAGATAATCACTAAACTTTTTTCTTAAAAATACCTTACTCATTTATTATACCTTTTAACTCTTCAATCAATTTATTTATATTCACATCACAATTTGTTTTAAATCTATAAGATTTTTCTTTTGTTATTCTGTCATCATCTTTTGTGAATCTAACCTTCATAATTAAATCACAACTATCCAATTCCAATTCAACACTTATTACCTTATATTCATCAAATGCAATATCATTTATTCTATACATAGATTAGTTCATTGTTGAACCTGATACTGGTATTGGTGGACACCAGTCAATTAAAGGTAATGATTTTACCCACTCATTCTGTGGATAAATTGAACCATCAATTTCTTGGGTTGATATAATCCAATTAGCATTACAATCTAATATTGGATTGAAATACCAATTTGGTTCTACTAATTGTCCAACTAAACTTTCTTTTTCTATTATTGTTAATATTCCTACCAGCATAATTTTTAATTTGTTCTGCTTATGGCGTTAGCCCAAGTTTTAATTATTGTTGTTAATGTTGATGCTTCAGCACCCGATAAACCAGATGATAAGAATGTAAATCCTTGACCTCTTGGTGAATAATTTTTTATAATACTATTTTCATTTTCAGCACCAATAACCAATACTGCACCATCTGGCGCTGCTGATGTTCTTGTGGCAGTTTGAACCAAAATACCTTCAGCGTATAATTCAATCGTGGTTGAGCCAGTCCTACTTTGAACGAATGTTGATACTTGGTCACCAACACTTGTAAAACTATCAGCACCCGTGTTATTAAGAGCCATTCTTGGTCTTTCAGCAGTGCTGAAATGCGGACTAAAATAATATCTAACAGAACTACCACCCATTGCTCCAATATCTGTTGAATTTACCCCCGTTGCGACGGTAGTCAATAATGCTCCAACAGCACTACTATTTTGACTACCAAATTGGTTTGGTGCTCCATTTAGAATACTACCATAAGCATTTGTTCCGTTTGGTTTAGAACCACTTAATAAACTAAAAGTCCAACCACCATTAAAGGTAATTGTATTACCCGTTGATTTGGCGTTTAATGCGTGTGATGCTGATACACCCCCCAAGTGTGGGTAAAATGCGTATAATTTATCATATAAGTTATTAGATACTAAACTTGTAAATAATGTTCTTGTTGCCGCTGATATTGTGCTGTCTATTGTTCCACCCGCAGATACTACCCTTGTTAAATACGCATTAGCCTCTGTTGTTCCCGATGGTATTGGACTTGAACTTGGGGTCGGTGTTGGTGTTGTTGTATTTGTAGGGGTTATTGTCTGCGTAGGGGTAATAGATGGTGTAACTGTATTAGTTGGTGTAATACTTGGTGTAGGGGTCAAACTACTTGTTGGTGTAACCGTCATCGTTGGGGTCACACTTGGAGTAGGTGTTGGTGTAACGGGCGTTGCGTCCTTTTGGACATTCATTAAAATACCACCAATCCAAACATTTCCACCCTGTCTTGAACCTGGTGGATATATCATATCATTAATCTTTGGTTGTCTTCTTGGTGCTTGGTATGGTCGTAATTTCATATATGATAAGTATAATATAGGCTTATGAAAATGGGGAGATTTTATTCCCCCCATAATCAAGGTTTTTATTAAGATTCAAAAGTAAAACCACCCGCAGTGAATACTGCTGCGATAGTAGTTGTTACTGTTACCTCTCTTATTGATGTTGGTTCTCCACCAGAAATTGTAAGAGCCGTAACTCCATTCAAATCTGTATAAGCCTGTCCTGTATTCAATGAACCAGCGGTAACTAAACCACCATTATCCAAGAATACCAACCAATATCTGTTGTTGTTGTCTTCAATCAAAGCATATACTTCGTTCAAAGCAACCAATTCTACAAACGCATCTCTCAATGTTGTTTGTAATTTAGGTAAGTTTACAACCACCTCTGGTTGGAATGTAACGGATTGTGCTACGGTATTGATACCAAGTGTTTCAGACAAAGAGCCTGACTGTTTTGGTAATTCAAACTTAAACCAAGTTCCTGTTCCACCAATAGCAGATACTTCACTATTGGTTACAGTGTAACCTGTGATTGAGTTTCCTGCACCACCCAAAATCCACATTGTTTTGATACCACCTGTTGAAGATGTTCTACAATCCAATGTATAACCTGTGCTAATATAACATGCTGCCATAATTCTATTTCTTTAATTAGTTAATAGTTTATGGATTATGATTTACAAACGCAGAAAGATGCTACATCAAATATACCTAATCCGTAAGTTACATGTGCTTGAATCTTAACGATGTCCTCAAATGGGTCATAGATAGATTTAACAGTCATGATTTCAGAGTTCATACCAACCATGTAGTAAGATGAAGGTCCTGCATAGTATGCATTTACACCATCTAATCCAACAGTTGGGATAATTTTAACATTGGTTCCTGGTAACATCAAACTCCACTCTTCACCAATTGCAGCGTTTGCTGAATCCATTGTGAATAAGTTTACAAATGAGTTGTTTCTCATAGAACTTACCAAACCTCTGTAATTGGAATATGATGTGTAGATAGCCAAATCATCCAAGTGTAATACATTTGAAGGGATGTTTTCGTAGATTGTTGTGAATACATCCAAACCATTTGATGCTGTTGCTGCTGAATAAGCAATTTGAGTTGCTCCATTACCTGATGTAATCAATGCAGTAACACCGTTGAAACAAGCGTTGTTGTAGATAGTAGCACCAGTTGCAGTAGTATTCTGCCACAATTGTTTTTCAACTTGGTTAGCAATTCTGTTTGAAATATCTGTTAAGATTACTTCTTCAAACGGAACTGTTTCTTGGAAGTTGCTGTTTGTTAATGATTGACTCAAATATGTATCATACAAAGAGTATGGACACAATTGTTGGTTAACCTTTTTGTTACACAAGTCAACAGTTACTAAATTTTGAACTGTATCACCTGTTGGGTCAAAACCACAACTCAAATCTTGAAGGATAACATCGTTGGTTACGAAACCTACTTTTTCAGTAGTTCCACGCAAGTTTGGTCTAATTGTCGCATATTTTGGTAAAGTCAATCCCAAGATTGCTTTAATCAACATATCAGAACCATAAGAATTGTAAGTTGGTAAATTTGATAAGTCATAGTTAAATGACAATTTTTTCTTATTTTCCATTTTTTTTATTTTTAATTTTTATGTTTATTTTCTTAATGATTTAATCAACTCCAATTGGTAATCAGAAAAAGATTGTGTATAAGATTTCTTTTCTTCTACTGCCTTTCTTTCTGGTGACTTTTTGAAAGTATCAAAATCGGTTTTTAATGAGTTTAACTCTGTCTTGAATTTTCCGTTCATTGAACCAACCAATTCAAGTAGGTTGTTAATTGATGATTTAATGTCTTCAATGTCTTTGCTAAAATCAGTGCTCATTTCTTCAGGTTTCATCATTTCTTCCACATTTTCTCTTTCTGTGATTTTACCATCTTTAACTTGTATTCTGATTTTATTTTCGTTTCCACTTGTGTCCTTTAAGGTTACTTGATGTTCTCCGTCTGGTGCTGGTTCTTTACTACCATCTTCCTTAACCAAGAATACATCTTCACCAACATCAAAAGTAGATGATTCAAGGGTTTGTCCTTGTGCATCTTTTGCTTCTGTGTATTCCATTTCTTTACCTGCTTCTTCTTTAACCTCTGCCTCATCAGCAATATCCTTTTGTGATACGGCAATGATAACTGATTCTGAATCAACGGTAATAACAACACCTTCTCTGGTTTCGTGTGAACCTTCAGGTGCTGGTGCAAGTGTGGATTCTTTTACAACATAAAGGGTTTGACCTGGTTGAAAGTCATCTTCCATATTGTTGGTAACCTCTGTGGTTCCATCAGTAAGGAAGGTTGATTTAAAGGTCTCCTTCTTAAATTGTAATCCTAACATTTTGACGATATTATCAATCGCTTGTGCTGCATTCATAATTTTAATCGTTTATTTGTTTTATTATGTTTATGATTTCTTGTAATAAATATTCATCATTATCTTGACGGGAAAAGTTCATAATAAAATTACCTTCAACTGAAAATCCTTTTACCTTACCTTTCTTAATATATTCATTCCAAATGTAATCTCCTTCTTCTGTGTCCAATACCTTAAATCCACCCATCCAAGTTCCATCAGGTATATTATCCCTTGAAAAACCTAATTGGAAAGATTTATCAGAATCACCCGATACAATCCAACTCTCCACCATTACCACCGAATCAATCTTGTTATCACTATGTTCATAGTTTGTTCTATCCAATCTCTTTTCAATCATGTAAAGGTTTTGTATTTTTTCTATTACCTGTGGTGTGAATTTAACAAAGTATTTTTCCCCATCATCAGATAATCGTGGTATTAGAATATTAGGTATCATTAGTGGAGAATACACCATTCTTTTTTCATCATCTGCTTTGAATCCCATCTTGGACATTCCCTGTTGTGATATGATGTATGCTACCTCACTCTTTCTTTTTGTTTCAGGTGAGTAGTAACCACTATTTGGTAATTGTTTTGGTGGTATTCCCGCAGTTCCTTCTGCCATGCCTTGGTCTGCTATAACATCACCTTGAACCAAATACTTTCTCCAAGCATGAACACAATTAGGTCCACCCTTGTATAACCACTTTGAATATGGTTGTCTTTCATGTCCAAACTCTGTATTGGTATCCCTTAATAAATCTATTTCCAATCTACGGAAATATCTATCTTGAATGGACATACAGAAATCTCTATCAGGTGCTCCTGATAATACCCTTTCATACTTGAAATAGTTTGTAGGTCTTTGGTGGTTTCTTCTTTTTATTTCGGCTTCGGTTGCACCTCTCATTGCTCCAACAACAGCCTCAAATTGTTCATAGTCATTTTCCTTTAAGAAATATAAGTTTTTAATAACCTCAATTTCTTCATCAGAATAATCTTCAACACCAAATTCTTCTTCCATCTTTTCAGGGTGTATCTCACAACCCATATAGACGGTATTACCATCATCATCTGTGTGTGCATGGTGTCCTGAACATCCATGTTCTGTTTCTCCATATAACTCGGCTTCTTCAGGTGTGGTAAACACTGGTTCCCCATCTATGAATCCAATCATTGTAAAGTCCTGTTTCTTATCCACAAACTCATCCAAACAAGGACACATAAATTGAATACCAATACTACCCAATGAATCTACTACATCTTCATTGTTGTCGTAATGTTTATCTATTCTTAAATCCTTTATCTTTTGTAGTTTAGCCCTATCTGAACCTGTTGCAAATACCTTATCGTGTGGTATTCCCAATTCTGTTGCAAGGGGAAGCATTCTCATCTTATCCGACCTTGCTGATATGATATAGACATCACTACCTGATTGTAATTCATGTAATGCTAATCCCCTACCTCTTGGTGTATTCAATGTATCATCAAAGTCAAAACTGACATTTTGTCCGATTGAATATTCATCTGCTTCTGAATTACAGATTGCGTATGCTTGTTCAGGTGATTTACCTTCATTTTTGATTAGATATTCTGTGCATCTGTTGATATAATCTTTTCTATCTTCACCAGGATTTCTTTCAACAAATAATACAGGTTTTATCAACATATTATTTTCAGTATCACCTGTTGGATAATTTACATAATCAGGTAGGTTGGATACATCAATATCCATATCTTCCTTTCCCTTACCTGCCTTTGGGTGTTTATCAGGTAATAAATCATTATCAGTTACATACTTTGGATTCTGTGGTCTTCCGTTTTTAAGTAGATATAAATAAGCATTTACCCTTGCATAAGCCCATTGTTCTGCTGACTTTACCTTTGGTGAGTGTGATGTATTGAATGCTCCCAATCCCCTTTGAAATACTGATTTGAGTTGTCCAAGTGTTGCTCTACCATGTTTGGTATTTGATTCTTTTTCATTAAAGTCATCAACCTTATTTTGTAATGTCTTTTCTTGTTCTGCTGTAACCTTTGCTCCCCTTTTACCACTGGCATCACCCTTTGCTGTTCCTTCACCACGAGGGTTCTTATTAGCCGTATCGGACGCTGGAGCCTTTTTACTTTCTCTTATTCCACCTCTTGGTCCTACCTCTGCCATTTCTTCTTGTTTGGTTATTACCCTATCCAAGTAATTCATCACACTATCATAAGTTGATGGTTCAAATCCCCAAGAAGCAAGAGCGAGGTAGCCGCAGCCTTCATCAAATGACTTGGAACTATCCCAATCCTTCTTATGTCTTGAACCAAACGCTTTCATGCGTTTCAAGGTCTCTATTGATACAGGTTCTCTGTTGGCTAATTGGTTTAACCTTGACTTACCCACAGGGGTCATACAATTACCATATCCATTTTCATCAACCCATTTCTTTGCTCTTATTGCAGTATCGGTTATGTATTGTGGATAATCTGTTATGGAATCAACAAATTCTTGTTGGGTGAAATATATGAAATCCTGTTCTATTGCTGGCATTCTTACAAGTGCAATCTCTTCCACTCTTGTATCACCAGTTAGGGTTCCTTCTATATCTAAATCAATTACTTTAATCATTTCTATAAATATCAGTTGTTATAGGGTTGCAAGTTCGTTCAACCTTCTGTTTATCGCTTGTCCATTTGTTATCTCACTATTCATAACATAAGCACGGATTGGTTCATTTTTGGTTTTAGCAATTGCCTGAACTAATCTTTCTTCCATCAAACTATTTGACGGGTTATTCACTATTGGTGAACCACCACCCATTTGGTTGATTTGTGATAATAAACCACCGTAGTTCAACGAACTCACCTTGTTTATTACACTCTCCCCACCTTCAAGATTAACTCCACCAGCAGCAAAGGAAACACCCCCTTGTTCATGTGATGGACCTACAACCATTCCACCTGCTCCAATTCTAATCATACCACCACCTGCAAGTGATTGTGATGCGTTGATTTGTTGTTGTATAAGTCCAACTTGGATTGCAGCAAGGGTTGCACCAATTCCCGCTAATACAAACGCTGCTGGTGTAAATCCTAATTCACCAAATGTCTTTAATGTAGCAGACGCCACATCTGTAATTGCCTGAACCTTTTGGAATTGTAATGCCTTTATTCTTGCTTGTTTTTCAATCTGTGCTCTTTGTAATTGGTATTGTGATTCAAGTTCAATTCTTTTTTTGTTTGCTTCTTCTGTATCACCAACAACTTGTGATAATGCTTCCTGATTTTTATTCTCAAGTGTTTCTAATTGAAATGAATATGATTGTGCAACAAGTGATGATATTCTACCTATTGTTGATGCAAATTCATCAACCACCCTTGTTGTTATCTCTATAAATTCTTTCTGTTCTTCAGTTAAAACCTCATTTTTATCTTTGCTTAAACCAACCGCTTTACTCAAAAACTTTTCAAGTAAGATTAACCTTTGTTCATAAGTCAATTCTTCAATGTCAATTCCCTGTGCCAGTAAATCTGCTTGTAGTTTTAAGATTGCGTCTTGATATTTCTTTTTATCATCAAAAGTTTTCTGTGCTATTTCAATCTGTATTTCAGCAAGTGCTTCTTCTTCTTTTTCAACAAGTGGTATTAATATATCATATTGTTTTGCAATTTCTTCAGCGTTTTGGGTAATAAAACCTGCTCGGGCTGCTGGTGCTAATTCTTGTAATTGTTTGTTTAACTCAATTACTTTCTTTGATGTAATAACAACACCCTGTTCAAACTTTAATAGATTATCACCAACACCTGTAAGTGATTCAAAAGTAGCGGTAGATATCGCTTGAAGCCTAACTTTTGATTCAACAATTTCTTTTTCACTCAAACCTTTTTTTCTTTCTTGTGCTTCAAGATATAGAACATATTCATCAACAAATGATTTCTTTAAGATGTTGTATCTTTCTTGTGCGGTAACCTTGGCTACAACTATTTCTTCAGCACTTCTCTTATATGGGTCTTCTGTTATTTTTCCACTCAATAAATTTATGTCAGTTACAACCTTTTGAAAATCACCAATCTTAAACCCTAATGGTTTTCCACTGAATTGTTGTAACATTTGAAATGTTGTGAATAACTCTTTGTAGTTGTTTGCAAAGTCCAACAATAGTTGTTGGTCTGTTTCATTTAATCCTTGTTTTAATATTTGAATACCATCATCAAAATCCTGTAATGCTTCTTTTGATTGTGCGGCACTATAAACCAAACCATCCAATGAATCAATTAAGTTTTCACCCGTTTTTTTAACATAAGTGAATATATCACCCAAACTATCCTGAACTGGATTTAAGTCATTAAGTTCTTCTTTGTATAATTGTGAAAATGTTTTTAACTTATCCAATTCAGCAGCATAATTTTTTGCTGCTTGAACTTTCTTTTCCAATGAATCTAATATTTTATTATCAACATCAGTTAAGTTTATATTCTGAACCAATAACTTTGAATTTATTTCAATCTCTGTTAATAATGTTTCAATATATTTCTTTCTTGCTTCTGTTGTTTTTTGGGTATTATTCTTTAATTGAATTTCCAAATCAATTTCATCCAATTTAATTTGTTGTTCCAACTTGAATCTTTCAACCCCTAACCTTCTACCTTCTTTGGCAAAATCATCACTTAACTTTTGTATTGCGGCTTTTCTTTCTTTTTCATCTTTTATGTTGGCACTAATTTCTTTCTGCCTTTCCACACGCAATCTAACCAAATCTTTAACCTCCCTGTCAATAAGGTCTATTGTATCCAAGTTGGCTTGTTTCTTTAATTCTGCTATTTGTTGTATTGACGCACCTTCCAATTCAGCGGTTTTTAATTTTAACGCCAAGTTTGATTCAATGGTTGTTCTTTCCAAATCATATCCATATAAAGTGTCTTCCAATACCTTATTGTATGATTCTTGTGCTTTTTCAGCATCATAGGTTGCATCTGCAAGGGTAAGATATGCTGTAACTAATAATCCAATTACCGCCAAAATTACTCCATAAGGATTGGCAGCAAGGGTGGTGTATAACGCTTTTGTCGCACTATTGGTTGCAAGTGTTGCGGCTGTTGATGCCTTCTCTGCTATGGTCTTGGCAACAATATCTGCCCCTGTCTTTATTTCAGCAATACCCCTTAAAGATAATGCTACGGTTAAAAGGTTTTGTGCTTGGGTTGCAGCCTTTTGGACTGATTCACTTTCATTTCCAAATAAGGACACTGCGGCAGTTGCGGCAGCAAATGATGATGCAATACCAGCACCTAACTTACCAAATCCTTCAAGGGTTTTTTCTTTGGATATTCCCTTTGCGGCATCTTGTAATCCAATCAGTTTAGTTTCAGCCTGACTAATTTCTTTTGCAAGTTGGTTGAATATGGGTCCACCAATCTCAACCTCCTTTAAATCTTCTTTT
>Ga0222713_10004499_pt1 | contig 13961 bp, 13 predicted proteins | sample C33_649DmetaG_FD_165061 | JGI IMG/M metagenome (GOLD analysis project Ga0222713, IMG submission 165061) | Estuarine water microbial communities from San Francisco Bay, California, United States - C33_649D | ecosystem: Environmental > Aquatic > Marine > Unclassified | place: USA: California...
CTTGAATTATTTAAAGCAATATTTACCTCTCCTTGTGATGATTCAAATCTTGCAATACCTTGTGATGAACCATAAGCATGAAATTTTGTTGCAGGTGATGTCGTCCCCAATCCAAGATTTCCTGCGGTAATATATGATACTCCATTTGTATTTAATTGAATAGTAGTAGTACCATCTGATTTAGACATATACAATACTCTATCCGAACCACTTTTATAGATATTTACATCTCCTGAAAAAGTTGCCGCACCTGATGAGGCTAAAGTAAGTACATCGGTGTTATTTGTTCTTAATGCTAACGAATGATTAGTGGTAGTACCAAAATACATTCTTGTATTTGTATTATCATAACCAATAGCTGAACTAACTGCACCACCTGACCTTTCAATTACTAAAAATGGATTAGATGTAGTTGCACCCCAAGAACTTGCAAACCTTCCCGTTCCATTTACATCTAACTTATAACCCGAATCCGTGGTAGTTCCCACAAGTAGGTTTCCGCCATTTGTAAGTAACATTTTTGAACTTACTGTTGCAAAAGATGCACCTGTTTCAAAGCTAATTCCTGAATTAGAATCAGGTGCTGAACAAATTATTCTTGTTTGTCTTGCATTGTAATTTGTAGCAAATCCATAAAAATATGTTCCTGTATAATCGTAATCAATTCCTATTCTTACGTTACCACCATAACCATAATATACATTGTTTCCACTAACGTAAATAGAACTATCACCCAACGTGGAGGCACTTGTTGCCTTTGGAATATACCCACTTGTCAATCCACCAATCGTTCCACTAATTGTCCATGACCTATCCGCACTTAAATCATAAGTTGTGCCATTAATGGTTAATGTTCTTGCATTAGTTACGGGAGTGTAACCCAATGCGGTTGTAACCATACCACTTGTGATGCCACTAATATAACCCGATGGATTGGTAGCATTATAAGGTGTGTATCCTAACGCACTTATTATATCACTTGAACCTACCGCAACATTACCCGTAACACGACCTTTGGTGTCTAACGTAATTTTAACAAATGAACCACTAGAACCTTGTGTAATTGTTGCTAAGGTTGTAGTAATTGCCGTTGTGCCACTACCACTAACATCACCACTTAATGTAATTGTTTGATTGCCACTAATAAATCCACTAGGATTACTTGAATTGTATGGTGTGTAACCTAACGCATTGGTTACCATTAATGAAGTAATACCCGAAATAAATCCACTAGGATTACTTGCTAAATAATAGGTGCTATTATCGTAACTAATGGTTGTTCCACTAATCTTTACAAAACCCGTTCCGTTTAATGCGTTTTGCTTAGCCGTCCATGTAGCTTGTGTCGCATCGCTTGGCAATGAATACCCCGCACTAAATGCTAATGCTAATGTACCCGATGTCGTAATCGGTGAACCACTAACACTAAAACCTGTGGGTGCGGATAATCCTACACTTGTTACCGTTCCCGCATTACCACTTGAAACACTACCATCGGCCATTAAAAATTGCGATGATGTGCCTCCGCTTTTTATAAACTTATTAGCCGTTAAATCATTTACAAATGTTGCATTCCCACTTGAATACATTACGAACTTATTGGTAATACCACTATTAAACTCTAACCCACCACCATCGTTTTGGATATTCCAAATTGTACCACTACTTGTGTCGCTTAATTGTAATGTTGGTATTGATGATGAGATTGCTAAATCGCCACTTAATGAACCACCACTAAGATTTAACTTTAAGTTAAGTCCTGTATTTACCGCATTAACACTTGGGTACTTTGTAGAAGAAGCAGTTAAGTTTGAGGATAAATTTGAAATGGTTTGATACGAAGAAATAGCAGTAGCTAAAGGTAGGTATTCCGTTTGGTCAAGTTCCCAATTGTTAGCACCATTCTTACGAAGTAAACCCGTAGTTAAGGCTAATCCTGCAATAGATGACAAGTCAGCATCATAAGGTTGATAGGTTGAAGAATCTACACTACCATCCGCTTTAAGGAATTGAGTAGATGTACCACCTGCTTTAATTAATGCACTTGCCGTTAAGTTATTAATAAACTCGGCATTACCATTAGCAAATATGTAAAACTTATTAGTTGCACCATAATTCAACTTAAAAGAAGAACCATCATTTAAGATATTCCATGTAGTTCCCGAAGAAACATCACTTAATGCAATTGTAGGGTATGAGTAGTTTAATGTTAAACCACCACTTAATGTACCACCACTTAAGTTTAACTTTAATGCTAACCCACTATTTACCGCATTTACCGATGGATATTTAGTTGTGGAGGCAGTTAACGTAGATGATAAATTTGCTAATGTTTGATAAGTGGAAATTGCAGTAGCAACACTTAAATATTCGGTTTGGTCTAACTCCCAAGTATCAGTTCCATTCTTTCTTAAAAGACCCGTAGTTAATGCTAAAGCATCAATTGCAGTTAAGTCAGCAGATAATGGTTGATATGCAGTTGCATCACTTGAACCATCAGCCTTTAGGAACTCCGTAGATAGCCCTCCTACCTTCTTAAATTGATTGGCTAATACGTTTCCACCAACCACTAACTTTTCGGTGATTGTAGATGTCCCTATGCTTACATTATTACCATTAGTAAATATTGGTGAATTATCAAGTAATAACGTATCATCGTAAAAAGGAATATATCCTTGAGTCTTAAATATTCTTCTATTCTTCCATAAAGTTGTAGCAGTATCATAAACTAAAACATCTTTATTTAAAACTCCTGTAATTTGAACATTATGTAGTTCATCTATTTCATAACCATTATCAACCTTTACAAATATCTTTCCGTGAATAGCATGAGAATAAGAAACAAAACCAAGGATAATTGTATGTATAGGTGCTTGTGGCTTAATGTTAGTAATCTTACCAGCAGTAGTTCCACTTAAATATAATGTATCGCCATCATTCCAAGTTTCACCTTGTAAAGAACCTGTTGTATTGATTTCATCTAATATCCCAGAAGTCATAATAAAACCTTCTTGGTTATTATTAATATTCTCTGCAACTATACCAATGGTATCTTTTGAATTAGCATCATTATTAGCTAATGCTAATCCTACTTGCAACCTTTGTCCTTGAGCACCAATAATCTTTACTACCTTATAATCAGCTTTAAGCAAATTAGCAGTAGTTCCATTGACAACCCTTGCGACACTATCTTGACCTATTTGTAAATTAACTGAACCACCATTAAGCATTAAACTTGCAGTACCATCAGTTGTATCCCAAGCAATTGTTCCTTGAGTAGTTGGTATAGATGTTGGTGAAGTATTTAATTGTAGGTAATCAGCTTTTAAACCAAATGTACCTAAATCTACATTTGTTGTAGCCCCAGTATAAGGAACTGAATTAGATAAACTTGCAATAATAATACCCATAACCACATTGTTAATCAATGGGCTATCAGGATATACACGAACATTACGAGTGTACATTGGATTCCAATCCGTTCCATGAGAACGAATCCAAACATAATAATCCGTAGTGGCAGTCAATGTGACATCAATATCGGGGTCATCAGTTTGGAATGTAGTTGGAGTAGTCGCAGGAAAAGTATTTGCGATAGTCACCCCATAATCAATGTTTCCTGCAACAGGCATTGGAACGTAACCTGCTGAAGTAAACTCTTGAAATACTCTTATTGTCTTTATTGCCATTTTATCTATTCTTTTTGACCTATTGGGCTAATCCAACAGTCATCTGTGTACACCTGTGTAAAGTAAGCCAAATTTACATTATCTGAACCACTACTACAACACAAATGCTTTTCGATTGTGCCATAACTTGCAGTATCATCTATTGAGGTAGCTAACGTTATCCAAGTGATTGACGCAGGAATAGTTGTTTCGGGTTGTAAAGAATATTTAAAAGTTATTAAATTATCAGCTATATCCATTTGAAACCAAATGCCTTGACTAACTCCAATGTCAGTTGGGAATGATGTTAGAATAATACCATCGGTTGTTGCTCTACGATATATTTTTATAAATCCATCACCATCAACCATAATACCCACAAAAGGTACATTGTCCTTAGCTTGTTGCCTTAATTGGATTCCTGCTTTAGCACCTGTGGTATCAGCATCGAAAGTCTTTAAATAAGCCCTTAATGTAAAGGTTGTAAGGGTTTCACTCCACCCGTAGATATATCCTTCATCCTTGGTCGAATAAAAGTCTCCTGAGCCATACATCTCGATAGATGTTCTACTCTTGTAGTAAAAGTATCCTATTTCTCTTGCCATTGTAATTAAGGTATAAAGTCATCCATAAAGAAGGCAACGAATTTACTGAATAATGAACCCGAACCACCAGCTTGTCCAAGGTCTGTACCTACCCCGTTACGATTTTTTTTTTAGAGGAACTAAGTTCCTGATACACGATGTTGTTTTCAACATCAAATAGCGTACAATTTATGGAAGGATTAATCTCGTTGGAGGTGAGTTCCATGAACACAACCTCGGCAGTACAATCTCTTTCATTTAGCTTCATTGACAATGGGAAAAACTTCTTGTCTGCTAATGCACCTTGAACAGGAAAATTATAAATAGCACCATACTCAAGTTGTTCACCAATAATAGTTCCTGTAAAAATATTACGATAATCAGAATATTGATTAAGTACATTTCTTACCGCTAACTCTTGAATCTTATATCCATACTCCTCATTTCTTTCGTAATAGATTTCACTTAAAGAAAATCCATCTGCAATAATATTTGACTCATCGTTGATATAAGTTATTCCATTTTGCTTTAAGATTGGGCTACCATTATAGACAGTAATCACACTAGGATTAATAGATGTGTCTTTTGGATTTACTGCAATTGTACTTTCTAAATTATAAGGTATAATTGATTGTTCACCAATAGAAACCTCTACGTTTAAATAAGTAAAGATTTGGTTGTACAATCCTGCATAACCTGGGAAGTAATAAACCTTGAAGTAAACAGTACCACTATGAGGTAAATTGATATTTGTTTCAGAAGTAAAATTATTTCTACCCATAGATGGTTGAGTAGTTGTCCAAACACCTCCTGCAAAATACTTTGTAGTGTACCCTGTTTCCTCTAACCTAATCTCAAATCCAATATTTGATAAAACACCTAAGGTGTAAGAAAAGGATTCATCAGAAGCCAAATAAACACTATACTGAACGTAAGCATTTAATTGAGTTAAAGCTATATTCCATTCAGTTGTACTATTATTTAAACAAGGGTAAGCATCACCACTAACTGTAAAACTATTCCAAGACATTGCAGCAGGAGGAGTTCCTGAGGCATTATCTAGGATGGTTAATGTTGCAGCTTGACCTGCTCCATCAGTTTGATATTTTGCATAGGTATAACCTAACCCATCCTTAGAAAAAATATTAAGATTGCTATTTAGAATAGAATCTCCGTTGTAATATTGGTAATCTATTTGACCTTGCTTATAAAACCTTCTAATTTTTCTTTTAGGTTCTGCAATAATCAAGAAATCAGTTCCGTGATAAAATTGTCTGATTGTATTAGTTCCCGTGTAAGAACCTGCATTATTATATTTGTCAGTTGTGTAATTACCAAATACTAAATCTTTTAGTTTAATAATAAACCATTGACCTTTATTTTGATAAATAACCAAATTAAAAATATTACAAATGCTTTTAATGATATTATCAACTGAAATAGGTTGATTGCCTTTTTCTCTAAAGACATTTATGTATGTACCTATAACATCTATAATTCTATCAAAAGATTGGTAGTTCTTATTTTTTAACTTTAGTAAAATGTTAAAATTGTAATTATACCCAATAAATCTTAAAGCACTTGCAAAGATGTCTTTAAATGAATTTATGCCGTATAACTTTCTGCCATTGTTTTCTTTTAAGATAGCATTCTTAAATGCACTTAATCCATCAATGGTCTTAAACTCAATTGCAGGATAACGTAAGAATATATCTTCTTCACATAACTCAGGAGAAACAAATCCTGTCCAAAATAAAACACCATTACGATAATATTCTAACACATATTCTTTTTCATCCTCACTAATAATACTATCCATATTGATAGCACCACCTAATACTTTAAAAGAAAGAACACTACCTTTAATTGGGTAGAATATATCATCGTCAGCAGTAGGATAATCAATCTCAACGGGAGTAACTTGCCCATAAGGAATTGTTATTACTGAACCCGAATAACTCTTTTGTAGAATTAAAACCTTGCAACTAACTACCTTAAGTGCTTGGTCTTTAAATGGCTTACAAGTACCATCAAATTCAAATTGATATTTAGTTCCGTATCCTACCATTATCTACCTGTGACTCTTAATACTGTTTCTAATGATTTATTTATTTGATAACCTGTTTGTGTTGCAGTAATTGAACCTGTAAGGTCAATAGCTAATCTAACAACTTGGCCACCATAAGTTTGACTTCCGCTTTGGTAAGTTGTACCACTTTTAATAGCAGATGAAGTAGCAGATGACATACCCGAAGTGGATACACTTGAAGCACCTTTTGCTTGGATAGCTTGTGATGTTTTCTTGCCTACATTTTGCATTGCAGTACCAATTGCTACTGCTGCCATACCAATACCAATCAATGCACCACCACCTAATCCTTTAAAGGCATTCTCAATAATTAATTTAACGATACCTGCTTTAATTGCCGCCTCTCCTACTTGCACCAAGAATCCACCAATAGCATCCAAGAACATTGCACCTAAAGATGCAAAAGCATCTCCAATACTTAAATCTCCTGATATTACACTACCAACTATTTGTGAGAATCCAACTGCTAATTGTGTTGCTACTTGAACTTGTGCAGCATAAACCTCAGCACCAAATCTTTTAAGATTATCTGCTTGGCTTCTAATTCTTGCTTCGTCAAATCCAAATTGTATTTTAGTTGTATCTAATGAAGGTTCAAAACTTTCAGCACCCTTTTTATTTATTTCAATGGCATTATTCATTGAATTAATCAACAAATCTTTGCCTCTTTTAGCATAAAGTTCTTCTAAGAAAGCCCTTTGTTTTAAATGGGTCTCCTTTAATGCAGTTGTATCAATACCAAATTTATCGTATATCTTTAATTCATCTTGCTGATTAATATATAAATCAGCTAAACTTTTATCACGATAATTTTTTTCAACATCTTGAATTGCAGAATAACCTAATACTGCGTTATCAAGTAAATCTTTATATTTTTCTTTGTCTTTTTTAAGTATAAAATTTCTATTAGACTCGTCTACTTTACCTATTTGAAAAGGTATTTCTTCTTCAACTTTTGGAGCAGGCCCATCTTTTCCTGGAGGCTTATTATCAAAATTTACGTTATTTAGTTTAGCGTATATTTTCTCTAATCCCTCTAATTCCTTTCTTAATAAAGTTATTCTTTTTGTTGCTTGGTCTTGAGTATAAATTCCTAAAGTAGGATTAATAGGATTTTTTTGTAATTCTGAAATTTGACCTTTTAACTTATTAATACTTTCTGCAACAGATTCAATTTTAAATGAATTTAGGGCATTGTTAGCTTTTGCAATAGTTTCATCAATTGCATTTCCAAAATCATTAAATTTATCAATTGCGAAACCCAATGCTAAAGCAATAGCAGGTAATGCTAATAAAATCCAACCAATTGCATTAGAACTCATTAATGCTACCATAGCAACCCTAACTGCGGCAATTGCTTTAGATAAATTAAGCATTGCAGTAATAACCCCACCTATGATAAATGTAGCTGGCCCAAGTAAAGCTAAAAAAGCACCAATCTTTACAATAGTGGTTTGAGCCTCAGGAGATAATGCTAAAAATTTATTCTTTAATGTTTCAATCGTTGCCGATAAATAAACAAAAAAGTTTTGAACCCCACTTGCATTTGCTAAACTTTGACCAATTTCTGCAAAAGCAAAAGTTATACTTTCTGACAATTTATTAAATTGACCTTGTAATGTTTGAGATTGTTTATCAAGCATTCCGTAAAACCTACCACCCTCACTTGTAGCATACTTCATTGCATCTGCAACTTCCTGTACACTAATCTGACCATCGTGCATTCTCTTTGTAAGAGAAGCCATTGATTCACCTGTTTTATCTGAAATAGCTTGCAGAGGATTAAATCCTGCGTTAATCATCTGACGAGTTTCTTGACCCATTAAACGACCCGCTGCATTTACTTGTCCAAATGCTAAAGCTAAACGAGAAAACTTATCTGAATTACCGCCTGATATATCCCCTAATCTTTGAGTTATCGGTATAACTTGTTGAGCAGTTAATCCGTAACCTAATAATGTTTGAGCACCTTTTGTAATGTCTTGGAACTGCATAGGTGACTTTAAAGCCATATCCTTTAATTGACCAAGCATATTCTTGGCAATTTCTGCTGAACCTGTAAATACTTCAAATGATACTGCTATTTGCTCAAAACTTGCAGCATTAGTAAATAATTGTTTGCCTAATAAAACTAAAGGGGCAGTTAATCCAACAGTTAATGAAGAACCAAACGAAGATAATTTAGAGCCTAATTTGTCTAAAGAACTACTAAGAGATTGCACTTTGGTAGCATTAGAACTTGCAGTATTACCAAGTCCTGCAACTGCTTGTGACGCTTGGAGACAAGCTGCTTGTAACTTGGAGGCATCCCCTGTAAATTCTACACTATGTATTACCGTATTGTTTGCCATTACTCAATTGAATTAATCCATTTTTTTACTATATCATCCGAAAGATACTCTTTTTCTTTTGTTTTATTATTATGCTTTCCAATGTCATCAATCCACAATGGCAAAATCTCCTTTGGTTGTTTAACTTCTTTACCACCCATTGCTGCTAATGAAGCCCACATTTGATGTCTAATCATATTGAATTGAAGTGCATTTCTATATTCAAATCCATACTCATAATCAAGAAATTGACCAAAAGTCATTTTTCTCCACTCCCAAGGTTTAAGTCCTGTCCGATTAATTCTACTAATAACTGAACTCCAACTTACTACCTCTTTTTTTTTACACTTGCGGAGGCAGGTACTTCTAAATCACTTGGCATTAAATCAGAATTAATCCAATCAATAACTTTAACAACAGTTGTTTGAACTAACCATTTAGTAGCAACCATTCTTGCACCCTTTTGCTTTGCAATTAAATTCTCAGCTATCTCATCCTCACCGTTACAAAACAACCAATAGATATGGCCACTTAACATCATATCTCTTGTGATATTTATTAACTTGTTGTGGTCATTTTCAAACTCCTTCATATTAATTAGGTCATTAAAATCACCACCTAATTCTTTTACATAAACATCGTTTATGCAACCAAGTGAAAAGTCAAAGTTAATTTTCTTTCCTTCAAATGTAATTGTTCTCATTGTTTTTGTGTTTGTGTTAAAGCAAAAAGGGCAGGAATAAATTCCCACCCCAAATGTAATCAAAAATTGTTATTATTAAACACTTGGTACTACACCTTTGCTCAAAGTACCTGTTCCAACTAACTTAACATCACAAGTAGCAATTGTTTGGTCTGCTGATTTAACAGGCTCAGACTCAATGTACGCTTGACCATACAAAGTAGTGTCAGTTGCAGTAGAAGTCTTAAATGTAACGTGTAATTCAGTTTGGTCTAACCAAGCCGTTAACAACGCATCATAAGTGTAAGATGTAGTAGGGTCAGCGTAGTCTAATAATACTGATGCTGATAATCCCCATGACTTACGACCTGGAATTTGTGTTTTCCAAGCACCACTATCTTTACTTGAAGTTTCAATCATTGTAGTTGAAAGTTCAATATCGCAAGTAGTTTCATTTGTTAATAATTTACCACCTGCTCCAGCAGAACCACCGATATAGATTCTTAAATCTGTTCCTTTTACTAATGCCATTTTATTTTTAATTTAATTGATTTAATAATTGACTAAATATTATGCTTTCTTCAACTTGCCAACCTGTTGGCAATTGTAATATTAATGAATTTGTTTGATATTCACAATTGATGACTTGCCAAGTTGTAAGGTATTGACTAAAGCCATAAGTGTTGTTTGATGTAATAATTCTACCAATAATTATGTTAGCAATATCATTAACTTCTTTTTTACCTCCTTCTTCGGAAGTATATCTTTGAATAATACTAACTTCTATATTTGCATCCCTCATAAAGTTATCCTTAGACCTTTCGCCTCTTGACATTTGAGTTCCTAAAATAATAACAGGATAAAGTGCTTCAGATGGCACTATTTCATCATAAACACCAACTGCTTGACCATTATAAGTAATGCCACTTAATGCTTGATAATAAGCCTTTCTTAAATCATAATCACAATTCCTATTTATCATTTTATTAGATTTTTAACCGCAGTAATATTCTTTTTATCAATTGCCCTTCTTCCTAAAATAAAAGCATTTAATAAATACTTTTTTTGCCGAGTATAGTTTTCGGGGTAATTAGTTGTTTTAAATGTTTCAGCATACCCACTAAACTCTGAATACTCACCATCAATTCTTAATCCTTTACCTGTACCAAACTCTTTGTATGCAGCATAGTATGCTTTAAAACCAATAAAATAAGAAACCTTTGAGCCTTTTTGAATCCCATTTTTAAAAAATGAGCCTCTTAATTTACCTGTTTTATAAGGGGCATCTCTCATAGCCCTTTTCTCAACTTTATCAGCTTCGTCATCAAGTATTTGAAAAAGGCTATCAACACCTTTTTTAGATGCACGTTCAAACTTATTGGCTAACACTTTTGTGCCTTTAAATTGCATCTTAATCACGTCTTCTTGCTGCTTTAAAAGTTATGTGTTTTTTAGTAAAATCAGAATCCATGATATTAGATATTGCATACTCAATACCATTAACCTCTAAAATATCAGTTGTTCTAGGTATAAACTCAGCACGGTATCTCATCTTTCCTTCAAAGGATTGATTTGTAGCAAAGTTGCCACTCTCAATGTTTCTAATACCTCCGTAGTTACCATAGAACGAACTGGTTTCCGCAAAGTAAATACTTGTCGTATAACTTGAATACGTTAACCCACTCAAACCACCTGCCCCATCTGAAGTAGCAGACAACTTGCGTTTAAATGTTCCTTTAATTCTATTTAGCTTATTATACATACATTGGGCGATAATGTCTGATTCTATCTTTTACCTCTCTTAAAGCCAATCTTTTGTCTTGTACCGTATCATCGTAATCAACCGCTACAATGTCCAAGATAGCATTCTTTAAGTCAGCAGGAAGGGAAGCATATCCAGCAGTATATGTAATAACAATACCTGATGCCGAATAAGCACTAAATTTAGTTGAATCAAAACTTGTTGTATAATCTGTTAAAACTACTAAATCAGAATCAGTCACCGAAATAACAGATTGAACAGGTGTAAAAGCTAATTCAACTGTACCATTAATCTCGACATATGATTGTCTAACAGTTTTAGTTTTCAAAGCCTTTTGAGTAAATAATTCTACTTCTCTAAAAGCAGATTTAAGCAACTCGGTAATCTTTGCATCGTCATCACTAAAATCCACATTGATATGGGCTTTTGCCTCAGATAATGGGATTATCGTGGTAACTGCAATACTATCCGTTACAACAGTCAAATCCATTCCTTGGGTTCTGACTGATTCTAATTCGTAAGACATTATTTCTTTTTATAAGATGGTTTTACAACTTTGTTTTCTTCGGGTTGAATAACATCATCACTTGCAATGATTTGAACAAAATTACGAGCATTTAATAAATCTCCTCTTTCTTTGTTCACTTTCCATTCATCCCCTGGATTTCTCATAACATTTTCTACTAAGTCATGAAATAATAAAATACATTTTACCGTTACCATATCTTTTATGTTTAGGATTTAAAAAATAAGCCTACTGTTCCAATGGGAAGTAGGCTCATAATTCTCAAATTTAATTATTTACTAAGAAGTTGCGAAAGAACCTTTTCTCATTGCAGCAGCAAAGTAGATAGGCATTGCAATTGACTCCTCAACACGAACTGTTACCAAGTTCTTAGTAAAGTTGTCACCATCTTCGTAAGCGAACTCAGTCATGATGTTATCTTCGAACAACAACTCAGCAGCCTTATTGAAATCTCCAACCATGAACGTGTTAGCAGTCACGATGTCAGAAGCAATGATAGGCACACCTGCGATAGTCATACGCTGACCAGTCAACAATGATGGGTGAGAATAACCTGCACCTGACTCTTTGTTGATTAACAATTCCATCTCATCAATAGGGTTAACCATGATAGCAGATGGAGAGAAACGAGCAGCTTTCAATTGAGCAATTGAGTTAGCTAATTTATCCCAACGGTTAGAAGCGATAGTTACAGTTCCTGATGGAACGTAAGTAGTAGCTGACTCATAAAGACCTGCGAAAGGAGAAGTTCCTGCGTAGTCATACAAGTTAGAATCTTCAACATCTAACAAGTCATTAACCATTTGAGTTGAAACGAATTGTTGCAACCAAGTCAAACGAGATAACATTTGCTTAGAAATCTTTGCGTAAGCAGCGATAGTCTTAGGAGTTACCTCAGAGATTGTGAAATCGTAATCAACTTGAGCCTTAGAAGAACCTTCAGTTTGGATACCTGGAGCACCTTCTCCTGATGTTTTCTTAGCATACTTGAATACACCGTTTTGCTCGATAGTAGAAGTACGCAAGATGTCACGCAAGTGAATTTGACGGAATGGGTCAGTCAAGATTACGTTAGATAATCCTGCAATCTTAGTAGCCCAATCAGCACCAATGTTAGCAGTAAGGTTCATATCACCTACCGCTTTGATGTCTAAGTTCATTCCAAAAGCAGCATCACGACGCTGTCCCAAAGCCTTGAATTTATCAGCGTTAGCTTCGAAAGCCTTAGCTAACATATTCTCCTTCTTAGCAGGAGCATTGTTCTTAGCATCTAAGATAAAGTCAGTCATTGACTTCTCAACAGTTCCTAATTTCTCCTCGAAAGAAGCTAAACGAGCACCTGCATTCTTAGTCTCTGAAATTAAGTCTTCAAGACCTAATCCTTCCATCTCACGACCAACACCTTTTTGAATCATTTCGTTGATATCGGATTTTACCTCCTCAACAATTTTTTTAATATCCTCCATTATTTAAACGAGTTTTTAAGTTGTAATAAAAATTCTAATTGGTTTTTGCGTTCAATCTCCGCTGGGTCAATGGGCTCAGGAGTGGGTTCATTCGACTCCCGCTTTTCATCGACTAACTTCAACATTTCCGACTTTATAAAGTTATACTCTATTTCTAACAATTCATAAGTTTCATCCTTCAAATTTCCTTTGCGGAGATTCTTATAAAGTTTATCATATCTATCTAATAATAAATTCTTGTCTAATGTCTTTAAACCAATAAATGGTGTATCAGGATTAGCTGCCCAAAGCACAGAACTTATTTCAAATAATTTTACCTCTTGTATTTCGTAGTAAGAAGTTTTACCTTTTTCTTCTACTTTACTTTCTTTGATTGTAGAGAAACCAATTGAGTGTTGATTAATTAAACCTTCTTCATAAAGTTTTAATGTGTCCTCACCTGCTTCAGTATCTACAATCTTTGCTTCAAAGTATAAACCATAATTATCTTCTTTAAGAAGTGTTGGCTTACCATTAACCTTTGAAGTGTCGTGGTCGTGTAAGAACCAAATCTCGTTCTTTCCCTCTGGCCCACGTTCCTTAATGGTCTTAGAAAATGCCCCTGGCATAATCATATCCCCATGAAGGTCGATATTACCAAACTTAGCGGCATAACCCATTACGATTCTGCGTTCTAAGTCTAAATCGGTAACCTCGGCAAATGATTTTATTTTATAATCTCTCATATCGTATTCAATCTATGCAAATATAATAAAAATTAATAACTACCAAATATTTCTAAATGTACATCAAACCACATCGGCAATTCACAACCTCTTGTGCAGGAGCATTTCCATCCCCAGGACCACTCATCA
>Ga0222713_10004500_pt1 | contig 13961 bp, 13 predicted proteins | sample C33_649DmetaG_FD_165061 | JGI IMG/M metagenome (GOLD analysis project Ga0222713, IMG submission 165061) | Estuarine water microbial communities from San Francisco Bay, California, United States - C33_649D | ecosystem: Environmental > Aquatic > Marine > Unclassified | place: USA: California...
GAATATCGGCCCAGTTAGCGGGCGACTCGGCCGGCGAGTAGCCTTTATCGGGTGTCGCCCGTCACAGCAGATTTAGCCAAGAATTTCCAAGATCTTGCGCCGTTCTCGCCACCAATCCGAGAGAACCTTGAGACTTTTTTCTCGCAGGGCGATAGTGACCCACGATCGATATTCGGGCCGGGCGCAGAGAATTCAATTCGCTTGGAAGCCAGCCTTCAAACTTTCTCTAGGGTCCTAGCCCTTCCACCGGAGTCGATTCACTTCATTGCCGATCGCGCCCTGGCCTTCACCCTCTCGATATTGGGTCATGCCAAAACCAATGAGTTCACAACGATTCGATACAGCGCAGTCGACAAGAAAGACGCAATCGCCGCGATAATTGAAGCTGAACAATTTGGAGTTGCTCGATCTCAATCCAATGTGGATCTCACTGGCTCGATTCGCTTTGGCAGTGATCCAGATCTTGATCTGGGAAAAACCCTCACCCTTTTTCAAATACGAAATGGCGAGACCGGAATTTGGCAAACATCTCTTCCAACTGGACCGTTGATTCTCGATGCCACCTCGCTCAACCCGCGCGCCTGGGGGACGACTCTCGCGAGGGAGTTACTGGGCACATCAAGTTTCTGGCAGAGCGCTATCTTTGATGCGACAAGTTGGGGTGGCCCACGAGGTCTCTACATTCTTGCCCTCAATGAGAGAGCGTCATGGCGAAATCCGCTTCCAACTCTCGATCCGAGACTCCCCAAATATGGCGCGAGTATCCCGTTGACTTTGATGAGCGCTGTGAAGTTAGAGGACGAAGTAGCCAGAGACTCATCACGAATCGATAAAGCAAATGCCCTCCTGCGACAAGAGCTACGCAATATTGAGGAGATTGACCTTGCCGGAGAATCCACTGGCGACAGATTGAGCATCTCACTCCTCAACGTTCCCGCAGACGAGTTAATGCGGCGACTTGCCATCGATCACTTCTTGGTCGACTCAGGATCTGCCTGTTCTGCCTCCGAGTTGGCTCCAAGTCATGTTCTTTCGGCGATGGGATTACTCACTCATGGCAATATCAGAATCCGGCTAAGGGACGAGAATCTTGATTCCGTAAGACCTCTGATTAGCTCTATCGCTACCCATGTTCACTCACTTCGAAATGAACTTCTCTGATGCGTGAAATCACCTGCCTCGGAATGAAGTGTCCCCTTCCGATAATCGAACTGAGTAAAGCGATGAAGAAGTATCCAAGCGAAAATGCTTTCCTCTTGAAAAGTGATGATGTCGCAACATTGCCTGACTTGAGGGCTTGGTCTCGAATGACGGGGAACGCAGTCCAGGCTATCGACGCTGAGAGCTTTGAGATAAGACGAGGAACTTCTGGGCAATCGCTCTAGGCAATCGCTCTAGGCAATCGCTTTAGGCAATTGAAAGATGCGGCTCAATCTCCGCCGCCGACTGGGCGCCATAAGCACCAGCGAACCGAGCTAAGAACGAACTCTTAGTAAATCGATATTCCTGCGTTCCCTTTGTTTCGATGACATATGTGGCGATCATCGAACCCAGTTGAGCACAACGTTTTGGCTCGAGGCCCCACGCAATTCCTGCGAGATAACCTGATCGGAATGCATCACCGACGCCAGTCGGATCTACTTTAGCTTCCTCTTTCGGCACGGTGACATGTACCGGTTCTTGCCCTTGGCGCTCTACTTTTGCGCCATCACTGCTGAGGGTCACTACTCGAGTTCCCACTCGCGACAAAATCTCTGCATCACTCCAACCTGTCTTCTGCATTGCCAAGGCAAGCTCATATTCATTGAGGAAGAGATAAGTAGCGCCATCAATCAAAATCCTGATCTCATCTCCACTCATTCGTGCTAGTTGCTGTGATGGATCGGCAGCGAAAGGAATTCCAGCGCTCCTACAACTCTCGGTATGGCGGACCATTGCTTCAGGGTCATCGGGCGAAATCATCACAAGATCAAAACGCCCGGACTTCTCCATCACCGGTTCGAGTTCAATCTCCCTCGCTTCACTCATCGCACCAGGAAAGAAGGATGCGATCTGATTGAGCGAGGTATCGGTAGTCACCATATAAAGAGCGGTATGAAGCGTCTGGGAGACGCGTACATGCGTTGTATCTACGCCGTGTCGATTGAGCCACGCTTGATAGTCGTCCCAATCCTTACCAACCGATGCGATCAGGGTCGGACGAAGTCCGAGCATTCCCATACCGAAAGAGATGTTTGCTGCGCACCCACCTCGCCTCACATCGAGTCCATCGACAAGAAAAGAAAGTGAGACCTTCTCAAGGGATTCAGCTACGAGTGAGTCAGTGAACTTGCCGGGGAAAGTCATAAGGTGGTCTCGCCCGACTGATCCCGCGACGGCTATGCGCATTAGCTATGAGCCCCCAGTTGAATGTTGAGTGAATCTAACCTGAGGTAGAGAGTAACGAATGAAGCGTTGGGAGTTAGTTGAATGAATCGCCGCAAGCGCATGAACCTTGCGCATTCGGATTATCGATTGTGAAGCCTTGTTTCTCGATTGTGTCGACGAAATCGATACTTGCGCCCATTAGATACGGGGTCGACATCTTGTCTGTGACGACTCGGACCGTACCGAAAGCGACCACGGTGTCCGAATCTTCAACTTTGTCATCAAAATAGAGTTGGTAGCGAAGGCCAGAGCAGCCACCAGGTTGAACAGCAACTCGAAGGACCAAGTCGTCGCGACCTTCTTGAGCGAGTAGCGATGCGACCTTACCTGATGCCACATCGGTCAACTGGATTGTTGTGCTCACTGCAGTCTCGTTGCTCATCGCGCTTCTCCCTTGCTCATTACCTGACGACAATTTCATGCACGTTCTTGCTGGGCTCATAGTAGCCGCCCGACCTCTCGATCCGCTCCTTGGAATCACTCCGAGCATCGCGCCGAACTAGACTAGGAACATGTCTTTGCTTGAGTTCCTCTCGCGAGGGAGCGCGCCTGATCTAGGCAGCGAACGAGGCGTCTCTTGCACTGGGGAGCTTCCCGAGCCAAGTGATCCCGCTCTAGTCGATCGAGCCATCGCGGCAAAGACTGCGCTCGGTTCGCGATTGATGATTCTTGGACATCATTACCAACGAGATGAAGTAATTCGGTTCGCTGATATCACGGGCGACTCATTCAAGTTGGCTCAGGCCGCTGCCAGCAATCGCGAGGCGGAGTTAATCGTCTTCTGCGGCGTGCACTTCATGGCAGAGAGCGCCGACATCCTGACTAGTGAATCGCAAAAAGTAATTCTTCCGGACCTCGCTGCCGGATGCTCGATGGCAGATATGGCCACTCAATCCCAAGTCGCCGAAGCTGGAAGAATTTTCGCTGAACTGGGGATCTCCTCTTCGACCATTCCCGTCACTTACATGAATTCTTCCGCCGCCATTAAATCCTTCACTGGCGAGCATGGCGGGACTATTTGCACCTCATCGAATGCCGAACGGGCAATGCGCTGGGCGCTAGAGCAAGGTGATCGCATTTTCTTCTTGCCGGATCAACATCTCGGTCGAAATACAGCAGTTCGAAAGTTAGGTTTGACGCTCGCTGATTGCGTCATCTGGAACCCCTGGAAGGATCGCGGTGGTTTAACTGACGACGAGATTCTCGGTGCGAAAGTGCTTCTCTGGCGCGGGCACTGCTCGGTTCATGGACGATTCACCGCGAAGAATGTCGAGGATATGCGTTCCCAGGTTCCAGGGATCCAGATTTTGGTTCACCCCGAATGCCAATATGAAGTTGTCTCACAGGCTGATCATGTAGGAAGCACTGAACAGATCATCAAAACTATTGCCGAGGCGCCCCAAGGATCTTCGTGGGCCATTGGCACGGAGCTCAATTTAGTTCGTCGCCTTGCCACGGAGAACCCTGGAAAGAACATTCACTTCTTGGATAAGGCAATCTGCTACTGCTCGACTATGAATCGAATTGACCTGCCGCATTTAGTCTGGGCGCTTGAAACCCTAGCCAAGGGTCGGATCGTGAATCAGATTAAGGTAGATCCCGTCACCGCAAAATTCTCTCGGGTCGCGCTCGAGCGAATGTTGGCTCTACCGTAGGGCGAATGTGAATGTCTTTTGAACGAACAGTGTCTGTAGTGAATCAGGAGAGGTAGAGGGAGACGATGGAGAATCAGAAGAAAGGTCGGCCAACTCCGAAACGGAAAGAGGCCGAGAAACAGCGAGTGATACCTCGCCTGGCTCCTGCTTCAGATAAGGCAACGAAGAAAATTCTTAAGGAAGAAGCTCGAAAAGGTCGTATGGCGCAACGTGCCGCCTTCATGCGCGGAGATGAGAGCGCACTTCCACCAAGAGATCGCGGTCCTGCACGCCGCTTCGTCCGTAACTACATCGACTCGCGTCGCAGCATCGGTGAATTCTTTCTGCCAATTGTCATGGTTCTCTTATTCTTTGGGCTGAGCCCAAATCCGCAAGTGAGAGTTGTGGCAACGGTAATTCTCTATGGTGTCGCTCTCTACTCCGTGATTGAAGGTTTCGTCGTTGGCCGAAAGGTGAAATCGAAAGTAAGAGAGAGATTCCCCGGCGAGCCAACTAAAGGTTTGGCTGTATATGGATGGGTTCGTTCGACTCAGATTCGCCGGTTACGCGCACCTCTGCCTCAAGTGAAACGGGGCGAGAAGAACTTCTAGTTCCCTAGATTGCTCAACCCATTTCTAGAACTAGTGGTAACTAGGGGCGAGAAGTAGGACTCTTCGTCTTATCTGGCGAGCGCTCTGGAATCTTTCCGAGGACCTCATCAAGTTGTCGCATCAATGCTGGCTCTAGCTTCACTCCAGCCGCCTTGACGTTCTCTTTGATCTGCGAAGGTTTTGTTGCCCCGATGATTGCTGAAGCGACATTTTGATTCTGCAATACCCAGGCAACAGCAAGCTGGGCCATAGTTAATCCAGATTGATCCGCAATGGGCTGCAACTTAGCTACCGTGGTAAGAACTTCATCTCGGAGCCAACCAGAAATCATGTTCGCGCCACCTTTTTTATCGGTAGCACGCGATCCTTTGGGTGGCTTGGCACCGGCTTTGTACTTACCGGAGAGAACTCCTTGCGCGATTGGCGACCAGACAATCTGACTGATTCCTTCGCGCTGACAGAGTGGCACAACTTCAGCCTCAATCACTCGCCAAAGCATCGAGTACTGCGGTTGACTTGAGACAAAGCGATCGAAGTTTCGCTCTTTCTGGATCTTCAACCCTGCCGATATCTGCGCCGCGCTCCACTCTGAGAAGCCGACGTAGTGGACCTTGCCTTGGCGAACGAGATCATCGAGGGCGGTGAGAGATTCCTCTAGCGGTGTTTCCACATCAAAACGGTGAAGTTGGTAGAGGTCGATGTGGTCCGTGTTGAGTCTTCGAAGACTTGCATGGACCGATTCCATAATGTGTTTACGAGATAGGCCGCGATCATTCTTGCCTTCGCCAGTAGGCCAGTAGACCTTGGTGAAGAGTTCGTAAGACTCTCGTCGAACTCCCTTGAGAGCTTTGCCAAGGACAGTCTCCGCTTTGGTTCCGGCATAGACATCGGCAGTGTCGAATGTGGTAATCCCTTCATCGAGCGCCGCACGAACGCATTTGATGGCGGCCTCTGACTCGACCTGTGAGCCGTGGGTAATCCAGTTACCGTAAGTGATTTCTGAGACGTATAGGCCCGTCGCGCCAAGTTTTCTAAATTCCATGGTGGCACCCTAGGCGAAGGTTTACGCCTCGCCAAGCCGGCCGCTTCTGACTTGAGGTGATCCCTCGGCTACTCTTCGCCTCACAACTTCATACTCCTTCTCACAGGGGAAGTCTGGTGAAAGTCCAGCGCTGACCCGCAACCGTCATAGTCGGAATGCCTGTCGAGGGAGAAGCACACCACCCGTCGAGGTCTGCGGGGCGGAGCCATGAACTAGACAATGCACCGGTAACTAAGCGCATGATGAATCCGCGCGAAGGGCTGGTTCATCTAGCGACAGCAACGCTTCTTGACCTCTCAACTTATAGATCTTGTATCAAGATCATTGAGAGGAAAAAATGTTTAAGAAATGTCTCATAGCAACTCTTGCTTTCATCGCCCTAGTCACCTTCGCTACTCCATCGCATAGCGATGAGACCGGCTACAGATATTGGGGCTATTTTCAAGCTGCGCCTTCTCAGTCTTTGTGGACTATGGCGATGACTGGACCAACAACCAATGTGCCGGATGGTTCTGTCGAAGGATGGATCCACACATTCAGTAGCGACTCCATTGATGCCATGGCGCCTCGCCTTGCACCAAACTTCTCCACGCTCTGTCGCACGGTCCGTCCTGTTGCTGGAAAGAAGCGAGTTGGGTTGGTCGTTGATTTCGGGACAGTTGCAATAAAGCCTTTAGGTGAGTCACTTCCTCGCCGAATCACCACATGCGTTCAGATAGAAAGCAAGGCCACGGGCGCTGAAATTCTTGCTTCGGCAACGAAGATTCGCGCGGGCGCCTCCGGCTTCATCTGCGGGATCAATGGATTTCCAGCTAAAGAGTGCAGTGCTGAGATCAAAACTCCTCGAATCCTGATGAAGAAATCTTGACCCCTAAATTCGATCGAGATCGGGTCCACCCATTTGCGTGGTGGGCCTGGTCGATTCTGCTCGCGATCGCACTCTTCGTGTCCTCTGATCCTTGGTATGCCACTTCCCTGCTCATTGCATCTGCACTACTCGTCCATAGATTTCGTGGCGATGCACCTTGGTCGAATTCTTTCGCCATGGCGCTTCGATTCATCGCAGTGATAGTCGCCATTCGCATGATCATCGCGGTACTGATCGGCGTTCCAATTCCTGGAACAAATCTCTTCACTCTTCCCACACTTTCTCTACCCGATTGGATAGCAGGAATTCGTATAGGTGGTCCAGTGACGATTGAGCGTTTGCTTTCAACTCTTGGCGAGGTGATGATCATCGTGGGTGTAGTCGCGCTCTTTGCAGCTGCAACTTCTCTCGCATCACCACATCGTTCGATACGAGCCCTACCTCTGGCCTTCTACCAACTCGGCTTGATATTGACCATCGCTACATCGATCTTCCCTCAGCTTGTAGCAAGCATCAAGCGAATTCGGCTTGCGCGAAGAATGCGCGGAGTGGAGGCGGGTGGCCTTAGGAATTGGCGAAAGATTGCTATGCCACTCTTAGAAGATGCACTCGAGAGGTCACTTGACCTTTCAGCCGCAATGGAGTCTCGCGGTTTTGGTCAGCGAATCAAGCGGACGAGTTACCGGCCAGATTCTTGGGGCATCCTCGAATCGTCAATCCTTTTCTCAGCGGCAATAAGCGCAGCTTCAGCGACGGTACTGGCGGAGAGTTCGTTGACAATGGTGATATCTGGCGGGCTCGCCGGAGTCGTTGCACTCATCCCACTCTCGGCTCGAGAGAAAACCTACGTTGAGAACTCTCGTGAGTTCGATGGAGTCCTATCGTGATCTCTTTCCGCAAAGTCTCACTTATCTACCCGAACTCAAGTTCGACAGTCTTTGACGATGTAACTTTCGAAGTTGGTGAGGGTGAGTTCGTTCTTCTCATAGGTGCCACCGGGATGGGTAAATCAAGCGCCCTGAAATTGATGAATGGTTTGGTGCCACATCACACCGGCGGGATTCTCGGTGGCGATATACAAGTAGGTGGTATCTCCACGCGCACAGTCCGCCCCGGTGAACTCGCGCACTTGATTGGAATAGTTGGACAAAATCCCATCCATGGGTTTGTCACGGATATCGTGGAAGAAGAGATTGCATTTGCAATGGAATCACTCGCTATCGATGAGAGTGCGATGCGAAAGCGGGTCGAAGAGGTACTCGACCTCCTTGCATTGACTCCACTGCGTCGACGGACGATTACCTCACTATCCGGGGGCGAACAACAGCGCGTCGCGATAGCGGCAGCCCTTGTTATGAATCCGAGAATCCTTCTTCTTGATGAGCCAACTAGCGCGCTAGATCCCGTTGCGGCGGAGGAGGTGCTTTCGATCTTGCAACGAATAGTCCATGATCTAGGTGTCACGGTCGTCATCGCAGAGCATCGACTCGAGCGCGTCATTCACTATGCCGAACGTGTCATCTACATCGCTTCGGACGGAAGCGTAAGAGTTGGATCGCCTGAAGAGGTGATGAGAAGTGCTGAGATCGCTCCCCCAATTGTTGAACTCGCACGAGCTCTTGGATGGGAGGAGATGCCCCTCTCGGTTCGAGATGCAAGACGTGTTGGTGCAAAAAACATCAACCTCGGTGAACCTTCACCTTTGAAAGCGCTTCATGGCGAAGGTGAAGCAGTTGTGGAGATCAAACGGGCATCTCTTGGCTACCCATCCCGACAAGTCATCAAGGAACTTACCTGCACTATTTCTTCCGGTGAGATCGTCGCCCTGATGGGGCGCAACGGTTCAGGAAAATCAACTCTGCTCAAGAGCATTGCAGGTCTAGCTGAAGTCTTCAGCGGTGAGATCAAAGTTGCCGATCGAGACCCAAAGTCACTTTCAGGACACGAGTTAATTGAGTTGATTGGTTATGTCCCCCAGGAACCGGCAGATCTTCTCTATGGTGAGTCTGTAGCCGAGGAATGCGCCCTCGCCGATCACGACAACAAACTCAAGCCCGGCGCGACACTAGATCTCGCCCAACGCCTTCTGCCGGAGATAAATCCAGCTACTCATCCTCGGGATCTCTCTGAGGGTCAACGCCTCATCTTGGTCCTAGCAATCGTCCTGACTACTTCACCCCGATTATTGATTCTGGATGAGCCAACTAGAGGTCTCGACTATCAAAGTAAAGAGAGATTGATTTCTATCTTAAGGGAACGTGTGGCCACAGACTCAAGTGCGGTTCTGCTTGCAACTCATGATGTAGAACTAGTCGCCGAACTTGCAGAGCGAGTTCTCTTCATTGCTGATGGCGAATTAGTAAGTGATGGGGAGGTCAGGGAAGTCTTGACCGCATCACTTCCATTTGCGCCACAAGTCTCAAAGATTTTTGCTCCATCGAAGTGGCTCACTGTTTCAGAGGTTATAGATGCCCTCCAAAAATAGGAGATTTGAGGGTGACCTGCTCCGCTTTCCTGTAAAGACCTGGATGGTAATCACACTTACTTCACTCATATCCTTTTTTGCATTTACTTGGCCGCTTTATCTTCCTGAAAGCCTCTTTGGCCTCTCGCTGACAAAGGAGCACTACTGGCTCTTCTTTCTATTCATCCCCGTCGCTCTCTTGGTTCTGGCATTAGAGATAAATCGCGGAGCGATCGACATCAAGGCAATCGCGCTTCTATCAGTATTGGCCGCACTTGCTGCATCGCTGAGACAGATTGGAGCAGGAGCCGTTGGAATAGAGCCGATGTGGTTTCTCATAATTCTTGCTGCAAGAGTTTTTGGGCCAGCTTTTGGTTTTGCACTGGGCACGATCGCGATGTCACTCTCTGCGATCCTGACTGGAGGTATTGGTCCCTGGCTTCCCTTTCAGATAATGGCGGCATCATGGATAGGACTCGTTGCCGGTAGTTTTGCACGTGCTCTTCGCGGGCGAGGCGAGATCATATGGTTGATGCTTCTATCCCTGATCTCAGGATTAACGTTCGGATTTCTCATGGATTTGCAACTTTGGCCATGGATTGTTGGTGGTGATACCGCTCTTTCGTTCCAGCAAGGTGAGGCAATCTCAGAGAACTTAGCTCGCTTTCTAAAGTTTCATTTCCTTACTGCGATGGCGTGGGATATCCCACGTTCCATATTGACTGCACTATTGGTCTGGATTACAGGACGGCCGGTAATCAATGCCCTTCGAAGAACTCAGCGTAAAACTGTGATTCTCAACGAACTCGAGAAGGAACGAACGGTAGCTTGACCACTTGGGCGCTACTAAGTCGTCCGCGAATTTCCACTTCAACCTCATCGCCGACTTTGGTTGTCGGGTCAAGAAGTGCCAGGGCTATTCCTACTTTCAAAGTTGGCGAGAACGTCCCAGAAGTGACAACTCCGATTGCTTTTCCATCGTGAAGCACCGACATCCCCTCCCTGGGGATCCCGCGATCGCTCACCTTGAGGGCAAAACTCTTCCGGCTGGCGCCCTTCTCTTTGATAGCCAAAAGTGACTCACGACCGTTGAAGCGAGCTTTCTTCCAACCTACCGCCCAACTTGCACTTGCCTCCAACGGATTAATTTCTGGGGAAAGATCTTGGCCGTGGAGCGGATAGCCCATCTCAGTTCTTAAAGTGTCACGTGCGCCGAGCCCAGCGACAGCGCCATCAAACTTTGGCAGATTTTCAGCGAGTGAGTGCCAAAGTTTCCACGCGCTCTTTTCGCCGTGATGTTCGACAGGAATCACCGCTTCAAAACCAAATTCTCCGGTGTATCCGGTTCGACAAAGTATTACTGGAACACCTCTCCATTCCAAAAGTGCAAAACTCATGTATGCAAGTTCTCCGACTGAAGCGTCAAAACCACTTGCTAGCAAGAGTTCTAGAGCCTTTGGACCCTGCACCGCAATCACAGCGAAATCAAGGTGGAGATTTTCGACCTTAATCGAATTAGGAGCCTGTGCTTGAATCCTTTTCACCACTTCACTCGTATTGGAGGCATTAGGAATCAAAAACAAATCAGTCGCGCTCTTTCGATAGACGATCAAGTCATCGATGACTCCCCCATTTTCGTCCAAGAGAAAGTTGTATTGGGCTTGACCATCAGAAATTGACTCGAGATCGTTCGACAAGACTGAATTCAAAAACTCCAGCGCTCCCTCGCCTGTAACTGAAGCCTTTCCGAGATGAGAGACATCAAAGATTCCCACGCGCTCACGGACTGCTCGATGTTCGGACAAGACGCCACCGGTTTCACCCGGGTACTCGATTGGCATCATCCAGCCACCGAAATCGGCCATCTTCGCCCCACGATCTCGGTGAAAGGAGTCAATGGGCGAGAGGCGAGATGGCGAATCTTGGGTCACTCCAATAATCTAGTGGAATAGCAGGGAGAGCTCTCTGCGACTTTTGATTTTACAATCGGCTAGTTGGATCACGACCCGGAGAAAGAAAGGCTGGCGAGGATGGCTCTAGTACGCGCAACAGAGAAGAGAGTTGGCGCGGAGATTCTGGTCGTGGGATTCGCTCGAACAAAGAGCGCAAGGTCAGAGAAGCGAAGTTTTGAAATCGAATCCGGGGATATGGCAATAGACAAATCGGGTCTCATCGATGCACTCGCTGATATGGGCGCCACGGGCGATCCTGATGAAGTGATCAAACTCCCGGCCAGTGGTTACAAACTCCTTGTTCTCACCGGGCTAGGTGATAAGAGTTCTTCAGGAATCTATTCGCATGAGCGCCTTCGCCGGGCGAGCGGTGCGGCGGCGCGATCCCTTCACGGCCAATCAAGTGCCACTTTCTCTTTGCCTTATGACTCGATAGAGGCACTTGCGGCGATTGCAGAGGGAGCGCTCCTTGGGGCCTACACATTCGATGAGTTTCGTGGCTCTAGTAGATCCGAGCATCTGCCCGCGTTGAAATCAATTGAGATTTTCACCGTAAAAGCAAAGAAGAAGGAAGTTGTAGCGCTCTTTCAACGAGCTGAAATCATCGCAGAGCAAGTTCACTTAACTCGAGACTTGGTCAATACCCCACCAAGCCACCTCAATCCGGATTCGATGGCTCAACGGCTCAAGAAATTAGCAGTTGCATCTGGTCTCAAAGTTGAGATTCTCAATCACACTCAACTCAAGGCCAAGGGATTCGGCGGCATCACTGGAGTTGGTCAGGGATCTGCAAATCCGCCACGACTTGTTCATATTTCTTATCTCCCCAAGGGTCGCTCCAATAAGAAAATGAAGCGCTTCGCCTTCGTTGGTAAGGGCATCACTTTTGATACCGGTGGCCTTGCACTCAAACCGGCGTTGGGTATGCAAGCCATGAAATCAGATATGAGTGGCGCTGCTGCTGTCGTTTCTGCAGTCATCGCCATTGCGAAACTAAAACTCAATATCGCCGTTGATGCATGGGCACCGTTGGCTGAGAATATGGCCAGCGACAAAGCAACTCGCCCATCCGATGTCATCAAGATTTATGGTGGCAAGAGTGTTGAAGTCATTAACCCTGATGCGGAGGGAAGATTGATCCTTGCTGATGCTTTGGTTCGCGCGGCGGAAGTTGGGAAGAAAGCTGGCGGACTGGACGGGATAGTCGATGTGGCTACTCTCACCGGTGCACAAGTTATTGCGCTCGGAACACGGACTTCGGCGGTCATGACCAACAACGAGAAGTTTCGCGAAATCTTCCTTGAAGCATCCACGCGATCGGGCGAACAGTTCTGGCCGATGCCACTTCCGGAAGAGTTAAGGCCTTCACTCGACTCCCCCGTCGCAGACCTTGCAAATGTAGGAGATCGTATGGGTGGAATGCTTGTAGCCGGACTCTTCCTTAAAGAATTCGTCAATCCTGAACTGCCATGGCTACATCTTGATATCGCAGGTCCTGCGTTCAATGAAGGCAAGGCTCACGGTTATACCTCAGTAGGCGGGACAGGAGTTGCAGTTCACTCCCTTATAGCCCTTGCTGAGGCTCTCGCGACCTCTTGAGGCTGGCAGAATTGGGTACTCGCAGTCTTAACGAGATTGCGGTGCGCAGTGGATGAAGTAGCTGTAGGCAGAGAAGTTGAATGAAGAGAGTCGGGGTGTTTGAAGTTGGACTTTGATCTTGTCGTCCTTGGTGGCGGTTCTGGCGGCTATGCGGCAGCACTTCGTGCATCACAACTTGGTCTCAATGTTGCGTTAATCGAGAAGGACAAACTCGGTGGCACCTGCCTTCACCGCGGTTGTATACCTACAAAGGCTCTCCTGCACGCAGGCGAAATCGCGGACAATACACGCGAAGCGGAGTCATTCGGCGTCAAGGCAGAGTTCAAATCTATGGACATGCCCGGGGTCAATGCATATAAAGATGGTGTCATCTCCAGGCTTCACAAAGGGCTTCAAGGTTTAGTGAAATCAAGAAAGATCACTTATATCGAGGGATCTGGACGCCTAGTGGCTTCCAATGCGGTTGAAGTAAATGGGACTCGTTACACAGGTAAGAATGTTCTTCTTGCAACCGGCTCCTATCCAAAGACACTTCCTGGGCTTGAAATTGATGGAAAGCGAATCGTCACTTCAGACCACGCCATGAATCTCGATTACGTCCCTAAGAGTGTGATTGTCCTTGGCGGTGGAGTCATTGGATGTGAATTCGCTTCTGTTTGGAAATCTTTTGGCGCAGAGGTAACGATCATCGAAGCTCTCCCGCGATTGATTGCAGTTGAGGACGAGAGTTCAAGTAAGCAACTCGAGCGAGCGTTCCGTAAACGCGGTATCGCATTTGAAGTCGGAGTCAGATTCAAGAGTGCAACTGTCGCGAAAGACTCAGTGACGGTGACACTTGAGAATGGTGCTACCCACTCAGCCGAGCTCCTCCTCGTCGCGGTGGGACGGGGGCCAGTCTCCTCAGGCCTTGGCTATGAAGAACAAGGGATCACTATGGATCGTGGCTATGTCCTTGTCGATGAGAAATGTCGAACTAATGTGCCGGGAGTTTGGGCAGTCGGTGATCTCATCCCAACTCTTCAACTTGCGCATGTTGGATTTGCAGAAGGCATCATGGTCGCTGAGGAGATTGCAGGACTTGCTCCGCGAGCAATCAACTATGACGGAATTCCTCGAGTCACTTATTCAGAACCAGAAGTTGCATCGGTAGGTCTCAACACTTCGACTGCAAAAGAGCGTGGCTATGACGTTGTGGAATTGAATTACGACCTTGCTGGGAATGGAAAAGCTCAAATTTTAAAGACTGCTGGCTCAGTCAAACTTGTCGCCGCTAAGAATGGACCGATACTCGGAGTTCATATGGTGGGTTCGCGAGTCGGCGAACTTCTCGCTGAAGCGCAGCTGATCTTCAACTGGGAGGCGGA
>Ga0222713_10004502_pt1 | contig 13953 bp, 14 predicted proteins | sample C33_649DmetaG_FD_165061 | JGI IMG/M metagenome (GOLD analysis project Ga0222713, IMG submission 165061) | Estuarine water microbial communities from San Francisco Bay, California, United States - C33_649D | ecosystem: Environmental > Aquatic > Marine > Unclassified | place: USA: California...
AGGGTTGCAGATATATTTACTATTTTCTTCACGCTCGTTTGATTAGTTCCTTGTAAATTTAAGGCAAAATTGAACCAATGACTGCACAAATTATTTATAAAACTAAGTTAAGAACAGAGGCTACACACCTACAAAGCGGTACCACCATCGAAACAGACGCCCCCACAGACAATCAGGGCAATGGTGAAAGGTTTTCACCCACCGATTTAGTGGCCACTGCACTGGCTACCTGTATGGTAACCACCATGGGGATTAAGGCGCAAAGTATGGGCATTGCGCTGGATGGAACAACCGCCGATGCCACCAAAATTATGGTGAGCGACCCACGCAGAATTGGCAAAATCATAGTGCACATAAAGTTCCCTGAAAGCCTTCACGTAGATGAAAAAACAAAAGAGATTTTGGAAAAAGTAGCGCGTACATGCCCAGTAGAAAGGACCCTACACCCGGATGTAGAACTAGATTTAAGTTTTAGCTGGCCTGCATAAAACGGCGGCGAAAACGGCTGCAATTCGTCAGCGAAAACGGCGGCACAAATAGCGAAAATAAACGGCGCTAATTAAAGCGCGCGCTACTTTATTTTTTGCAGTGCCTGTATCACCCTGCTCACTGGAAGACCCATCACATTGTAAAAATCCCCTTCCACCGATTTGATACCCACCACACCAATCCATTCCTGAATGGCATAGGCCCCTGCTTTGTCGTAAGGTTTGTATTTGTCTACGTAAAACTCAATTTGCTCCGTTGTTAATACATGAAAATGTACGGTGGTGGTATCAGCAAAAGCGGTTTCATGGTTACCATCCAAAATTACAACACCCGTAATCACGCGGTGCGTGGCTCCTGAAAGTTTAGACAAAATGTGCACAGCATCTTCTTTGGAGGTTGGCTTACCAATAATTTCATCGCCAAGCACCACAACGGTATCGGCTGCAATCACAATTTCATTTCCACTAAGGCCACCCGCTACCGCCATCGCTTTTTGACGCGCAATATGCACCGGCACTTCATCTATCGCAAGTTCAGATGGATAGCTTTCATCAGTTGGTTGTACAATCACTTCAAAAGAAACCTCTGCCCATTCTAGTAATGTTTTTCGGCGGGGAGAACCCGAGGCTAGTATAATTTTTTTATTCATGTTTTCTACAAATAATACCTGAAAAATACCATGGATAGGATGCCCGTAAGCATTACTATTTTTATGACCGTACTAAGCTTGCCAAAATCTTTTTCTGTTTGTGCAGGTACTAATTTTACAAATACCCATATTAAAGGAACAATAATAGCAAGTACACAATAAACAATACTTTCCCACCAGCCCATGGGCAGAACATACAACTGCAAAATTACGAGCACGGCAATAAGCACCACAAGCCAAACTGCCACAAATACCTTCGTAGCTGTTAATCCCCACACAATTGGAATGGTTCTACAACCATACTTTGCATCACCCACCCTGTCTTCTACATCTTTAATCACTTCTCTGATGAGTGAAATAATAAAAGCAAAAGATGCATATAAAATAGTAAGTCTAAAAAAACGAATTTCTTTGTCTCCCGATTCTAATAGATTATTTAATTGTAGTGGCGCTTTTGAAAAAAACAAAATAAAAATTACCCAAGCGGTTAATATAGAAATGAGCACATTACCAATGAGTAGTTGTTTTTTAAAGTTGGTAGAATACACCCATAGTAGTACAATACATAGCATGTTGGCAAAAACCAAATACCAATAGGTTTGAATAGGAAGTGCATAGGCTGTAAAAAACAAACCCATCATACTTAGTACCAAATGAAAAAATATAACCCAGCGTCTACTGATGGTTACATTTACTACCACTTTACTAGGCTTGTTTATTTGATCGATGTTTAAATCAAAATAATCATTGATGCTATTGCCAGCAGCGGCAATAAGCACAGAGGCCAGCACAATAAACCAAAATTGCTGGGTACCCGCAGGTGAAGCTGGACCATAAATGCGCTCGTAAATACAATACTCAAATAAGAACTGAGTGAGTACAATAAAAACTAAATTACTTGCACGAATAAGCGTCAAAAAGGCTGCTATTTTTTTCATGCAATAAGTGTTGTTGTATATATAATTATTGAGACCTAACAGTTGTGTCTTCACTCCAATCACCTCTAACGCGCATAATTTTTTCTATCAAATCGCGCACACAACCAGCGCCTCCGTTAAGGGGCGACACATAGGCAGATAGTTCTTTGATTTCTGTTGCAGCGTCGGCGGGGCATGATGCCATACCAACATGTTTCATGACATCATAGTCTGGCATATCATCGCCCATGTAGGCTGTATTAGCTTCGTCTAACCCATTAAGTATTAAATATTCTTTTAAAACAGATAACTTATCATGCACTTTCATGTACACATCCGTTACGCCTAATTTTTGTAACCGTTCTTTCACTTCCGGTGAATCGCCGCCAGAAATAACTGCTACGTGATACCCTTTTTTTACGGCCAATTGAAGCGCGTAACCGTCCTTAATATTCATACGTCTTACCATCAGTCCGCCAGGCATCACAAGTAGTGTGCCATCCGTTAAAACACCATCAACGTCAAGTACAATGGTATTTATATTTTTAAACTGATGTAGCATTCAAATTATTTTTGATTGTCTCTCCACTCATACACCCATGCACTCTGAATCATTTCTAAATGACCTTCGGTACTTTGCTCTCTTGTACCAGCAAAATTGGGCGTTTCTAAAATCCATTCTAATAAATCCGTAAAACGAATTCTGTAAATTTTTGCTTCCGTAAAATCGTCGCCAAAGCGCTCATATAATTTCATGGCAATATCTTCATGATCTGCCCAGTGTATTGGTGGTTCAAAATGACTCATAGCTATTTTTGATAAAGTAAGTTACAACTAATATTATTCGCCTAAAAACTGAGTTTGATCCGGAAGGGTAATTTCAATGGTTCCAGAACCCGCTTGCAAAACGCACTGACATCCTAGTCTTGAATTGATACGCGGATTTACAGCCCTGTCAATATAATCTTCTTCCCTGTCAGATAATTCCTCGAGGTGCTCCATACCCACATGTACATACATATGGCAGGTACTACACGCACAAACGGCGCCACAGTTATGGTGCAGTTCAATACCATTATCCAAACAAACTTCTAATAAACTTTGATCCGGCTCAATATTTGAAAGAGTTACCGGCGCTAATCCTTTCTGTTCAAATTTTACGTTTACTGTATACATATCAATATGCTTTGGAGCGCAAAAGTATTTCAAAAATGTGGCTACACCCATTTCGTTGAACAATTTATGTAGCGAAAAAGGAAATTTTTATGCCGCGGCCGGTTATTATCTTTGCAGCATGAAAATGAAATTGGGTCAACGCTTACTCATCGGATACTATAAAAACAAATTAAGAACCCTTAGTTACTTGTCGAAAGAAAAAGCCGCAGTGGAGGCCTTTCGTTTGTTTTGCACGCCATATTCCCGAAAAATAACACAAAAACGTCCTACTATTTTTACAAAAGCGACACCAAAATTGGTTGATTTTGAAGGGTTGGCCATTGTTGGATATGGCTGGCAGGCACCGCACCCAAATGGGAAAAAAGTAATGATACTGCATGGTTTTAGCAGTTACGCCTATAAATTTGAACAATATGTACCCCTTTTATTACAAATGGGTTACGAAGTACTTGCTTTTGACGCCCCAGGGCATGGTGACAGTGAAGGAAAAATTGTAAACGCCCTTATTTACAAGCGTTTTATATGCCTGGTGAATGAACTTGAAAACGGCATCGATGCCTTTATTGCCCACTCTTTTGGTGGTCTCGCCCTCTCACTTGCGATGCAGGAAGTACCAGGTGCGGCTAATAAAAAGATGGTTTTAATTGCCCCAGCCACAGAAACAAGCTCTGCCCTTCAGGGTTTTTATAAAATGTTGCAGGTACAACCTGATTTACAAAAAGCCATAGAAGACTATATAATGAGTATGGCGGGTAAGCCTATTTCGTATTTTTCTGTCACCCACGCACTAACCGTAATTGATACCCCCTGCCTTTGGATCCATGATAAAAATGACCGGGTTTGTCCCTTTTCGGATACATTACAGGCACAAACGAGCGCCAAGGCCCACCAAGAATTTTTTATTACGGAAGGGCTCGGCCACAACAAAGTGTATAGAGATCAAGGAGTTATGAAAAAAATTGGCGCTTATTTAACCCCCTATTCCTAGGGTTTTGGGGGCTATTTTAACCTCATTTTGAGGTAAGTTTTTTTGTGTTTTCAAGGTTTCAACTAATATTGCAGCTACATGGCAAAGAATTTATTGATTGTTGAGTCACCGGCAAAGGCCAAAACCATAGAAAAGATCTTAGGGTCTGATTTTGAGGTAAAAAGCTGTTATGGCCATATCCGTGACCTTGATAAAGGCGACAAGGGTATTGATATTCAGAAGCAATTTCAACCACACTATATTGTACCGGACGAGAAGGAAAGAGTGGTCAAAGAACTCAGACAAATCGCTAAAAAATCGGGCGAAGTTTGGCTAGCATCGGATGAAGACCGTGAAGGAGAAAGTATCAGTTGGCACCTTGCCGAAGTACTGGGTTTAAATCCTGCTACCACCAAGCGTATCGTATTCCATGAAATTACAGCACCCGCTATAAAAAAAGCAGTACAAAATCCACGCTTCATCAATATGGATTTAGTAGATGCCCAACAAGCAAGAAGGGTACTTGACCGCTTAGTAGGTTTTGAATTAAGCCCTGTTTTGTGGCGTAAAATTGGGATGCAAAAAAGTTTAAGCGCAGGCCGTGTTCAAAGTGTTGCCGTTCGTTTAATTGTAGAGAGAGAAAGAGAAATCAACCAGTTCATTCCAGAAAGTAGTTATAAAATTGAAGCTATTTTTACGGCATTAGATGTCAATAAAAAAACAGTTTCATTTAAAGCAGAAGGTCCTTCAAAAGTAAATACACAAAGTTCTGCCAATGATTTTTTAACAAGCTGCAAAGGCGCCACCTACACGGTAGATGAAGTTACGGTAAAACCTACCAAACGTACGCCTGCTGCACCTTTTACTACTTCTACCCTACAACAAGAAGCGTCTCGTAAATTAGGATATGGTGTAACAAAAACCATGTTACTCGCACAAAAATTATACGAAAGCGGTAAGATTACTTATATGCGTACAGACAGTATCAATTTAAGTGATACTGCTATGAGCGATATCAAAAAAGAAGTAGAAAGTAGTTACGGTGATAATTATTATCAGCCTAGAAAATACAAGAATAAAAACGAAAGTGCACAAGAGGCGCACGAAGCCATCAGACCTACCTACATGAATAATAAAACTGTAGCTGATGAAGAAACTAGACGCCTCTATGAACTGATTTGGAGAAGAACCATTGCTTCTCAAATGAGCGATGCAGCTTTCGAAAAAACAGTTGCAAAAATTAATATTTCAACCAACAAAGAACAGTTATCTGCTTCTGGTGAAGTATTAAAATTTGACGGTTTTTTAAAGGTGTACTTAGAAGGTAAAGACGACGAAGATGATGAAGATACAGAAGGGATTTTACCACCGTTAGCTGCCAAGCAACAACTCGATTTTGCAGAGATGACGGCCACCGAAAAATTTTCACGTCCAGGCGCAAGATACACAGAGGCCTCCCTTGTAAAAAAGATGGAGGAATTAGGTATTGGTAGACCTTCTACCTACGCCCCCACCATCTCTACCATTATTAAACGTAACTACGTAGAAAAAAGGGATAAAGAAGGCGTTAAGCGTCTTTCTAACCTACTTATTTTGCGTAAAAATGACAGCATCGAAAAAGAAATTGTATCTGAAAATACTGGTGCCGAAAAATCTAAACTATTCCCAACCGACCTAGGCATGGTGGTAACAGATTTTTTAAAGCAGCACTTTGAAAAAGTTATGGATTACGGTTTTACAGCAAAAATCGAACAGGAGTTTGATGAAATTGCAGCTGGTAAAACCAAATGGAAAAGCATGATCGAATCGTTCTATACGCCATTCCATGAAAACATAGAACATACCCTCGAAAACGCAAATAGATCAGTCGGTGAAAGAGAATTAGGGATTGATGAAGCTACTGGCAAAAAAGTGATTGCACGTATGGGACGCTACGGCCCCATGGTTCAAATTGGTCATCAAGACGAAGAGGAAAAACCAAGATTTGCTAAATTAAGTGCCAACCAAAGCATCGAAACCATTACCATGGAGGAAGCCATGGAATTATTTTCATTGCCACGCGTTCTTGGTACTTATAATGATCAAGAACTTGCTGTTAATGTGGGTCGATTTGGTCCTTATATTAAATTAGGCGAACAATTTATTTCAATTCCAAAGGGTGAAGACTTGCATACCATGGACCTGGATAGAGCCATTGTCCTACTTGGAGAAAAAGAATTAGCTGAAGCGCCAATTGCTCATTATAAAGAACTGCCTGTAACGAAAGGAAAGGGCCGTTTTGGACCGTTTATTAAATGGGACGGCATCTTTATCAATATTCCAAGAGCCTACGATTTTGACAACCTAAGTAACTCAGATATCAATGAGTTGATCGAAAAGAAATTGGAAAAAGAAGCCAACCGATTTATTCAAAACTGGCCTGCCGAAAAAATTAGTATCGAAAATGGTAGATGGGGTCCATTTATCAAGTTCAACAAAAAGATGCTAAAACTGGGTCGTAAAGCAGATGGTACCAAATATGAAGCTGCCGATTTAGCGACGGTAGATATAGAGGCTGTTAAAGCGATGATTGAACTTCAAGTACCAGGTGCATTTAGCAAAAAAGCAAAAGCTCCAGCTAAAAAGGCTGCGACTAAAGCGGCGACGAAAAAGGCTGCGCCTAAAAAAGCGGCTACGAAATCTGCCACTAAAAAAGCAGCTCCCAAAAAGAAAGCCTAAGCTCTACCCATATCACGTAAAAAATGTACGTGGGCTAATACGGCTCTGCGCATGGTAGGGTACTCAATGTATTGCAGGTGAAACTCTGTACATACATTTTTTACAATCTCACTAATGGCAGGATAATGTACATGTGATATTTTAGGAAACAAGTGGTGTTCGATTTGGAAATTAAGCCCGCCCACTAACCAACTAATTAATTTATTTTTTGTTGCAAAATTAGCAGTCGTTTTAATTTGATGAGCAGCAAACTCGTCGGGCAATCTATTTTCATCATCAACAACCGGAAAGTCGGTGTGCTCTACTGTGTGCGCCAACTGAAATACAATGCTCAATACAAAGCCTGCAAACATGGTCATTACCATAAATCCAACCAGCCACTTTACCCAACCTAGTAAAGCAATAGGTAATACTACAAAAACGGCAGCATGGTATACTTTAACAACCCAAAACTCGATATGGTCTTTGAGTTCCATTTTTTTAAGTGGCACCGATCCAATTCTTTGAGAAAAATATTTTTTGTAATCTGTAAAGAAAATCCAGAAAACATAGAGGAGCATATATAGTGCCCAAAAATATACGTGTTGAAATTTATGTATGCCGTATTTTTTTTGTGTTGGCGCCATGCGCATTAAACCACCCACTTCAATATCATCATCTACTCCATCCACATTGGTAAATGTATGGTGGATCATCACGTGTTTCATTCTCCACATAAAACGGTTGGCACCAAGTAAACTAATAGACGATGCTGCAATTTTATTAAGCCATTTGTTGGTACTAAAACTACCATGGCTGCCATCATGCATCACATTAAAGCCAATAGCTGCTACTAAACCTCCCATTACAATACATTCTATAATTGCTAACCACCAAATAGGCGTAAAAAATAGAACATGAATATACACAGTGATAAGTGCCAAAATCATTAAAATGGCTTTGGTGAATAATCCTGGTGTTCCGGTGGCATCAATACCCTTTTCATCAAAATAGGCTTGCACACGTCTTTTTAATTCGGCGTGCAATGAATCTTTGGTAGCTGGGAACTTAGGCGATGTATACACAGATGACATAGGTTCTTTTTAATGTGATTACACAAGTTAACACATATTTAGCTCCCACACTCAATCATGTGTATAAATAGACCCGATTTAACATAGAACTTATTTGGAGGTGCTAACTAACGTTAAACAAATCAAAATAGTATGTAAACCTAATGCGTTGTTTCCCACAGCGCTGAATAACTAAATAGTGATGGTTTGTCTAATTTTATTTTAGTTTGGGGAAGATTTAGCAGCAACATGGAGCAAACAAAAGAGATTAAAGCCCTTTTTACCCTTATCGACGATCCGGACGAAGAAATATATTCTAGTATTTCCGAAAAAATTGTTGCCTATGGTAAAGGAATTATTCCCAACCTAGAACACTTATGGGAAACCACTTTATCCGAAGATGTTCAACAAAGGATTGAAGGTATTATTCAAAGGCTTCATTTCACAGATTTACTGCAAGATTTTACAAGTTGGAAAAACACAACACCCTACGACTTATTATCAGGAGCACTCTTGCTAGGTAAGCTAGAATATCCAGATATGAATACAACCGCTGCGCTTCAAGATTTAGAAAAAATGAGGCGTAATATTTGGCTCGAGCTTAATAGTTTTTTAACCCCGCTCGAACAGGCTAATGTTTTAACAAGTATACTGTACAAATACTACAAACTCTTTGGAAACGAAGTAGATTATAAAAACCCAGACGACTTTCTTGTACATAAGGTACTTGAAACAAAAACGGGCAATGCTATGAGTAATGGCATTATTTACCAAACCTTGTGCGAACAATTAGACATTCATGCCAAGCTTATAAATATTCCAAAGCAGTGTATCCTTGCTTTTTATCATTCAGATTATGAAGAGGCCCATTTTATTGGTAACCCTCAAGATAAAATTCATTTTTACATAGATGCTACAAATGGTAATGCATTTTCACATGCCGACATTGATAGTTATTTTGAACGCATCAATACAACACCTAAACCATTTCATTTTAAAGCACAAGAAGCCCCAACTACCCTTGCCATTTTATTAAGTGAAATGAGTAAATGTTATAACAGGAATTCTAAAGCACACAAACAAACAGAGATTGCACAGTTAATTGAACTACTGTCATCAAAAAGCTAATGCCATGCTACCTGAATCCGACATTGACATCATTACCTATGCTTATTATGATAGTCCTGTTGGTGTTTTAAAAATTGGCGGTACCGAACAATATATTACAGAGATAAGCTTTGCAGCAAAAGAAACCGAACCAGCTTTCAATGCTACAACAGCCTCTCCCATCCTACACAAATGCACCGAACAACTTATCGAATATTTTTTAGGTACGAGACAAGTTTTTGATATTCCATACCATCAAGCTGGTACTGAGTTTCAAGAAAGAGTATGGGCTAAACTGTCAGAAATAAACTACGGCGCCACATACAGCTACACTGATTTAGCAAAAAAATTAGGGGATCCAAAAGTGATTAGAGCAGCCGCAGCTGCCAATGGGAAAAATAAATTAATGATTTTGGTACCCTGCCACCGGGTTATTGGGGCGGACCGTTCACTGGTAGGTTATGCAGGTGGCATGCCTGTAAAAAAATGGTTGCTGCAACATGAATTTAGGATCAAACATGGGGTACAAACCTTGTTTTAACGCCGAGGATGTTTACTGCAAGTGAACCCCCGAAAATCCAAACGGAAGTAAATCTGCTGCTTTTTCAATCACATAGATTTCACCTGTTTTTCCTCCTAAAATAAGGCGGATAGACTGATTTACGATTGATTCATATTCTGCAATCGCTTGCCTACACATACCACAAGGTGCAATTGGAATATTGTTACCGCCCCGCTCATTGTGATAAGTAATAGCCATAGAAATAATGGGCACTTTAGATTGCAAAGTAGATGCGGTACTTAATAAAACACGCTCTGCACAAATACCTATTGGGTAACTCGCATTTTCTTGGTTGCTCCCTTTAATAATTTCGCCATTTTGTAATATAGCAGCAGCGCCTACTTTAAATTTAGAATACGGTGCGTATGCTAGTGCTAACGCTTCTTGTGCTTGCGCAAATAAGGTTTGATCGCTAATTGACAGTGCATCAATTGATGCAAAAACTTGGTACGAAAATTGAACGGTTTGTTTTTGCATGGTGTTTATTTTACTAATTAATAAAATTAAATAAACGCTTCCACCTAGGTCCATTTTCCCAACTCAACCAAATAAGCGAAGCCTTTCCCACAATATGCGTTTCTGGCACAAAGCCCCAAAATCTACTGTCTTGGCTACGATGACGGTTATCACCCATCATCCAGTAATAATTGTACTGCGGCGTATAGGTAGTGGCAGGTTTACCATTAATGATGAACTGTCCATTGTTTATTGAAAAAGTATTGTGCTCGTAGTTTTCAATAAGCCGATGATAGAGCGCAATATTTGTAGACGATAAAACAATGGGCTTTCCTTTTTTAGGGATTTCAATAGGCCCAAAATTGTCTATCGTCCATGGGTAGTTTACTTCATCGTTTGGAAACGTTATACCTGCATAATTTTCGATGTAGGGTGCCACAGATTTTACGTTAGGCAGTGTCTTTAAAATAGCAGCCTCTGCCGGTGTTACATTAAATTTAAACGCGCTATCCGATAAAGCGTCTAATTGACCTTTGGTATCATCTACATCAATATTAAATGTTTCTTTTAAGTAGGTAGGATCAAAAGGCGTTTTGTTGGTTACAACAATATATTCTGTTTGTGAAGCGGGTGGTACAAAGGCAGGGGCGCTATTCACAAACAATACCCCATTTTTAATTTGTAACACATCGCCCCCAACACCTACACAACGCTTAATATAGTTATCGGTTTTATCCATTGGATGCACAAGTATTGGAAATTCCGATTGTAACATTTCACGGTTCCCTTTAAATGAATAGCGTAATTCATCGTAGTAGGGTCTTTTACTTCCATACTCCGGTAAATTAATAATGGTATCACCTGTCGGAAAATTAAACACGACAACATCATTTCGTTGCACATCATTGATGGCAGGCAGTCGCGTATACGGCACTTGCACCCAAGTAGTATAAGATGGCGCTGTTGTAGAAAAAGGCATGGTATTGTGAACAAAAGGAAATGATACAGGGGTTTGCGGCATACGTGCACCGTAACTAATTTTATTTACAAACAAAAAGTCATTTACGAGTAAGGTTTTTTCCATACTCTCTGATGGAATCACGTAGGCTTCAAAAACAAAGGTTCTTATAATTGTAGCAGCAACAATGGCAAACACACCAGCATCGATCCACTCACGTGCACTTGATTTATGGTAATGCTCTAACGCTTCATCACCATACCATTTTGTAGTAGCCGCAAATCCAATATAAGGGAGGTAAATAAACGGCAAGAAAACGAGTAAGGTATGATCGAGTAAACTTACTTTTTTAAAGTGCATCACATAAATGATGGTGATCCAAATGGTAATGAATTGTCCAACAATGGGAATCAGCTGCAACCAAAACCAATATTTTTTAATGCCCGTTAGTTCCACCATTTGGTAGGTATTGTAAAATGGAACAAATGCTTTCCATCCCTCAATTTTAGACTTATTAAATAGCCCGAACACCCCAATATGCCAACCCAATACACCCACAATAAATAGTAAAAGTCCAGTCATAATTTTTTGCATTTAACGTTAAACAAAAATATCCTTTTAGAACCCACATTGGCCATTTTAGTGTTAAAAGTTTATATAAATCTTGATATTTGGCAGGTATTGACCAGAAAAGGCAATAATAGCCTGTTTAACGGCGATATTTGGCCATTTGAATATTTATACCAATCAGGTAGCTCCGAGGCGAAGAAGGGTTGTAATAGCGCCTGCCAGCGGCATTAATATCATTGCCTAAACTGTATGATGCGTTTAATAGATTATCCATGCTAAAAAAGTAACGAACCTGTTTATGGTTTAAAGAAATCCCAGACTGCACCAATTTAAAAGGATCGGCATACACATCATTTGCATCTGTAAGCGGAATAGTAGACAGAGATTGCAACTTTAGAAAAACAGATAGGCTCTTTTTATAGTTATACGTGATTGAAGAAGTTACTTGATGTTTCGCATTACCTGTCACTTCCTTTCCATCAAATATCAAACCAGCTTGACTGTATTGGATAAACTGGTAGGGCTGAAATGCATAACCAAACTGTATTTGTAACTGATGTACTTTACTAAATCTAGTAACATAGTCAAGTTCGAGTTCTGCACCTGCTTGCTTTGTGGACCCGGCATTTACAAAATATTCTACACCGGCATTATTATTTTGTCTTACAATGGCATCTTTAATACTAAAATGATATACCGCTAATGCATACCGCATTTTGTTGTGCAGTGCCAGCCCTTTTAAACCTAGTTCAAAATTCCATCCATACTCAGGTAAAAGATTTTTGTAAAATAGTCCATCGGAGGGTCTTACTTCGGCAAGTGTGGGTGGTGAAAATCCTTTTGAAATTTGAAAATAAAGATTTGTACTTTTTGCTGCTTCATAAGAGACGCCCAAGCGTGGTGCCAATAAACCAAAGTTAGATTTTGATTGCACTGTTTCTGTTAAAATAGTATTGCGGGCATAATGATAGCCCATATAGGCGTTACTCATTCCCAGTTCTATCAACCATTTTTTATTCAATCGAAGTGTTGTATTTGCAAAATAAAATCCTTGCTTGGTTGTAATCAAATCAGCAAATTGCAGCGTATCGCGCACCCCTCTTTTATTACCATAGTTATCGATGGCCGCATCTTGCATTTGCCACTCACCCCCTATAACTATTTTTATTTCCCCAATAGGTTTTTGAAAACGCATAATAAGATGACTCCCAATGCTTGCATTTTTTTCATCCCTTGTTTCGTAATTTGTTATAAATGGATTTTCAAACTGGGTATTGGTACCTACTACAAAATTTTGCCAATCTATATTTTTTGTGAGCTGATAATTATGGTGGAAACTTCCCAATAGGGTTTTATTATACACTGCTGTTTGTTGGGTTATAGCGCTTGGCAAAGTAGCAGTGGCCTGCCTAGCTGAGCGTGGATTTTGTTTCATTTGAGCAAGTGTTAGACCACCCGGCGTTTGATACATCAGGTTGGTAAACAAAACCATACTCTTTAAAGTGTGCTTGTTTTTTGTAAACGTGGAAAGCCAAGTTATATTTTTTTTAGCAGATCCTGATTGATCACGCCACCCGTCTATTTTTTCATTCGAAATAAAAAAAGTTTGATGAAGATGTTTATGTTGAAGCGAAACACGAAGATCTTGTCCGAGGTATCCAAAACTTCCTGCACGCAAATGCATAGATGCTGCATGTTGCAACAAGGAATCAGTTACAAAATTAGATTGCAGCAAAACCGCACCCCCTGTTCCTAACCCATAGGATGCGCCAACTGGCCCTTTCAAAATTTCAATGCCATTGACAAATGCAAAAGGTAAGATATTGAGATAAGTATTTCCTGTTGGATCGGAAAAAGGAATATCGTTCCAGTAAACTTTTACATTGCGTACACCAAATGGAGACCTTAATGAACTCCCTCTTATGGCAAGTCTATAACTGCCTTCTGAACGCTGTTCCATGCGCACCCCTGCCACCGTGTTAAATGCTGGCAGCAAAGTACCATTCACTTCTTGCTGTAATGTAGCTGCTGTAATGCGTGCATTTGCTACCGGCAGGGATTGTCCATTGTATGTAATACGAAAAGCTGTAACGGTAACACTGTCAAGTCTCCCTGACATAGTCGTGTCATTTCTTGATTGAGCCAGCGAAGCATTAAAAATAAAACAGCCAATGAATATTAAAATATGCCTGATACTAAAATAGCGTGGGCACATCACAATTATTTTCTTTGGTGCATCATTTCTTTAGCAAGCTTCACCGTTCTTGAAACATCAGGAATCGCAAGTGCGGTTAAATTAGGCGCATAGTGCATTGGTGCATCGGCACTTGTA
>Ga0222713_10004504_pt1 | contig 13952 bp, 14 predicted proteins | sample C33_649DmetaG_FD_165061 | JGI IMG/M metagenome (GOLD analysis project Ga0222713, IMG submission 165061) | Estuarine water microbial communities from San Francisco Bay, California, United States - C33_649D | ecosystem: Environmental > Aquatic > Marine > Unclassified | place: USA: California...
GCTGTATTCCTGCCAGTGCTGTTTGCAGCCGTTCGGCAAATTCTTCGCTGGTGAACACAACTCGGGTGTCGGAATGGTCGAGCACGTAGGTGAGTTGCGAAGGCTGTGCCAGCAGATTCAGCGGTGCGACCATGAAGCCGCCGTACATCACTCCGATCAGCAGACGTGCGGTCTGGTAGCTGTTGTGCAGCATCAGCGCGACTTTGTCGCCTTTTTCAAGCCCCATGCCTTGCAGGTATCTGGACAGGTCGATTGAATCCTGGCGCAGTTGCGCGTAGTTCAGCGTCGCGCCAGTCTCAGGCGCGATGAGGTAGGCGGCAGTGGGCTGTTCCGCTGCGCGCGTATCGACGAGGTGGCGGATGGTGCGCATCAATTCTGACCTGCGAGGGCGCAGCGATACTTACACGCCATGCTTCTTGCGATAGGCGCCGAAGATGTCGTCCACCGAGGGTTCGCGCGGCGAAATGACTCTCACGATGCGCGTGGTGTTCATGAAGTGTCTGTAATTCAGGTTTTCCGAGAAGCTGTTGCGGCCCCAGGTGCCGCAGCCCATGGTCAGCGAGAACGGCAGGCCGTTGTCGAAGTTGCCGCCGTTGGCGATGGCATGGGCCTGGTTGACGATTACCCGGCAGACCGTCATTTCTCTTCCAAGTCTCTGAATATTTTCATTATTTTTGCTGTGTATGCCGCAGGAATGGCCGTTGCCCTGATACGCATAGATATCACGCACGATGCTGAAGGCATGGTCGAAGTCGCGCGCCTTGTAGAGCGCCATCACCGGCGAGAGTTTTTCACCCGAGAACGGCGCGGATTTGCCAGTGCCGGTTTCTTCGACCATCAGGCATTTGGCGTTGACCTGCTCGGAGCGCTTGAGTCCCGCCACCTCGCAGATGCGCTTGACCGATTGCGCGGTGACCGCCGGTGACAGCTTGCCGCCGGGAAACATCGCGCTCTGCAGCACCGCCTTGTCCTCGGTGCCCAGCAGCATGCCGCCTGCCCGGGTCAGCGCGGCGACCATTGCGTCGTAGACCGCGGCGTGGATGACCACGCTGTTCTCCGACGAGCAGCTGGTGGCGTTGTCGAAAATCTTCGAGCGCATGATTTTTTGTGCGGCATCGTCGAGGTCGGCGGAATCGTCGACGATCACCGCGACGTTGCCGGCACCTACCCCCAGCGCCGGGGTGCCGCTGGAGTAGCCCGCCCGCACGTTGGCCTGCGAGCCGGTGATGACGACCAGGTCTGCCTGTTTCATCAGTTGCTGGCTGAGTTCCTTGGTCACCGGATGCGGCAGCGTTTGCACCAGGTCCCTGGGCGCGCCGATGCGCTCGAATTCGGCATGAATGTATTCGATCAGTTTGGCCGAGGTCGAAAAACCTTTCGGCGACGGCGACAGAATCACTGCGTTGCCGCATTTCAGCGCGTTGATGATGTTGTTGGCCGGGGTGGCGCCGGGATTGGTCGAGGGCACCACGGCAGCCACGACTCCGACCGGGCGCGCGATCTCGGTGATGCCCAGTTCCGGAATTTCCGCCAGCACGCCGGTGGATATTGCACCTTTGATGTCGCGCAGCAGGCCCAGCGTCTTGCGGTGATTCTTGTTGATCTTGTCTTCGACAGTGCCCAGACCGGTGTCACGCACGGCGATCTCGGCCAGCGTGCGGTTGCGCGACGGCTCCATGATCGCCCAGCCGGCGGCGACCGCGAGTTCGTCGAGCTGTGCCTGGGAGTAGTTGACGACAGCGGCCTGCGCCTTGCGCGCGCGAGCGACCAGTTCGGCAACGGCTTTTGCGGCGAGGGAGTCAACCGTCGGTTCGACAATGGGCATGGACTGGGACCTTTTACTTTTTGCGTGCCTGCTGCCGCAGGTGGCGGAACAGCGGCCAGATCAGCGTGATTATAGCGACGCACATGACCGCACTGGAGACCGGACGGGTGAAGAATATGGTCCAGTCGTTTTCGAAGCTGATCATGGTGGTCATGAAATTGGTTTCGGCCAGCGGGCCAAGAATCACGCCCAGCACCATCGGCGTGATCGGAAAACGGAAGCGCTCGAACAGCCAGCCGATGATGCCGAACGTCACCATCAGCCAGACATCGGTCAGGCTGTTGCGCGCGGCAAAGGCGCCGAGCAGGCAGCACATCACCACGTAGGCCGAGACGATGACTTCCGGCAGGTCGAGCACCTTGATCATGTATTTGGTGGCAAAGAAGCCGATTACGCACATCACCGTGATGCCGACGAATACCGAAGCAAACATGGCGTAGATGATGTGGCTGGAAGTCTGGAACACCTGCGGGCCGGGTTGCAGGCCGTGGAGCAGAAAAGCGCCGAGGATGATTGCGGTGGCGCCGCTGCCGGGGATGCCCATGGTCACCAGCGGAATCATGGCGCCGCCGACCGAGGCGGTTGCCGCGGTCTGCGGGGCGACGATGCCTTCGGGGATGCCGCTGCCCATCTTGTGGCGGCGTTTGCCGTACTGGCCTTCGATGCCGTAGGACAGGAACGAGGCGACGGTGGCGCCGGCCCCGGGTACGATGCCGATGAATATTCCGGCCAGCCCGCCGCGAATGAACGTGGCTTTCATCTCCAGTGCTTCCTTCAGTTGCGGCAGCCGCGTGCGGATGTCACCGATCTTGTCGAGCTGGGGTGATTTGAAACCCTGCTCCAGGCGCATGAACACTTCGCCGAGTCCGTAGGCGCCGACCATGACCACCAGGTAATCGATGCCGTCGGCGAGTATCGGCACGCCGTAGGTGAAGCGGTGTGCCCCGTAGGTGTCGTCGACGCCGACGGTGGCCAGCAGCAGTCCGGCGCAAAGACTGATCAACGCATTGGCCAGTGCGCCGCCGCCCAGTGAGACTACGCTCGCCAAGCCGAAGAAAATGATCGCGAAATATTCAGGGGAGGAAAACGTCAATGCGATTTTCGCTACCGGCTGCGACAGCAGCACCATGGTCACAGCTGCAACCATGCCGCCGAAAAACGCGGCGATCAGTGTCCAGCCCAGAGCCTGGGCGGCTTCGCCGCGGCGTGCCATCGGGTAGCCATCCCACAGCAGCGGCACGTCGATCGGTTCGCCGGGCACACGGAACAGGATCGAGGTCCAGGCGCCGGCGTAGGTGCCAGATACGTACATCGCGGTGAGCAGGATGATCGCGGGAGTGACGTCCATGCTGTAGGTGAAGGGCAGGGCCAGCACCACGCCCATCACCAGCGTCAGCCCGGGCAGCACCGCAACCAGCAGGCCGAGAACGATGCCGACCACCAGAAACAGCAGGTTCACCGGCTGCATGACCTGGGCGAAACCGTGCAGCAGCAGGGAAAGCGATTCGCCCATTCAGCGGATCCCCATGATTTTCATCAGGAAAATGGTGATTTCCGCGAACGGTCCACTGCCGATGGGCAGCGAGACATAGACCAGCTTCATGAAAATGAACATCAGCAGCAGCGAACCGCCGATGCTCAGCGCGGCTATCGTTCCGCGCTTGCGATAGCCGCCGATGGTGAGAAAGGCGGCCAGGTAGACGGCGGTGGTGATCACGAAGCCGGTGGTTGCCACCAGGGCGACATAAGCCAGGGTTGCCGCCATCCCGGCAATCAGCAGTCCTGGACGGGAGGCCGCGGGTTCGGTCAGTGTTTCCGCAGGATCGCTCTGTGCGTTACCGGCGATGTTTTCCAGGATGCCGCTTTCCGCATCCGGATTGTCCGCGAACAGGATGCGCAGGATTTCGGCTGCACAGACGATGAGCAGCAGCGCGATCACCAGTTTGGGCCAGAAGTCGGGGCCAAGGGTGCCCGCGCGCTCCTGGTAGTCGATCTGCATTGCGGTGCGCAGCAGGAAAAGACCTGCAACGCTGACCAGCGCGTAAGGCGTGATCCGTCGCAGGCGTTCGCGATGCAGGTTCATTTGAAATTCGGGGAATGCAGGGCGGGCGCGCCGGATTGGCGCGCCCTGGTGACGGGTTATTTCTTCGGCGCGTACTTGCTCATCGCGTCGAGTTCACCTTTCATGAAGGCGACGGCGCCGGCGGCCGGTACGAAGCTGTCGGCTTCGGCAAACTGGTCCTTGAGCCAGGCCTTGTAGTCGTCGGTGGCGGCAACCTGGGCCAGCGCATCGGAAACGGCCTTGACGCGGCCGGCGTCGGTGCCTGCTTTCATGACGATGGCGCGGAACTGGCTGATGATGATGTTATGGCCGAGTTCCTTGCCGGTGGGCACGTCGCTGAACGCCGGGAAGCGCTTGTCGGCGAAGATGACCACCGGACGCATCTGTTTGCCGTCGAGGAAGCTTTTGACGTCGCCGAGCTGCTCGTACATCAGGTCGGCATGGCCGCCCAGCACCGAGGTATAGCGTTCCGCCGGCTTGGGAAACGGTACGGACTGCAGTTTGAGTCCTTTGCCGTTGAAGTAGATGACATGCAGGTCATCGGCGCTGCCAAAGCCGGTGACGCCGACTTTCAGCGGGCGCTTTTTCGCTTCGGCCTCGACATCCTTCCAGGTTTTCATCGGGCTGTTCTCGGCGACGAAAAATGCCGACGGCTGCTGGATCATCACGCCGGCAGGGTGGATGTCGGTGATTTTCCATTTGGGCGCCTTGCCCATTTGCAGCGCCAGCGTATCGGCGATGAACACCGATATCGAGTAACCGTCGGCGGGTGCAGTCAGCATCTTGGTGAGACCGGTCTGTCCGGTGGCGCCGGCGGCGTTGATCACCGGCAGCGATACGCCCAGTGCTTTTTCGAGTCCGGGAGCGATCTTGCGCGCCAGTTGATCGGCTCCGCCTCCCGGCCCCCAGGGCACAACGAATTCGATCGGGCGCGAAGGGAATTTTTCCTGTGCGTGTGCCGCAAGGGTCGCTGTGCCGGCGATGCAGGTTGCCAGCAGCATTCTGGTCAGCGGGGTCATCATCGTGTCTCCTTTGGTTGAATTGCGTTGCGCGCGATATGTGGTTTTGATCGGCCGCGTGCCATGTCTTCAGCAGTCGTGCGCGCAAAAGCTAGAGTAGATTAAAACCGGATTTTTGTGCAAGCGCTTTCATTTTTTTGCCCGGGCCAATTCAATCCACTTATGTTTCGAAAAAAATAATATTAAACAGATAGTTGTGTTTTCCCCTGGCGGGCAGTGCACTGACTGCGACTTGCGTTTCAGCTCTGCCTTGAGCAAAAACGCATACCGCCGTGACGGCTGCAGTGGCAGGTCTGTTTCAGGCCCGCTTGTCCGCTGCAGGGATGATCAACGGACTCATGCCCGGCAGCCGGTGTCCCGCAGCGCGTTTCCCTGTGCGCAACTGACAAAAGTTGCTAGACTCCGGTCTCCCGAAAAAATAGAACACCAGTTTATGAAATGGCAGACAAAAAGCACTTCAAATTCGACGGGAAAATCGTATTCATCGGTTTCGGCTCAGTTGCGCAGGGCGTACTTCCGCTGCTCCTGCGTCATATCGACATGCCGGCATCGCGCATTTCCATCATCACCGGCCATGAGCGTGGACGTGAAGAGGCCGAGTCGTTCGGCATCCGTTACGAAGTAAACCCGCTTACGCGCGCGAATTACCGCAAGATCCTCGATTCGAGGCTTGAGCGCGGTGATTTTCTGATCAATCTTTCGGTGGACGTTGCCAGCTCGGCGCTGGTCGAGTTCTGCTGCGAAAAAGGCGTTCTTTACCTCGATTCGTGCATTGAACCCTGGGCCGGCGGTTATACCGACCAGTCGGTTTCACCCTCGCGCCGTTCCAACTACGGCCAGCGTGAGGAAGTGCTGGAGTTGAGAAAGAAATTTCCCACCGGCCCCACGGTGATACCGACCCACGGTGCCAACCCCGGACTGATTTCGCATTGGGTGAAGCAGGGCCTGGTCGATCTCGCGCGCGACATTCTCGGTCGTACTGACATCCCGCGATCGAAGCAGGATTGGGCGCAGCTGGCGAAGGAACTCGGTGTCAAAAGCATCCACTGCTCGGAGCGCGACACCCAGGTGGCGAGCCCGCGCAAGCGCCGCGGCGAATTCGTCAACACCTGGTCGGTGGATGGTTTCATCGGCGAGGGTTCGCAGCCCTGTGAACTGGGCTGGGGCAGCCACGAAAAACATTTTCCTGCCGATGGATGTGAACACGAATTCGGCTGCAAGGCGGCGATCTATCTCAACCGGCCCGGTGCATCGGTGAAGGTGCGCACGTGGACACCGGGTGAAGGTGCATTCCACGGTTTCCTGATTACGCACGGCGAAGCGATATCGATTTCCGATTACTTCACCGTTCGCGAGGGCGGCAAGGTGGTCTATCGTCCGACCTGCCATTATGCGTATCACCCCTGCGACGACACGGTGCTGTCGGTCCATGAACTTGCGGGCCGCAACTGGATCGGTCAGGAACAGCGTCGTCTCTACCGCGACGAGGTCACTGAAGGTATCGACGAACTCGGCGCGCTGCTGCTCGGCCACAAAAAAGGGGCGTACTGGTTCGGCTCGCAACTGTCGATCCAGGAGGCACGCAAGCTGGCGCCCTACAACAACGCAACCAGCCTGCAGGTGGCGGCCGGAGTGCTCGGTGCCGTGGTCTGGGCGATGGAAAATCCGTCAGTGGGCATTATCGATCCGGACGACATGGATTTCCGCCGTGTGCTGGAGATTGCCAATCCCTACCTCGGCAAGGTGGTCGGCGTGTATTCGGACTGGACACCTCTCCAGGGGCGTAACCATCCGTTCCCCGAAGATCTCGATACCTCCGATCCCTGGCAATTCAAGAACATCCGGGTGACCTGAGGGCTTCGTGCCCGAGTCTCCCGGAAACGGCCGATGAACCAGGGCTCTTCAAGCCAACCCCATTCCGACCTCGGCGAACCGTCTGAGTGGGTAAAGCGCTGGGCTGTGCAGGTGCCCACCGCGGGTGGAGTGCTGGATGTCGCTTGCGGCGGCGGACGCCATGCCAGGTTTTTTGCAGCGCGAGGCCATCCGGTCGAAGCGGTCGACCGCGACCCGCAGCACATTGCCGGGTTGTCCATGGTCACCGGCGTGCATGCGTTGTGCGCCGATATTGAAAACGGGCCGTGGCCCTATCCCGGGCGGCAATTTGCAGCAGTGGTTGTAACCAATTATCTGCATCGCCCCCTGCTGCCGCGGCTGCTGGAATCAGTACTTCCCGGTGGGGTCCTGATTTATGAGACGTTTGCCGTGGGCAACGAGGCCTACGGTCGGCCATCGAATCCTGATTTTCTGCTCAAGCCCGGGGAGTTGCGTGCCGTAATTGGTAATGACTGGCAGGTACTGGGTTATGAGCACGGGCCGGTTGAAACCCCAAAACCGGCAGTTATACAGCGCATTTGCGCGCTGGCCCCGGTGCGGTGAAATCGTGAAAATCCTTTGATATTCATCAACTTTATGCAACGCAGCATTACCCCGGTCAAATTGACCGGGTGAGCCGCAGCCAGTAAAATTCGACGGTTTAGTCAAGGCCGACAGGAAATGCGGGTCAAGATCGTTGCGGGCAACTGGAAGATGAACGGCAATCTGGCCGCCAACGATGCATTGCTCAAGGATTTACTGCCGGCACTGGCGGAAATTTCAGGCTTCGAGAGCGCGATTTGTCCCTCATTCGTTCATTTGTCGCAGGTGGGGCAGGCACTAAAGGGGTCCAGGACCGCGCTGGGCTGTCAGGATGTCTGTCAGCATGCTGATGGTGCCTACACCGGTGGTGTTTCAGCGGCGATGTTGCGCGACATGGGCTGCAAATACGTGATTGTCGGCCATTCCGAGCGGCGTACGCTGTTTGGCGAAACCGATGAGCTGGTTGCAGAGAAATTCGAAGTGGCGCGAAGGGCGGGGCTTGTGCCGGTGCTCTGTGTGGGCGAGAGTCTCAAAGAGCGCGAAGCCGGCACGACCGAGCACGTGGTCGGCAGGCAGTTGCAGGCGGTTGTAAAGCGTTCGGGTGCTATTGCGTTGCATGATGCGGTGATTGCCTATGAACCGGTATGGGCGATCGGTACCGGTAAAACCGCATCCCCGGACGAGGCGCAGGCAGTACATGCATTTTTGCGCGGCGTGCTGGCAAAGTCGGACCGGAGTGTCGCCGCGGATGTTCGCATCATCTACGGCGGGAGTGTCAAGGCGGCCAATGCCGCCGAGTTGTTTGCGATGCCGGACATCGATGGCGGATTGATCGGCGGGGCATCGCTGGTTGCCAAGGATTTTGCGGCGATCTGCCGTGCGGCGGTGCTGCATTAACAGGATGAAAGATAGCTGAAATGGAATTCGCGATATTGGTGGTGCATGTCATTGCGGCGCTGGGCATTATCGGCCTGGTGCTCATCCAGCACGGCAAGGGCGCCGACATGGGTGCGGCTTTCGGTGGCGGCGCCTCGGGCAGCCTGTTCGGCGCCTCGGGTTCATCGAATTTTCTCAGCCGCACCACGGCCGTTCTTGCCGCTGTTTTCTTCGTGTCGAGCATCAGCTTGACCGTGGTTTCCTCGAAGAAAACTGATCAGAAAGGCGTTATGGCCAAGCCGGCCGGAACCGTACCGGCGTCATCCCTGCCGGCACAGATTCCCGTACCTCCGGCAAACACGCCGGCCTCGGAAGTGCCGGTGCCTGTGCCCGGCGCGGCGAAAACGGGGGATGCGCCCAAATAGACGGCACCCAGGGATGCCTTGCCCCTCACGGCATCCTGTAAATGATTCAGAGATGTCTGGTCGACGTGGTGGAATTGGTAGACACGCCGTCTTGAGGGGGCGGTGGCGAAAGCCGTGAGAGTTCGAGTCTCTCCGTCGACACCAGCAGTGAAATGTCGTGGCCGGCAGCATGGCCCCGGTGTAATTGGTTAATTTTGTGGAAAGTGACGGCAGATGCTGGAAGGTTATTTTCCGATTCTGATGTTCATCGCCGTGGGCCTGGGCTTCGGCGTTGCGCCCATAGTCTCCGGCTGGATTGTCAGCCGCCTGGTCGGGGTCCACAAGCCTGACGAGCAAAAATTGTCGCCTTATGAGTGCGGCTTTGAGGCCTTCGAGGATGCGCGCATGCGCTTTGACGTGCGTTACTACCTCGTTGCCATCCTTTTCATCCTGTTCGATCTCGAAATTGCCTTTCTCTTTCCATGGGCGATCGTCCTGCAGGAAATCGGCATGTTCGGCTTTATCTCGATGATGATCTTCCTGGCCATTCTGGTGGTGGGATTCGCTTACGAATGGAAAAAAGGGGCACTCGAATGGGAATAAAGAGGTAACTCATGGGCGCCATAGAAACCATCAACGAAAACCTCAACGACAAGGGATTTATCACCACTTCGGTGGATGCCCTCGTCAACTGGACACGTACCGGCTCGCTGTGGCCGATGACTTTCGGTCTGGCCTGCTGCGCGGTGGAAATGATGCACGCCGGCGCTTCGCGCTACGACCTCGACCGCTTCGGCATCGTGTTCCGCCCGAGCCCGCGCCAGTCCGACGTGATGATCGTTGCTGGCACGCTGTGCAACAAGATGGCGCCGGCGATGCGCAAGGTTTATGACCAGATGGCCGAGCCGCGCTGGGTGATCTCCATGGGGTCCTGTGCCAACGGCGGCGGTTACTACCATTACTCGTACTCGGTGGTGCGCGGCTGCGACCGCATCGTGCCGGTCGATATCTACGTGCCGGGTTGCCCGCCGACGGCGGAAGCGCTGCTCTACGGCATCATCCAGTTGCAGAACAAAATCAAGCGTACCAATACCATCGCCCGTACATGAACACCCGACTCGAAAACCTGACCGCTGCGCTGCAGACTGCGCTCGGCGACAAAATGGTCAGCGCCACCACGGCGCTGGGCGAGGTCACGGTGGTCGTCAAGGCCGACGACCTGCTCGCGGCCTGCGCCATTTTGCGCGATGACGCCAGCCTCCGCTTCGAACAGCTGATCGACCTCTGTGGCGTGGATTACAGCGATCACGGCGAGGGCACCTGGCAGGGAGCGCGTTTCGCGGTGGTCTACCATCTGCTCAGCGTCTCGCTGAACCAGCGCCTGCGCCTGCGCGTATTTGCGCCGGACGACAACTTTCCGCTGCTGGCCTCCGTGATCGGTACCTGGTCTGTGGCGAACTGGTATGAACGCGAAGCCTTCGACCTCTACGGCATCATGTTCACCGGCCATCCCGACCTGCGCCGCCTGCTCACCGACTATGGTTTCGTCGGTCATCCGTTCCGCAAGGATTTTCCGCTCTCGGGTAACGTCGAGATGCGTTACGACCCCGACCAGAAGCGGGTCATCTACCAGCCGGTGACCATCGAGCCGCGGGTGATCACCCCGCGCATCGTCCGCGAGGAGAACTACGCGGACTCAGAAGGTTTCCGCAAGGGTTAGCATGGCCGAGATCAAGAATTACACGATGAATTTCGGGCCGCAGCATCCGGCGGCCCACGGCGTGCTGCGCCTGGTGCTGGAACTCGACGGCGAGGTCATTGAGCGCGCCGATCCGCACATCGGCCTGCTGCACCGCGCGACTGAAAAACTTGCCGAGAACAAGACTTTCATCCAGTCGGTGCCGTACATGGACCGCCTCGACTATATGTCGATGATGGCCAACGAGCACGCTTACGTGATGGCGATCGAAAAGCTGCTCGGCATCGAGGTGCCGGAGCGCGCCCAGTACATCCGCGTGATGTATGACGAGATCACCCGGTTGCTGAACCACCTGCTGTGGCTGGGGGCGCACGGGCTGGACATCGGCGCGATGACCATATTCCTCTATGCGTTCCGTGAGCGCGAGGACCTGTTTGACATGTACGAGACGGTGTCCGGCGCGCGCATGCACGCGGCCTACTACCGTCCCGGTGGCGTCTACCGCGACCTGCCGGATTCGATGCCGCAGTACACCGCATCGCGTATCCACAACGCCGCCGCGGTGAAGCGGCTCAACGAAAACCGCCAGGGTTCGTTGCTTGATTTCATCGAGGATTTCACCAAACGTTTCCCGACCTATGTCGACGAATACGAGACGCTGCTTACCGACAACCGCATCTGGAAGCAGCGCACGGTCGGTATCGGCGTGGTGTCGCCCGAGCGCGCCATGCAGCTGGGCTTTACCGGTCCGATGCTGCGCGGCTCGGGCATCGCCTGGGACCTGCGCAAGAAGCAACCCTACGAAGTCTACGACCGCATGGATTTCGACATCCCGTTGGGCGTCAACGGCGACTGCTACGACCGCTACCTGGTGCGCATCGAGGAAATGCGCCAGGCCAACCGCATCATCAGCCAGTGCGTCGACTGGCTGAAGAAGAATCCCGGCCCGGTGATGGCTGACAGCCACAAGGTTGCGCCGCCGTCGCGGGTGGCGATGAAGACCAACATGGAAGAGCTGATCCACCACTTCAAGCTGTTCACCGAGGGCATGCACGTGCCGCCGGGCGAGGCTTATGCCGCGGTGGAGCATCCGAAGGGCGAGTTCGGCATCTACCTGGTGTCTGACGGCGCCAACAAGCCGTACCGGCTGAAAATCCGCGCGCCGGGTTTCCCGCACCTGGCGTCGCTCGACGAGATGTCCCGCGGCCACATGCTGGCCGACGTGGTGGCGATCATCGGCACCCAGGACCTCGTGTTCGGCGACATAGACCGATGAGCAACCGATGAACGCGCCCATGACCTTATCGCCCGAATCGCTGGCGAAAATCGACAAGGCGGTGGCCAAGTATCCGCCAACCGAGAAGCAGTCCGCAGTGATGGCGGCACTGACCATCGCCCAGGACGAGAAGGGCTGGCTGTCGACCGAAACCATGGATTTCGTCGCACAGTACCTGGGCATGCCGCCGGTCGCGGTCTACGAGGTGGCGACGTTCTACACCATGTACAACATGAAACCGGTCGGCAAATACAAGCTGACCATCTGCACCAACCTGCCGTGCGCACTGGAAGGCGCGACGGCGGCAGCAGAACACCTGAAGAAGGCGCTGGGCATCGGTTTCAACGAAACCACTGCCGACGGGCGCTTCACGCTGAAGGAAGGTGAGTGCATGGGTGCCTGCGGTGATGCGCCGGTGCTGCTGCAGAACAACAAGAAAATGCTGTGTGCGATGAGCCCTGAGAAGATCGACCAGCTGCTGAAGGAGCTCAAATAATGGGCTTGCCTATCGGGTTGCCAACGCCACCGTTCGCCGCTGACATCTTCGGGCCGGACGCCGTGATCATGAAAGGCGTCAACGGGCTCAACTGGCGGCTGAAGGATTATGAGGCGCGCGGCGGCTACGCGGCGCTGAAGAAGATTCTCGCCGAGAAGATTCCGCCGGAGAACGTCGTCAACGAGGTGAAGAAATCCGCGCTGCGCGGACGCGGCGGCGCCGGTTTCCCCACCGGGCTGAAGTGGAGCTTCATGCCGCGGCAGTTTCCCGGACAGAAGTACCTCGTGTGCAATTCCGACGAGGGCGAGCCGGGCACATTCAAGGACCGCGACATCCTGCGCTACAACCCGCACAGCCTGATCGAAGGCATGATCATCGGCGGCTACGCGATGGGCATCACCGTGGGCTACAACTACATCCACGGCGAAGTGTGGGATGTCTACGAGCGCTTCGAGGAGGCGCTGGAAGAGGCGCGCGCGGCGGGCTATCTCGGCGACCGCATCCTCGGCACCGAATTCTCGTTCCAGCTGCATGCCCACCACGGATACGGTGCCTATATCTGCGGCGAGGAAACCGCGCTGCTCGAGTCGCTGGAAGGCAAGAAGGGGCAGCCGCGCTTCAAGCCGCCGTTCCCGGCAAGCTATGGCCTTTACGGCAAGCCGACCACCATCAACAACACCGAGACCTTTGCCGCGGTGCCGTGGATCATCGTCAACGGCGGCGAGGCCTTCCTCAACCTGGGCAAGCCCAACAACGGCGGCACCAAGCTGTTCTCGGTGTCCGGCGACGTGGCCCGTCCGGGAAATTTCGAAGTGAAGCTGGGCACGCCGTTCCCCAAGCTGCTGGAAATGGCGGGCGGCATGCGCGGCGGCAAGAAACTGAAGGCGGTGATTCCCGGCGGCTCGTCGATGCCGGTGCTGCCTGCGGACATCATGATGGCCACCGACATGGATTACGACTCGATCGCCAAGGCCGGGTCGATGCTCGGTTCCGGCGCGGTGATCGTCATGGACGAGACGCGCTGCATGGTGAAGTCGCTGCTGCGGCTGTCCTATTTCTATTACGAAGAGTCCTGCGGCCAGTGCACGCCCTGCCGCGAGGGCACCGGCTGGTTGTATCGCATGGTTGATCGCATCGAGCACGGCAAGGGCCGGCCCGAGGATCTCGACCTGCTGAACAACGTTGCAGACAACATCCAGGGCCGCACGATCTGCGCGCTGGGGGATGCCGCGGCGATGCCGGTGCGCGCCTTCATCAAGCATTTCCGTGACGAATTCCAGTACCACATCGACCACAAGAAGTGCCTGGTCGCACCTTATATCTAGACGGACCGCCATGCTCGAACTCGAACTCGACGGCAAGCTGATGGAAGTAGCGGAAGGCAGCACGATCATGGATGCCGCCAACAAGGCGGGCACCTACGTGCCGCATTTCTGCTATCACAAAAAGCTGTCGATCGCCGCCAACTGCCGGATGTGCCTAGTGCAGGTGGAGAAGGCGCCGAAGCCGCTGCCGGCGTGCGCGACGCCGGTGACCAACGGCATGAAGGTATGGACGCATTCCGATGCGGCGGTGAACGCGCAGAAGGGCGTGATGGAGTTTCTGTTGATCAACCACCCTCTCGACTGCCCGATCTGCGACCAGGGCGGCGAATGCCAGCTGCAGGATTTGGCGGTTGGTTACGGCGGCAGCGGCTCGCGCTACGAGGAAGACAAGCGCGTGGTGGCCAACAAGAACCTCGGCCCGCTGATTTCCACCGACATGACGCGCTGCATCCACTGCACGCGCTGCGTGCGCTTCGGCCAGGAAATTGCCGGCATCATGGAACTGGGCATGATCGGCCGCGGCGAGCATTCTGAAATCATCACCTTCGTCGGCAA
>Ga0222713_10004505_pt1 | contig 13951 bp, 12 predicted proteins | sample C33_649DmetaG_FD_165061 | JGI IMG/M metagenome (GOLD analysis project Ga0222713, IMG submission 165061) | Estuarine water microbial communities from San Francisco Bay, California, United States - C33_649D | ecosystem: Environmental > Aquatic > Marine > Unclassified | place: USA: California...
AATAATGAAAGAAGACTGTATCTGTAATGACCATTTCTACCTACTCTACCACCGAATTCTGTTCCGTGTAAATCACTGTATATTGATGTGATAAATTTAACTGACATATGTAAATTCTTTGTGTTGTTTATTTTTTTTCATTTCATCGGTTAGTGTCCCATGTAAATACTCTGAAGGTATCTTACAAGGACTATATAAATTCCAATTATATGTTTGTGTGTAAAAATTATTGTATTGTCCTTGAGACACATCAGACCAACTACTCATTTGAGGGGCAATTGGTAAAATTGGACAATAGCTTTGTTTTAATGGGAGAATAAATTGATAGATGAAATCATCGATTGCGTAGTAATTTAAATTTTCAGGAATCTCCATTTTAAGAACTTCATCGTATATTGACTCATGATATAATATCATATTTGTTGCAAATATACCTCTTTCGTGTTCTTTCTTTGGAGGTAAGTTTGTTATGTCTAAAAACAACGGTTGTTCTTCACTACGATTAACAGGTCGATTTAATGTTGGAGCAAAATTAATTATACCAAAATCAAACTCACCAGTTTCAGTTTCAATCTTATTTATCAAATCTTTTGAATATGGTAAGAAAGTACAATCATCTTCTATTACCAAAACAGATTTATATCCACGCTCTTTTGCAATTTTAATAATTTCAGTATGAGACAAAGTACATCCACCATGATGATTTAAATCAACCGCTTTAAACAATTCATAGTCCCAACCCATATAATCCAATTCTTTTTGGATATGTTCTAATCGGTCAGGTCGTCTTTCTAAATTAACGACAAACTTAGGTATACTTGTAATATTCATTAACTAACGTGGTTGTGGGTTAATCTACCTGTGATTCTATCACACCATCCTTTTGATTCTGAGTGAGGCCAAACAACCCAATATGATGGCATTTCATCTGTTTGGAATTCTCTCCATACTTTACAATATCCATCAGGGTCTCTCATAAAACCTGCAATTTCATTTTTGTCCGCATCTTTTCTAAATAAAGTCTCATCTTTATCGTTGTGGAATGCAACGACCCAAAAATCATAATCAGTTTCAGTAACTTGAGAATAACCAATGTCAATACAATGTTTGAACATCATACAGAAACTATCTTTCCATTCTTGTTCTGTTTCAAAGTTGTACGGGTTTGGTGGATAGTTTTTATCTAAGGTATGTTTGTCAATTGCTCTTTTTGAGAAAAGAATACCAGCATATTTTTCATAGTCAGTTAATGTTCTAACAGGACCAAAACCATAAGGACCATCATGACCCTCTTGAGTTTCACCATCCATACCAAACAGCTTTCTATTTGTTAAGTGTGAGTGAGTATTTCTTTGACCCCAAGTTTTGTCATCATCCCACTGTTTTGTTCTACCTTTACGAGTGTACTCATGGTAAACAACAGGGATGTGTGGGTGAAATAAATCGTAACCCCAAGTGTAAGCTCTTGCAGCAATTGAAATCTCTTCACCGTGGAAATAATATTCAGGGTTGTGTTGAACTTCGGTTGAGAATTGTCCTAATGTAAAACAGAAGTGAGCTGAGTAAAATCTTGCGGTTACAGGTTTTGTCATTTCTCTCCACCCTGGAATTGTTTCAGGTAAGAAGAACACAGCACCTTCAGGGATAAAACGGTCAAACACCATTCTCCAAGCATCTTGAGCTCTTCCTGCAGGGTCATTTTCGGGGTCAAAAGAAGGAACGTAGCCCGTAAGTAGAGGCTTCTTATACCCGTCCTTCTGTAACCCCTTTATCATTTTGATAAGGATATCATCCCAATCCTTAACAAATCTCATGTGAGAATCAATTTGTAGTGTGTATGTTTCACCTTTGTAAAGTTGTTGAACTTGATGTCTTGCCCAACATACACCTTTGGCATCTTGATAAGGAATATCTAAGATTCTAAATCTTTTGTCTTTTTTATATTCATCTAAGTTATCAAACCCATCTTCGTCGCTATATTGTCTTGCGATACCGATAACAAGGTTATTTGGTTTCTTGGCATTTGCCAACATGTCTTTAATTGTTGGGACCAACTGAGGGTCTCTGTACGATGCGATTTGAACGAATATTTTCATGTAATACTATTTTATACATAAAAATAAAAAACCCTCCACGAAGGTGAAGGGTTTTTGAGTATATTAATTTTGTTTTTTATAGACAAGCCGTAGGGTCGACACCTGTAACTTCACCCAATCCTCCCGATACTAAGAACGCAGCGGTTCCATTAGAGTAGTATCCGTCAATAACAGGTACTGTTAATGCAGTGTCAAAGTATAAGTACTCACCAGCATTTGGACCAGGTCCACCTGCAACCGTACCATAGATTGTATTAGGTGCTGAAATAAAGTCAGTACATGCATCATTTGCAGTTACTCCTGTACCTAAACTATAAGTGTAGTAACCAAATGTTGCGGTTGGTGTTGTCGTAACTGTTGGTGTTTGTGTTGTAGTTGTCGTAACTGTTGGTGTTATTGTTGGAGTTAATGTGTTTGTTGGTGTTGGTGTTAAAGTCGCACATAACGAACCAAATCCAACAGTATTTCCAAATTCATCTAATTCAAGAACGTAGTTACCATTTTTGTAGAAACCTGTCATATCAATTGTCGGTCCTCCTGTTGCAACATTCCAAAATTCGTCACATAAATCAAATTGTGGGTTATTACCGTAAATTGTTGTACTTGCATTATATTCACCACAAGCATCATCCTGTGTTGCTCCGTAGTAAACTGTGAATGAAACTCTAGCAATTGTTGGAGTTGGGGTTGGTGTTGAGCCAGGACTTGCAGTTGGAGTATTTGTCGCAGTTACACTTGGTGTTGGTGTTGGAGTTACTGCCGCAGTTCCTGTATTAGTTGGTGTAGGTGTTACCGCAGCAGTTCCTGTATTAGTTGGTGTTTGAGTACTTGTCAATGTTGGTGTTTGAGATGCTGTCAACGTAGTTGTTGTTGTAGGTGTTGGTGTCTGAGATGCCGTATTTGTTGGTGTTTGAGTTGGAGTAGTTGTTGGTGTCTGTGATGCAGTAACACTTGGTGTTGGTGTATTAGTTGGAGTAACCGATGGAGTCATTGTAGGTGTTGGACTTGGATAAACTGGTGGGAATACACCCTCATTTACCAATACAACGCTACTTTGATATAGTTGTGCAATTGAATATGTGTTATTAATTAACCAAATATTTTTGGTTTGGTTAGGATATAATTCTACCTGGTATTCCCACATAGAATCATCACATCTTCTATAGTTGAAATTCACTATAGTTGAACCTGTGTTCGTCAAAGTATATTTACTACATGCCATCGTCTTTTTTCTTTAATATATAAATAGTATCTGTTATATAAAACTTAATTGGATTTTTATTTTATATTTGTGAGTTATCTTTATGAGGGGTCATACCCAATCCCAATTACCGCTCGTTGTGTTGGGAAACTTACATTGTTACCTATATAACCATTAATTGTGAAGACACCACCTGTTTGTGTATATGAGATATTAAAGATGTTATTAGAGTCTGTCATAAAAATATAAAAAGTTCCCGAAGGTAATGGTGTTTGAAAGTTAACACCTATTGAAACAGTACAAGTTGAACCCCACTCAGTTGTTGTAAATCCTGTATTAAATCCTCCGCCAGACATTGGTAATGTATCACCATTAGATGGTAATCCAACAGGTTGTACACCAGTAAGTCCTGAAACTGTTATACCTGTTATTATTGCAGTACCTGTAGTGTCATCATTTCTAACCGTTATAAACGAGGTTGGTTCAGGTAAGAATCCTAACGCAAATAGAATTGAATTTCCGTATATTTTAGTAAGGTTTCCTGTTGACCCAAAATTTGCAAGGTCTGCACTATAACCATTAAAACTTACTAATCTTGAACTACCGACTTTCTTATACGCTAATTGGTTAACATTTATTGCTCCAGGTGCTCCCCAAATACTATATAACCTTGAACCTGACGACACGTTTAATTGAGAACCTGGGAAGGCGGCAAGTCCATTGAATCTAATTGCACTACTAAATGATTGTGACGCCCCTGATAGTATTGAGTTTGACACACTTTGTACAACAAATCCTGCATTAGCAGCATTTGTAGCTGAATTTCCGTTGGAATTAAACGCTGTTAATCCTGAATGATTAAATCCTGATGGATATGTTCTCCATATATTAGCCGCGGTTACAAGATTACCACCACTACTAACGTAATCTGATATTGCGGTTCCTAATGTTGCGGAATATGTACCACCACTTGTTTCAAAAGGTGTGTATAATAATACCGCATCATATTCTGATGGAGTTATTCCACTACTACCATCGTAAGATGTATCTAATGTGACCGCTGAATAGGTCATAGAGTATCCTGTGTTGGTCAAATAAGTTTGGATGTTAGATGCTTCTGTCGACGCATCTGCGCCACCAAGGTATAACACCCTAAACGCTGGTGTTGGACTTGGTGTTGGTGTATTTGTGTTAGTTGGGGTTGGTGTTACTGCCGCAGTTCCTGTATTAGTTGGTGTATTTGTAATAGTGGGTGTTACGGTGGGTGTTGTGGTACTAGCTGGAGTACTACTTGGTGTTATAGGTGGTTGAATAATCAATGTGATGTCGTCAGCATTAATTCCAGTTCCCCACGAATAAACGTAAGTACCTGGTATTAAGGACATACTATTAATTGATTGATTGTTAAATACTGAAGTACCACTTAAATACGTACCAGAAACATATCCATTAGGAACTGAAATACCATTAAGAATACTATTCGCACCAAATGTGTCACCAGCACCTGAATTAGCAAGGAAACCACCAGGAGCACTTGAGTAATCAACAGGAGCACTAAATGTTGAACCACTATATCGATTACTAATCGCGCCAGGACCCACAGTAACAAATTTACTTTGTCCGTTTATACCTGGATTGATTGATGATGTTGTACCAACCTGAGTTAAGTCAGTTAAATTTAACCTTCCTGACCCATCCATAACAACATTAGTTCCAGAACCATTAGGTACCTCATATAATGTTATAATAACACCTGAAGGAGGTGTTGTTGATGGTGTTGGGGTTAAAGTTGGAGTACTACTTGGTGTAACCGATGCAGTTCCCGTAACCGTTGGTGTTGGAGTTGGTGTTTCTGTGTTAGTTGGGGTTGGAGTTGCCGCCGCAGTTCCTGTGTTAGTCGGGGTTGCGGTTAGGGTTGTGGTCGTGGTTGGTGTTAAAGTTGGAGTTGGTGTTTGAGTTTCAGTTTGTGTTGGAGTTGCACCAATGGTTGTACTTGGAGTTGGTGTTACATTAGGTGTACCTGTTTGTGTGTTAGTTGGTGTGTTAGTTGGTGTTTCTGCAGGTGTACCTGTTTGTGTATTAGTCGGTGTGTTTGTAGGTGTTTCTGCAGGTGTACCTGTTTGTGTATTTGTTGGCGTTGGAGTTTGAGTTTCAGTTGCCGTTGGAGTTAAACCTAATGTTGCGGTTGGAGTTGAAGTCGCATTTGGCGTACCTGTATTTGTTTGTGTATTTGTTGGTGTACTTGTACTCGTAGGAGTAACTGGTGGTGTTCCTGTATTAGTTGGTGTGACTGAAGGAGTCGTAGTTTGTGTCGGTGTATTACTTGGAGTCACACTTGGTGTTGGTGTAGGTGTAGGTGTTACATAAACAGGTGGGAACACACCATTATCTTCCAAAATTAAATTTGTATTATACAATGGTGCAATTGAAAAAGTATCGTCCATCAACCAAATATTTTTGGTTTCATTAGGATATAACTCTATTTGGTATTGCCACATAGTGTCATCACATCTCCTGTAATTGAAGTTTATCACAGTAGTTCCAGTGTTCGTTAAAGTATATTTACTACAAGCCATATTCTATTTTTTTATATTAACATAATGTCCCAAATCCAACTGTGTTTCCATTAGAGTTTAATTCAACAACGTATCCCGAATTTTGGTAATGACCTGTCATATCTACTGTAGAATTTCCATTTAATACATTCCAAAATTGGTCAGATAAATCAAATTGTGGATTGTTTCCGTAAATTGTTACGGGAGGATTAACCGAATTACATGCATCTAATTGAGTGGTACCGCTATTAACAGTAAAGGCAATTCTTGCGTTAGTCGGTGTTGGTGTTGGAGTTAAACCAATAGTAACCGTTGGGGTCACTGTTGGTGTTGGCGTTTGAGTCTCAGTATTTGTTGGAGTTGGTGTTTGAGTCTCTGTTTGAGTTGGTGTAACACTTGGTGTTGTAGTATTTGTTGGAGTTACAGTTGGTGTTGAAGTGTTAGTTGTGGTAACTGTTGGAGTATTTGTTAATGTTGACGTGTTTGTTGGTGTGATACTTGGAGTTACACTTGGTGTAATCGTATTAGTTGGGGTTGCAGTTGGGGTTGGTATTGGACATCCCCCTAAATAAGTGATAGTACCATCACCGTCAGCGATTATTATATTTTGTGCACAGAATATTAAAGTGTCATAAACATCTAAGAAAAAGTCAAATACAAAACCATCACAATCGGTACCAACAAATGATGTCTGATTTATTGTACCACCAAATAATAAATAAGTTTTACATAATGAATTACTTGGAGTAATTGTTTGGGTTGGTGTTACTGATGGCGTTGTTGTTGAAGTGGTTGTTACTGATGGTGTAACTGTTGGAGTTGATGTTGCAGATGGAGTGATACTTGCGGTTGGAGTATTTGTTGGAGTCTCACTTGGAGTAATTGATGGTGTTGGAGTATTACTTGCAGTTGCTGTTGGTGTTAAATTAATAGTAACCGAAGGTGTTGGTGTTGTTGTAAGGGTTGGAGTTACGGTTGGTGTTTGAGTCGTTGTCGGTGTTTGAGTTTGTGTTGACGTAGGTGAAGGACTTATACCTGGCGTGTTTGTCGGAGTTGGTGTTAATGTTGTTGTCGGAGTTGGTGTTGGTCCTGCAATAGTTAAAGAATATGTGTACCCATAAGTTGGAACATAACAATTATATGTTCCGTAATAATAACTTGAAATATAATTAAATGGGAATACTTGAGAACCTAAGTCAATTGTACCTCCCGTATCAGGAAGATATGTTACATTAGCGGTTTGACCGCTCAAATTATCACTTAAAATTCTTACTCCTATTGCCATGACTATAAATACTTATTCATTTTAATTTTACCCACAAATTCCAACATTAACTACTAAAGTTCCTGCAAGTTGTATAAATGTTGCCCCGTCGGATATTGTTGAATTAGCGTTTATAGGTGGTATAGTTAATGACATGTTACCATACACATCATCACCAACTTGTAGTTGTCCAAATGGTATCAAAGTATAAATTGTAACATTTGAAGGAGTTGCAAACATGGTAACATCTTGACACACATCTTGATAATAACCTCCACTCCATAAATTATATGTATAGATAATAACAGGAGTTCTTGTTGGTGTTGGTGTAAATGATGGTGTTGGTGTAACAGTTGGTGTTACTGATGTTTGTGTTGGTGTTGGAGTGATTGATGGAGTTGGTGTTGTTGAAGGGCAAAGTCCTATAATTACCGCATCCAAAGGAGCCGCGTAATCTTCAACATACAAATCATTAGCACAAACGTAACTTGTTTGTAAAGGTTCAACACCAGTCACACTGACAATACCAGTACATCCTGTCCATCGGTAAAAACCTTCTTGAACATTATTGTAATTTGTTATTCTATAGTAGTCGCAACTCATTTGATTAGATGAATAAACCGTTAAAGGTGACTAAGTTATACTGTAATGAAGTGATATTTTCACCTTCAATACAATCAGATTGGTTAATCGTCACCGTGGTTCCAGGTGATAATGCACCGTACGCGGCAGTAAATGTGTTGTTGTAGAACGTATAGTTATCGGGGTCGGCAACCATAGTCCCTCCTTTATATAATGTAACTCTAATTGTTACAGGATTTGAACCAAGTTCTCCATACCAAAACGCTTTAGAATTCATTACTATCACATTTTCACCAGGATATTGAGATTTAAATTCGATTAAATCGATTAACACGGATTCAAATCCTGTACCCGTATTATCACCACCCCATGTTAAGATTGGTGTTCCGTCTGCTGGCCATTGTTCAGAACAACACCAACCAATAGAGTCAGTCAATGTTGTTTGACCTATGTTAGGTACTGTAACTCTTGTTCTTGTATCCAAATCTTGACCATCGGTGAATGAATATGTTAATACAATGTAATCGGCATCAAATGTGAATCCGCCAGGTACAAATGGGATTGATGTTGGTGTAGGAGTTGGCGATGGTAATGGTTCAGATGTTACACTTGGTGTAGGTGTATTAGTATTTGTTGGTGTATACGTTGGAGTAACTGATGGGGTTACTGTATTAGTTGGAGTCACTGATGGTGTGGGTGAAGGTTCAATTGTTTCATAATACAAGTCATTCGCAGGAATACTCAAATAATATAAATCATTTTCAGGTATGAATATATATGACAAATCATTTGACGGTATTGTAATTCTACAATTAGGACAATCAGGGTCTAATAGATTGTATTTTAATTTTAACAATCTAAAGTTATGTTTGATTTGAGATGCGTTTAATGGTTCAGTATACATTCTAAACGCACTAACGTCACCAATCATACTACCACCAAAATATTCTTCTAATTTAATATGAGTGGTTAAACCTGAATAAATAGTATTATCTAAATCGTGAGTTGTTAAACATTCGGGGTCTTGTTGATAAACAATCTCTTCAATTGTTTCAGGACACACTCCTGAGAATGTTAAGTTATCGTGAAGACCTTGAGTTCCCCCACCAATTGAAATGTTATATCCAACCCCAATTTGTTTTTCTTTTGGAGTATTCAACAATCTTGGAATAATTTCTTCAAAGTTTTCAGTAACCATGAATAACTTTCCATTCACATAAAACTTAAGTGTACCCAATCGATACTTTTGTTCTTCAGTCCACATGTCGTTGAACGTAACAACTTCAGTCGATGCTGGGTCGTAAGGTTGTTCACGAGTGATTGGTGGTTCAATTAAAGATACACTTCTATTTTCAAGTGTGGCATAATAAACATCTTTAACAAGCAGACCAAGTCCACCCTTATCATATAGGTCACATTTATCTAACCATTCATATCTTTGAAACACAGCGTCAATCTGAACCCAATGTTCTACGTTTGAATATGTGGTTCCTGAACAATCGTCAAAAATACCTCTTGTTGAGCACCATTCAGTTAATGATGTTCCTGTCACATAAGTAAGTCCTGTCAAACAAGTTCCTGTACTTTCACATCCACCTGTTATCCTATATGTCTTAACACATAATCGTGGACTACCAGTATCTCCACTTAATCTTAAGGACAATGCGTTTGAAACCTCATCATATAATGGGTCTTTTTCAGGGTATTCTGCTTTAGATTCACAATCACATGGACAACCACAAGTACAATGTGTTATTGTTCCACCTGAAGGTTGGTACACCTGCATACAATCTGATGATGTGTTGGCAGTACTTGCACAACCACAAGTGTGCATACAAGTTAAACCTGATGTGACCCTTGTGTAACCTGTATCTTGTTTTGGACTACCATCGGCATAATGGTAAAACTTATTCTCGGCTCTTGCGCCCATGTAAAAGAACGTACCCTTATTGTCGGGGTATCTATTGTTAAGACCTCCTGATGTATCGCCAGTCCATCTATATCTTAACATGAATTCTGCGGTCCAACCTAAAGAAACTCTTTGAGGAAAAACTTGGTAATCATAGCCAGGTATTTTGTAAAACCCTTGGAAGAATCCACCTTTTAAATTGGCAACGTATCCAATATCACCACCAACATTTTGATACGATAAATCGTAGGTATATGAATCATCATCCCATAATCTATTTTCAGTTGTTGTGAAACCTGTGATAGGGTGAAGTTTCATTCTCCTATCGTATTTGTATCGACTAAACTTATCTGAAATGTTCGTATATAATCCTGTTGTAATTTCTATTGTCTCACCCGACATGTTTTGAACAAGTCCGTTATCAATACCCGTTAACCCAACATCACATAATTCTGTTACGATTGGACAAAAGTTTGGGTCAACGTTATCAGGGTTCCAATAATTTTCTGAAACAATTGTTTGATAATCAAAAGAACATGCTGATGTTTGACATAATGTTGTTCCTGAACTGTTAAAGTCAAACTTAAATGGCATTCTATTTCCGTCCAATTCACCAATTAATAAAGGTGAAAAAACGACTTCTTGGTCATAATCTCTCTCGTCCGACGCTAAGCAAATGTCGGTGATTTCGTTCACAGGTTTTATCCCCCATCTACGAAAATTATACTGATTAATATTCTGATATGCCATATACTAATGATAAATACCTTATGAGCTAGTATTTATAGATAAAAAAGAAGAGATGATTAATACAGACCAAGAATTTTATTCGTCGCCATATTATTTTTTATTAAGAGAAAAGAAAGAAAAATACTCTTTGTACTTCTCTGTGGAAGAGAATTTAAATGAAGCTCGTAAAAAAGACGAGGTAATTCACTTCGAAAAAAGTAAAGTTGGGAAAGTTAAAAATCACCTTAAAAAAGTGGTTAAGGATAAAAAAACAAAAACAACTAAGGGACTTAAAAAAGATTTGGAAGAATTGGTGAATTTGGATGGGGCATTATCTAATTCAAAAATTCCGATTCTTGACCCAAGACTTCACCCACAAAAAACTATGGACCAAACGGTTGCTGCCGCTCGTATTACAAACGACCCTATCTCTCGTGGATATAGAACATATTATGGTGAATCGGTTGAAGAAATTGATGAGGTTGATATGTCAGGAGCGTTTGGTTACGAAGAAACTGAAGATATGGATGGTGAAGAAACTTTCAAATATTTGGTTAAAAAAATGGGTATGGAACCTGATGAAGCAAAAGAAAGAACAAAACAAAAAGGACAAGACCCAACAGGTGATAAAGATAAAAAATCACCATACTACAAAGATAAAAATTTTATAACAAGAGCAACTTTATCTGAAATCCAAAAACAAAAGATGATTAAAGTTGTGGAAGATATTTTGATGGGTAAAAAAAATTCAGACAACTCTGAGGTCGGAAAAAAAGAACCTGAGGTATCTAAAGTTTTAAAGAAAAATATTTCATCATTAAAAAAACAAGCGGAAAAAGAAGGATTGTCTCTTGCCGAATTATTAAAGATGTTAAAAAGTGAATAAAAGTTTATACGATAAAGAAATTGAATTTCCATCCGACAAAAGAGAGCATATGCAAAAATGTTTTCACATGGTTACAGGTGCGGATGAAAATACCGAAGGGTTCAATAGAAATAAAGAACTACAAGGAAAAAATTACATATCATATAAACAAATGAAAAGAATTAAAAACTTTTTTGATAATTTCAAAGGTAACCAAAACGAAGCTCCATTCATTTTAAATGGTGGTGTTGAAATAAAAAATTGGGTTAATGATGAATTAAGAAAAATGAGGGACTATATAAAGAATACCAAGACAAACAAAATGAATGCAGGTATGATGAATCAATTCATTGACCCACATGAGAAAAAAGATTTTACAAATGTAAGAACATCTCAAGAACACTCAAGAACCGTTGATAAGTATAATCCATCTGTTAATGAAAGTGTTAAGAGAATAAACGAACTAATATCAAAAATATAAAATTATGTCAAGTCAAATTACTGTAGATTTAAGTCAAACAGAACCAAACGCACTTACTGCGATTGCTGACCAAGAAAGAGCAAAATTAATCCCTAAAAATGATTTTAACGCTGTTGGTAATGAATACTCATCAGTTAACCGTGACGCTATTGCCGATGGTGACTCAATGGGTAGAGGTACAGGAGCATTCTTGGATGTGTATAACGTAAACGCTGGTACAATTGACGATATCATTGAAAGAAAAAATGATATCAAAATTAATAAATTTAATTCATCAAACGTATATCCTAATTTCTAATGAAACTACAAGGAGCATTAAAAGGTTTAATTTATGAAATCGCTTCTTTAGATAGCATTGTTGATGCTATAAAGAACAGACAAGTCGTGGTTATCTATTATGATGGTGATGAGCCAGGTGGTAGAGGTCTTCGAGAAATTGAACCCGTATGCTTAGGAGTTAGTAAGGCAGGAAATAAAGTTTTAAGAGCTTGGGATAGTGAGGGGGCATCTCACACTAATTACAAGGGAGAACAACCATTACCAGGATGGAGATTATTTAGGTTAGATAAAATACTATCAAACAAACCAACTGGTGAGGTTTACAATACACCAAGACCTGGTTATAATTTTAATGGTGATAAGAGTATGGTTAGTGTAATTATTAATGCAAAATTTGATAACACACCACCACCTCAACCACAACCTCCACAAGAAACACCACCAGAGACACCACCAACCCCTGAAGAAGAAAACGTAACATAATATGGACAGATTAATGGAAAAATTGGCTTTATCAAAAGCAATTATGGATAAAGCAGATGGAATTAAAAATTCAAATTCTATGAACGGTGGATTACCACCAACATCACTACAACAACTTAATGCTCCTGAAACATTTAATGTTCCTGCGGCAAAATATAATATCCCACAGGAATTTTTACAAGAGTCAGGTTCTGTTCAAGAACCATACCTATCTAATGTTCCAAGAGAAAATACTAAGCCAGTTGGTGTACCAACAGTGGACGCAATTAAAAATTCTAAGTTACCTGACGAAATTAAAAGGTTAATGATGGAACACCCAATTTCACAACCACAACAACAAGTAACCACAATTTCTGATGAACTTGTAGAAAAGGCAACTCGTTTAATGAAAAAGAATGACGGAAATTACATTCCTGAATCGGCAAAACCAAAACAATCACAACAACAAGTTCAACAACCTACAGGTAGTATTGATTACAAGTTAATTCAAAAAATGATTAATGAAGCGGTATCCAACGCCCTTAAAGAAAATGGGTTACTTATTGAAAGTTCAGAAAAATCTAACGAGTTATTTACCTTTAGAGTGGGTAAACATGTGTTTGAAGGTAAGGTAAGTAAAATCAAAAAAATGTCTTAACGTATTTCTTTATTCGACAACAATTACTATATTTTAAGAAATATATTAATAATGTCGAAAATTAAAATCTTAGTAGTCCCATCCGACAGAACAGGTGTGGGTAAATTTAGGTCAGTAGACCCTCACGTTTTTTTACAAAATCTTTATGGTGACGATTTCCATGTGGACATCGATTATGAACCACCTTATGATGATATGTCATTTTGGTCTCAGTACCAAATTGTTGCTTGTCACAGAAGTATTGGTCCTGATTTTGATAAGGCAAATGTACTAATCAAAAAATTAACTGAAAATGGTATCATTACTATTGTGGATATTGATGATTATTGGATGCCAGGTAAAGAACACCCAATTCACGATATCATTAGATTCAACAAGATTAATGAAAAAATTGTTGCAAATCTTAAAGTTGCATCTTATGTTACAACTACAACTACGTTGTTTGCTGATGAGATTAAAAAATTCAACAAAAATGTAGTTGTATTTCCAAACGCGATTAATCCTCAAGAACCACAATTTAACGAACCAACTTTAGAGTCTGATAAAATTAGAATTGGATGGTTAGGTGGTTCATCTCACTTACATGACTTACAGTTGTTGGATTCACCGTTGGGTAAAATAACTCATTTGAAAGACAAATTACAATTTGTATTATGTGGGTTTGATACAAGAGGTACTGTAACCGAAATTAATCAACAAACAGGTGAACATAAGAAGAGAGACATTCTTCCACATGAGACGGTTTGGGCTCAATACGAAAAAATATTTACTCAAAACCATTCGTTAGTTTCTGAAGATTACAAAAAATACCTTCTTAAATACACCCAAGAAAAATATCCAAATGAACTTGACGAATCTTATGTAAGGGTT
>Ga0222713_10004506_pt1 | contig 13951 bp, 14 predicted proteins | sample C33_649DmetaG_FD_165061 | JGI IMG/M metagenome (GOLD analysis project Ga0222713, IMG submission 165061) | Estuarine water microbial communities from San Francisco Bay, California, United States - C33_649D | ecosystem: Environmental > Aquatic > Marine > Unclassified | place: USA: California...
TTGTTTTGCACTTTTCCAGAGTCTTGGTACACTTGCGCCCAATGAGCTATTTCCACCAGTTAGTTTCTTTTTTAGGGGGGCGCAAGGGCGTCGGTTCTCTGCGCTTTCTTCTACCAGGACTTGTTATTGGCCTGTCGCCAATCGCACTTGCTGACTCGTCACGGCAGAGTCTCGAGCAAGACCTCCCAGCATCCCAGTTTACCGCCGAGGCCTCAGGGGCCGATGGCCCAGGCTCTAGGCCGATGGCCTCTGTGGTGCAGTCCGTACGCCTTAACTCGTCTGCGGCTATGGTGGTCGATCAGGTCTCAGGGCAGGTATTAATCGAAAAGAACGCGGATGCTGAGCTTCCAATTGCCTCAATCACAAAGCTCATGACTGCCCTGGTAGTGCTTGACGCTCAACTCTCGTTGGACGAGAAAGTGATTATTACTCGAAGCGATGCACGGCTTGAAAAGAACCCTCCCTCGCGACTCCCCGTTGGTGCGAGGCTAACGCGCGGTGAACTTCTGCACCTGGCACTCATGTCGAGTGAGAATCGAGCAGCACAGGCTCTTGGTCGAAGCTATCCGGGTGGGCTCTCGGGCTTTGTAAGGGCAATGAATGTCAAGGCCGTGAAGCTTGGCATGGCGTCAAGTCGTTTTACCGAGCCAACCGGCCTTAATGCGGGCAATGTAAGCAGCCCGCGCGACCTCATCCGGCTGGTTGAGGAGGCCTACCTTCATCCCGAAATTCGCCGTTACTCAACAGCGAAGCAGTTAAGTATTAAGGTCAGAGGGCGCACGCTGCAGTTCCGTAACAGCAACGCTCTGGTTCGTGCCGATCGCTGGGATCTCGGGCTTTCAAAGACAGGCTTCATTCGCGACGCGGGGCGGTGCCTTGTGATGCAGGCCGAGGTTGAAAGCCGGCCGGTTATTATTGTGATTCTTGACGCGCAGGGTAAGCGTCACCGCGTTCGCGATGCCGAGACCATTCGCAAGGTTCTGATTCAAAAGGCTGTCGCACCCTCCGTGGAAGGTCGTTCCAAAACAGGGCCCGAGCAGTCTTTCGCCCGTAATCCTGTTTAGATGGGATTGTTCAACGTCGATTAGGGCTGATTCAGTTGGGCCTGATGTTGCCGAATGGTTGTCTCGTTCAGAGGTCAACAGTCAGCGGTCAGCGGACTCCAGAAGACTTGTTCCAAAACCAATCGATTCAGAAATCTGAAAAGCTGTTTTTTTCAATGCGTCTACCCAGCCATCGTTGGCTCGATCAGCCGGGGCCGATATAGATAGCCCCGCCACAATTCGGCCTGCATCGTCTTGAATTGCTGCCGCAATGCACCGAACGCCCAGTTCTAGCTCCTCGTTATCGCGCGCAAAGCCGTGGTTACGGACGTCCTGCAGCTCCGATTCGAGTCGCGATACCTCTGTGATGCTGTTTCGGGTCTGCCCCGAAAGCCCAGTACGCATGGCGTAAGACCGCACAGCCCGCATCTCATCGTGGGCCAAAAAGAGTTTTCCGGTAGAAGTTAAATGAAGTGGGGCTCTGCCGCCAATGGCGCGCACCACCTGCATCCCGGATCGCTCGCTCACGGCCCGTTCTACGTAGACAATTTCATCGCCCTGACGCACTGACAAGTTCACCGTTTCGCCTGTGAGCCGGTGCAGTTCTCGCATGGGCGTTGCGGCCGCATCGCGGATGTTAAGGCGGGTCTTCACAAGATTACCGAGCTCCAGAAGACGCATGCCAAGCTGGTAGAGACCCGGTTCAGTACGGTCGACCATGCGGGCTAGAACAAGGTCGTTCAGAATGCGGTGGGCCGTTGATGGATGCAGACCGGTCTGGCTTGAAAGGTCCTTAAGCGAAACGGGGTCCGACTGGCGCGCAAGGGCGTCGAGCAGGGCGTTCATGCGTTCAATAACCTGGATCGCAGGCCGGGCGGGCACGATTGGCTGAGCGGTTGGTGGCATGTCGGTAATCTTAGACGAAGTTAAGCTCATTGACGCTCGGGTGGTGGCACAATGAGACCAAATTAAGGATGTCAGACCATGGTCGCTCTTGCGAACAATCCACGTATTGCCCTTTTTGTTACATGCTTGGTCGATCTTATGCGGCCGGAAATCGGCTTTGCAACCATAAAGCTTCTGGAGCATGCTGGTTGTGAAGTGGTTGTTCCCCCCGACCAGACCTGTTGTGGCCAGCCAGCCTACAATTCGGGCGATCGTCGAAGTGCCCATCGGCTTGCCGAGCGCGTACTTGAGCAGCTCGAGGGCTATGACTACGTGGTCATCCCGTCGGGTTCCTGCGCGGGCATGATCAAAGTGCATTACGCCGACCTCTTCTCGGACGACCCGGGTCTTAAGCACAGGCTTGTCGACCTCGGGCCCCGCATTTACGAGCTCTCAGATTTTTTGGCCAATGTCATGCAGGTGGAGACCGTACCGGGAAAACTTTCTGCAGCCGTGACCTACCATGACAGCTGCAATGGCCTGCGTGAGCTGGGTGTCTGCGCCCAGCCCCGGCAGTTACTAAAACTCATCCCTGGTGTCGAAGTACGCGAGATGAAAGATGCCCGTGCCTGTTGCGGCTTTGGTGGAACCTTCTCTCTGAAATACGGTGCGATCTCCTCGGCTATCGTTGACGAAAAAATTGGCAATATTCAGGCGACGTCTGCCCAGGCGGTTGTACTTGGGGACCTCGGCTGCATTTTAAATATCGAAGGCCGGCTGCGTCGCCTGGGTGACGACAAGACCCAGGTGCTTCATATTGCTCAAGTGCTGGCAGGGGAGGTCTAGGCTATGCAAGTGCAGTCCATGCATTTCCACTCGCGCTCGGAACTTAAGTTACAAGACGAACGGCTTCAAAAGAACCTTCGCCGCCTGGCAGATAAGTTTGTTTCAGCCCGTGCCCAGGCCATGACTGAAATTGACTTCGATGCCACCCGCGATGCGGCCGTTGAGCGTCGTAACAGAGCTATTCATAACCTTGACGTCTGGCTTGAGCTGTTTGAAAAGAAGGCAACAGAAAGAGGCGCCACTGTCTTATTTGCTGAATCTGCTGCTCAGGCATCTGAAATTGTTGTTAGCCTGGCCAAGCGTCACGATGCCAAAACCGTAATTAAATCCAAGTCGATGGTCTCTGAGGAAATGGCGCTTAATGAAGCACTGCAGCGGGCAGGTGTCGAGCCAGTGGAAACCGACCTTGGCGAGTACATCCTACAAATCAATGACAACGAGCCGCCTAGCCACATCATTGCCCCAGTTATTCACAAAGACAAGGAAGAGATTGCAGATCTCTTTTCACAGGTCCATAACAAGCCCCGTCTTGACGACATACCCGAACTCGCGCGAGAGGCACGTCAGCAGCTTAGGCCTAAGTTCTTAAGCGCTGACATGGGAGTTACCGGGGGCAATTTTGTTATTGCAGAAACTGGCTCTGTTGCGCTTGTAACTAATGAAGGCAACGAAGGCATGTGCACCATCATGCCCAAGGTTCATGTGGTGGTAACTGGGATTGAAAAGGTCTTGCCCACGCTTGAAGATTTCGCCACCATGGCCCGCCTGCTTACCCGCTCGGCAACCGGGCAGTCCATTTCCAACTACGTGTCCTTGCTAACTGGCGTCCGTGCAAAGGGTGAGCCCGATGGCCCAGACCATCTTTATTTCGTACTCGTTGACGGTGGCCGTTCGGGTCTTCTCGGTAGTGAGTTTGAAGAGATGCTCCGTTGCATCCGATGTGGCGCCTGCATGAACCACTGCCCGGTCTATCAGAAAATTGGCGGCCACGCCTATGGCTGGGTCTATCCCGGCCCGATGGGGGCTGTTTTAACGCCTTCTTATGCGGGCCTTGAGAACTCCCTTGATCTGCCCCAGGCGGCGACCTTGTGCGGTGAGTGCCATGTGGTCTGCCCCGTAAAAATTCCTCTACCCGACTTATTACGAAAACTGCGGGAGCGTCAGTTCGACCGACACCTTAGGCCCTGGCGCGAGCGTTGGGCGTTATGGGCTTGGGGTTTTGTGGCCATGCGCCCCCATTTGTACAGGCTTATTTTTGGCGTGACCAACAGGGCTTTGAGAATCATGGCGCGCGGTCGAGGCTATATTGCCTTTCTTCCCCTGGGGTCTGGCTGGTCAAGGTTTCGCGACCTGCCTGTTCCGAAAGGCAAAAACTTTGCCGATCGTTATGCGCTTTGGAAATCCTCCAGGCCAGACACCAGGTCGTGAACCAGTCGAGGGCCTTTGTAAATAAGACCTGAGTAGACCTGAATAAGGTCTGCTCCCGACTTTATTTTTGCTCGACCGTCTTCTGCATTCATGATGCCACCGACGCCAATCAGGCTGGTGTCGGGGCCCAGTAGCTCTCGAAGTTTGCGAAGGACCGCACTGGATTGAATAGAAAGTGGTGCCCCCGACAGCCCACCTTGTTCCTGTGCATGATCAAGCCCTTTAATAAGCGATTTATCAACCGTTGTATTGGTGGCCACAACGCCTTCGATTTCAAAGTGTTGAATAAGCTTTGCAATGGCCTCGATGCCATCATCATCAAGGTCTGGCGCAATCTTTACAAACAGCGGAACTTCTTTTGCATTGGTCTGGCGCAGCCTTGCCTGCTCCCGTTTTAGACTGTGCAGAAGCGTCTGAAGCATGTCTTGCGACTGAAGGTCCCGGAGGTTTTGCGTATTGGGTGAGGAGATGTTTATGGTGACGTAATCGGCCCATGGGTAAACAGCCTGCAGGCAGGTAAGGTAGTCGTCGACCGCTCGATCGACTGGTGTGCTGGCATTCTTGCCGATGTTAAGGCCAAGCACTCCTTTTTTCTCAGCCACCCAGCGCGATGACTTTACGTTGTTTAAGAACGCGTCAAGACCAAGGTTGTTGAACCCGAACCTGTTAATGATGCCTTGCGCTTTCGGGACGCGAAAGAGTCTTGGTCTGGGGTTGCCGGGCTGCGGCCTTGGAGTGACGGTACCTACCTCAATAAACCCGAATCCGAAGCAGCCCAGTGCGTCGATAAACTCCGCATTTTTATCAAGGCCTGCGGCAAGGCCAACGGGGTTAGGAAACTGCAGCCCAGCAACACGCCTTACCGAAGACGGCAGGGGGGAGGCGCAAGGAAGAAGCCAGGGGGCCCAGCGGCTAAGCCGGTTTAAAGAGCCAAAACTAAGGTGGTGAGAGGTTTCGGGGTCAAGTTGAAAAAGAAGTGGGCGAAGGGCTGGGTAAAGCTGCCAGAGCCAGTGCGGACTTCCAAGGCTTGCTGTCATGGGCTTTCTTGGGGTTCTTGAAGGTCTTGAACACGCCGCCATTGTCCATAAACGAGCATTTCAGATGGCCTGAAACCCGCCTTGTAGGCCATTTTCTTGCTGCCTGAAATCCAGTAACCCAAGTAAAGGTAACTTAGCCCGAGTCGCTGGCATTCTAAAATCTGCCACAAGATGCCGTAGGTACCAAAGGAGGTCTGCGGCTTTAAGGGGTTGTAGAAGGTGTACACGGCCGACAGCCCGTCTGGGAGTCGGTCGACGATGCTTACCATGGCCAGCTCACCGTCAGGCTGTCGAAAGCTTATGAGCTCGGTGGAGACGCGGCTTTGAAGCAGAAACTGCGCGTATTGGTCTCTGCTGTCTTGATCCATCCCACCGCCAGCATGACGATGGGACTGGTAGGCTTGGTAGAGCCGATAGTGTTCGTCGCGAAACTGCAGAGGCTCTCGTTGAATAAGAAGCTGGTCTTTGTGCCGTCGTAGTAGGCGTCTTTGTGTTCGGTTTGCCTCAAATTCGCCTACCGGTATGCGCAAGGGGATGCACTCTCTGCAGCCGTCGCAGTAGGGCCTGTAGGCGAAGGCCCCGCTGCGACGAAAGCCCATTTGAACTAGGTCCCCGTAGAGCTCCGACGTAATAAGGTGGTTCGGGGTTGCGACCTGAGAACGGGCCTTACGTGATGATAAGTAGCTGCATGCATACGGTGCAGTTACGTAAAACTGCAGGGTTGCAACGGGAAGGTCTCGGAGGCTTGACATGGCTATTCCCCCCAGAGTGTAAGTCTGGGGGGGGTCTCTTGCCAAGGAAACCCCGGTTTTTCTGTTTCCTTTGTTAAGACCGACTCAAACAGCTGGCGCGTAAGGGGTCGAGCCCCAAGAAACTCGAGGTGCTGCGTTTGTTGTTGGCAGTCGATGTAATGGCCGCCATGCTCCTTTGCCCACTGCACAAGCATTGCTAGGCAAATTTTTGAGGTGTTTGGCTCAAGGCTCACCATGCTCTCACCAAAGAGCATCCGACCAATGCTTACAAGGTAGAGGCCACCCACAAGCCTGTCCTCCCTGAAGAGCTCAAGGCTATGCGAGAGCCCACGTTCTTGAAGCTTCTGATAATTCTGAATAATGGCAGGGGTAATCCAGCTGCCGTTCTGTCCTGGTCTGGGGGCGGCACATTCCGTCAGGACTTTCTGAAAGCAGCTGTCGACGCGAAGTTCGTAATGCCTCTCTACTGCCTGACGAATGGTCTTTCTGAGCGATCGTCTGCATTGAAAGTCGTTCAACTGCAGCACCATTCGTGGGTTCGGTGTCCACCAGAGAACCGGTTCCCCGGGGCCCGACCAGGGGAAGACACCGCTGCGGTAGGCCCTCTCGAGCATCTCGGGGGTAATAGACTGACTCGCCGCTATGAGCCCGTTTGCGCCGTGCAGGTCGGTTAACGCACGAGCGCTTGATGGAAAGGTATCGCCTGGTTCTATCCAAGGAAGTCGAATAGGCGATGGCTCGGTCATGGGTCTTTTTAGCGCATGCTCTGATGATCAACAGGCAGTGAATAATGGACCTGACGATCTTTCAAGAAGTGTCTAAGGGCGGCCTCGACAGAGCGAAAGGCAATTTCGTCCCAGGGAATCTCGTGCTCGTAAAAGAGCCGGGCCTCAAGCGATTCCTGGCCGGGATCAAGGCTTTCGGAGGCCATCTCTGCAAGGTAGAAGAGGTGCACCTGGTTAGCAACGACAACATCATAGACTGCCATAAGCTTAATGGGCCTAACCTGAGCGCCCGCCTCCTCCAGCGTTTCGCGCAGGGCGCCTTCTTGCGTGGTTTCGTTTAACTCCATAAAACCGGCGGGCAATGTCCACTTGCCGCTTCGTGGCTCGATGGCACGACGACATAAAAGAATTTTGTCGTTGAAGTAGGCAACCGTGCCAACAACAAGTTTGGGGTTTTCGTAATGAATCTCCCCGCACTGAGTGCAGACATGACGCATGCGATTGTCGTTGGCTGGAATAGTGGCGTGGGTCTGCGCAGCGCAGCGAGAGCAAAAGTTCATGCGCTATTCTAAGCTTGCTGTCTCCCGAATTGTTGTATAGTTCAAAGCTCGTCGCGGGGTGGAGCAGTCTGGCAGCTCGTCGGGCTCATAACCCGAAGGTCGTAGGTTCAAATCCTACCCCCGCTACCAACCTTCCAAATGACAAACTGGTATTTACTCATTACCTTTGGGTACAGCGACTCCGAGAATCGCATGGGGTGCTCGCTGCTCCCTGGGTCGAAACCCTCGTAATTAATCAGCAGGGGGAGCAAGAGGCATGAAGGAATGGCTGCTTATTGTCTGGATTGGTACCACAACGAACTTCACGGTCATGGAACGGCATTTATCCGAGGAGTCGTGCAACCAGTCTGCTGAGAAGTTAAAGGCATCCACCGACCCGAAGTTCACCGTGGAATGCTCGTCAGACCTGCGCGAGGGCCGCTCCCAACTGCCCAAGCCCTTCGGCTCAGGAGGTGTGGCCAAGTAGGCGGGGTGGCTTAGGCGCTCTGCTCACCCCAGGGATTACCCTATGTCAATGAACACGCTTTTTCAGGAGATCACCGTTGGGCAGTCGGCAAGCCTCTCCACGACCCTCACCCAAGACATCCTGGATGCTTTCGTAAGGGTGTCGGGCGACTGCAACCCCGCTCACACCGACCCAAGTTACGCTGCGTCCACGCCATTGAAAGCTGTGGTGGGCCATGGTATTTGGACAGCAAGTATTATTTCGCGCATCTTGGGCACCAGGTTCCCAGGGCCCGGCACGATTTATTTGGGACAGACTCTAAAGTTCAAGCGTCCGGTCTACCTCGGCGATGAAATCACGGGAACCGTCACGGTCTCCCAGATGGACGAGAAGGGCAAGGTCTGGCTTGATACGACGGTAACGAACCAAAAGGGTGAGACCGTTCTTGAGGGGGAGGCCGTTATTCTTGCCCCCACTAGTCGTTATGCCCTTCCAGACTAGCGACTGTCTTAGGAAACTGCCTCTTCTTTCCTTCCGTAGACCAGGCTGTAAAGCGCAGGCAGTGAAAGCAGAGTAAGTCCGGTAGCCACCACGAGTCCTCCCATGATGGCAACGGCCATTGGTCCCCAGAAGATGCTGTTCTGAAGCGGAATCATGGCCAGTACGGCAGCCGCAGCCGTGAGGGTGATGGGACGAAACCGCAAAAGGGTGGCCTCGACGATGGCCGATCGAACCGATGAGCCTCGAGCGCGCTCCTTTTCAATTTGATCGATAAGAATGACAGCGTTTCGCATAATCATGCCCATTAGGGCAATAACACCAAGCATGGCTACAAACCCGAAAGGCCTTTGCAACACAAGAAGGGCGGCAGCCACGCCGGCTAGGCCTAAAGGTGCTGTGGCCAGAACCATGAGGCTACGCGGTGTGCTTTGAAGCTGCATAACAAGCAGCATGAGAGTAATAAACAACATAATGGGCACGCCGGCAAAAATGGATGCCTGACCCTTGGAACTCTCTTCAATCGTGCCACCAATCTCTAATGCAAGCCCAACAGGAAGCGATGCTTTAATAGGTTCTAAGGCTTTCTGAAGTTCCAGCGCCACCGTAGCCCCTTGCACACCCGGGCTTACATCGGCCTGCAAGGTAAGAGCGTACTGGCGGTTATGGCGCCAGATCATTCCGGGCTCCCAGATGAGTTCAAGGCGCGCGATCTTCTCAAGTGGAACAAGTCGACCATTGGTGTTGGGTACGAGCAGCTCGCGTATGTCTTTCATGGAGTCGCGTTCCTGAAGCGGCAGCTCGACTTCAATGGGAAGAATCTTCTCGCGTTCACGGTAATCGGCAACCACACGGCCTGAGAAACGCGCCTGAAGCTCTCGCGCGACCGCAGCCGAGGTGACGCCTGCATCGCGCGCCTTGGCGAGATCAAGGTTGATCTGCACCACGGGCCTGCGTTCGTTCCAGTTATCGTGGAGTCCACGGACCTCGGGATGGGCCTTCATAACTTTCCGAACCTGCTCAGCCACTTCGTAGAGCGCATCGGGTCGTTCGGCGGTGAGCCGAAACTGCACGGGGTAGGGAACAGGCGGCCCGTTGGGTAGAAGCTTAATGCGAAGGCGTGCCTCTGGTGCAGCAGCAGGAATTCGCGCGTGCAGCGCATTGAATACAGACTCTCGAGAAAAGCCGGGTTGGGGCTGAATGATGAGCTGCGCGACGTTACTTTGAGGAAAAATGATGTCAAGCGGGAGAAAAAATCGGGGTGCCCCGGATCCGACCCAAGAGGTGATGGTGTCAATGCCTTCGATAAGGCGTGCTTCTTTCTCAATGCGTTCAACGGTTGCCGCAGTTGCTTCAATACCAGCACCTTCGACAAGATAGACATCCACCAGAATTTCCGGACGCGAGGAGTCGGGGAAAAACTGCTGCTCGACTCGACTCATACCCGCAAGCCCAAGGACAAAGGTAAGAAGCGTTGCTACAACCGTCTTAACGGGGTTATTGACGCACCATGTCACCATAGAACGAAAGACCTGGTAGGCCGTGGAGTCACGTAGACTGACTTCGTTGTCTTTGTGCGGGCGGGATGGAACTTTAAGAAGCCACATTCCAAGAAACGGTACGAAAAGCACGGAGACAAGCCAAGAGACAATAAGTGAGGCTGCCGTAACCGCAAAAATGGCGTAGGTGTACTCACCCACCACGGACATTGCAATACCAATGGGAAGAAAACCAACGGCCGTAATAAGGGTGCCAGTAAGCATTGGAATGGCGGTGAGCTCGAAGGCGGCCGTAGCGGCCACAAGCCGGTCGTTGCCTTCTTCCAGCTTACGAATCATCATCTCTACGACAATGATGGCGTCGTCCACCAGCAGACCCAGGGCAATAATTAAAGAGCCCAAGGAGATCTTATGGATTCCAACTCCCCAGAGATTCATAATGAGAAAAGTAACCGCCATAACCAGTGGAATGCTAATGGCCACAATGAGCCCCGGACGAGGGTCAAGCCTTAAGGGGCGTCTGTGCAGGCCCAGCGCCAGTAAGCTAACGGCCAATACAATGGCCACAGCCTCTGCAAGAACCGTTAGGAATTCAACGACCGATTCTGCAACAACCTTCGGCTGATTCTGTATTTGCTGAATGGTTACGCCAATTGGCAGTTGGGATTGAATCTTAGACACCGCCGCATCCAGATTCTTACCAAGGGCAATAATGTCACCGCCTTTGAGCATGGACACGCCTAGGGCAACGACAGGCTGCCCGTTGACCCGCACGAAGGGGCTAGGTGGATCCACTGTTGCCCGCCGAATGGTTGCAATATCCTCAAGCCTTAAGATGCGTTGGCCTGCGCGAATGGGCATGGAGGCAAGCTCTTCAATGGACCCGAATTGTCCCAAGACTTTTATAGGAATCGTGAAGGCATTAGTCTCAAGTCGGCCTGCATCGACAACGGCGTTTTGCTCTGCGATCTGTTGCCCGACGGCGCTCGCGCTAAGTTGATACCGAGCAAGTTCTCGCCTGCTTAGTTGAACAAAGACGCGCTCGTCTTGAAGGCCAAAGGCTTCGACCTTACCTACATCTTTAACCAACAGAAGTTGACTACGGGCGCCACGTACAAAGTCCGTCAGATCAGCCTGGCTGTAGTCGGGAGCAGCAAGGCTGTAAATAACGCCAAAAGTGTCTCCAAAGTCATCGTTGAAGAAAGGACCTTGGACCCCTTCAGGAAGGTCTCTGGCCATATCCATCATTTTTTTTCGTACGGTGTAGAAACGGTCAGAGACTTCGTTGGGGTCGAAGTCATCCTTGACCTGAAAAATAATGGTGGTCTGGCCCGGCTTTGAGAAGCTTACGATCTTGTCGGTGTTCGGGACCTCTTGAAGAATGCGCTCAAGCCGATCGGTAACCTGGTCCGCCATCTGAGAGGCTGTTGCACCAGGCCAGTAGGCCTGAACAACCATGGCACGGAATGTAAAGGGAGGATCTTCATCCTGGCCAAGCTGAAAGTAGCTACCAACGCCAAGGATGAGAAGCGAGACCATAAGGAAACGAATGAGGGCGGGGTGCTCGATTGCCCAGAGTGAGAGGTTCCATTTTGAGGAGTTGTTCATTCGAACGAAGCGCGCCTTTTACCCTTTAGGGGGTGAGGCGACGTACTTTTTGCCCAGGACTTAGAAGATGGGCGCCCACGGCAACAATGCTGTCGCCCTTTAACAGCCCCTCAACAAGAGCATACGATTCGGTCGCCTCAAGAACGTTTACTGCAGTAGGCTCAACAAGAAACTGGTCATTATTGGGAACAAGGCGCATGACACTGCGTCCTTCAAGTAGAGCCGTTAACGGAATACGGAAGACCTCGGCCTGCGAGGGTTCAGTGCCCTTTGGCTTAGCCAGTTGTTTTTGGGGTGCCTCGGGTGGCGTTGCTTTACTCAGTTGCCTAAGCTGCAGTTCAATGACGAGCTCGGCGGCCTCGACCACTTGTGACTTCTTTGCCAGAACCCGACGCACAACACCGGGCTCGAGCGCTCGCAAGGTGTAGACACCTAACTGGTCGAGCGTAACTTCAAACTGAGCGCGCTCAGCAATAAGAAGCGCCTCGCGACGGTCCCATTCGGCTTTTGAAATAAAGCCCTTTTTCAATAGCTCGGTGTAACGGCTGAAGTCGGCCTCAACGTTGGCAAGTTTGGCTCGCGCGGCCTGCAGCTGAACTTCAGCAGCCGAGTTAGCAAGCTTTGCATCACGGGGATCGAGGCGAAGAAGGCTCTGGCCAGCTCTTACGGCCTGACCGGGCTTAACCAACACCTCTATGACGGTGCCGGTGAGTTCAGAACGAAGCTCTCCCGGGACTTGATTGGGGCCTGTTAGGGGTCCCGCGGCACCGTCGCTACCGGCGTACGGCCCGGCAGCTAAGGGAAGGGACATGCCTACCTCGAATACCTTAACGGCAGGCACAAGGACAGCAGCGGGCTCATTTTTGCTGCACCCCAAAACCAGGCCTAGAGCCATCACCATGGTAAGCGCAGCCGCAAAACGGGCCTTACTTATTGCCTGACATGCTACTAATAGGCGTAAAGCAAAAGGTTGAAATGGCATACAAAAGGAGCCTTGCAAAAAGCTGGCGCGAGGCACCAACTGGACAACGTGAGGAGAATTTTTACTGGCTCGATTGTCTCAAAAAACTAGCCAAGGAATTCGCTGGGCCGCTTTTGAACCCATTCAATGAATTTGTTTATCTCAGGATGGGTCTTTAAGGCATCCCACGAGTTAAAGTGACGGGCAAGCTCACGGGGCTTAAAGGTTTGATGAATTTTTTGGTGGCAGACCTTGTGAATCAACTGCTTTTCTCGGCCACCCTGAGAGCGCGGTGTAAGATGATGTTCATCCACAGAGTCCCCCGGCGTTAACAGTCGGCCGCACAAGGGGCATAGCTGAACAGCCTGCGCTGCGGCAATAACATCCGCATCATCCCCTTCTTGCCAGCGAAGTAATCGTTTAGAAACCATGGTCTTTAGTCAATGTTAAGTCTCGAGTGGCTGGCCGCAGGGCTTGGATTATTGGGCGTCGTGCTTGGCCTACGCGAGAACGTGTGGGTATGGCCCGTGTTTATTGCGTCGAGTGCAATTTACTTGGCTGTCTACCTCAGGGTGGATCTTATCGGACAAGCCGTCCTTATGTTGGTCTTTATCCTGACCTCGCTTTGGGGTTTGTGGAATTGGCGACAGGCGAATACTGGCCTCTCGGGCTCGGTTTTAAAGGGGCCAGGCTGGCTCACGACCGCGCAGCGTCTGTACTTTCTTCTAGCGGTTGTGGTGTTGGCGGCTGCCTTCTTTATTTGGTTTGCGGGGATGGAGCAGCATCCAAATCCTTGGCTCGATGCATCGGTGACTGCGGTCAGCCTTATTGCCATGGTGTTAATGGGTATGAAACGAATTGACTGCTGGCTTGCATGGCTCGCCGCCAATGCCGCCTCTGTGGTTCTGTTTGTGCAACAGGCCCTCTGGCCCACCGCAGCCTTGTACTTTATTCAGTTTGGTCTGGCCTACTGGGGTCTGCGATTGTGGACGCGACGTCAGGCGCTTTAAAGGTTGCGGTTATTGGTGCAGAGTCCACGGGTAAGACAACCCTCTGCCAGTTGCTTGCCGCTGGGCTCGATGGGCTTCATTTTGAGGAGCCCCTGCGGCAGTGGGTGGCTCGGAAAGGGCGTCCCCCAAGGCAAGACGAGCAGTTGGAAATCGTTGAAGCCCAGCAGCAGCAAGAGCTTCTTGGTATGCAGCAGGCTATCGCGTTTGAAAAGCGGTGGCTTTTCTGCGACTCAGCGCCCTTTGTAACGGCCGCCTACAGTCGCTACTACTTCAATGATGCAAGCCTTGACAATCTGGCGTCTTCGCATCATCAGGCGAACTATGCCGCAACCCTGTTTTGTCTGCCGCAGGGTCTTGATTGGGTCGCTGAGCCGGGGCAGCGTGACAGTCCAAAGGCCCGTGAGGTGGTCCATCAGATACTCCTAGAGCTTGTTAAGCCAACCAACTCCGACCGACTTATTTTTTTATCAGGAGGGCTTAAGGAGCGCTGTGAATTTGCCTCGGCTTCATTAAACCGTTTACACTCCCAATTCGCTAGGGGTCCCGAAACCTCTTAAGCCAGCCGAAGTTTCTTGCGCGTTTTTGAAGTAAAGCTAAGAACTTTGTCTGGGTTAAGGGCCTTTTTTAAGGCGGGTGAGACAAACCCTTTGAACC
>Ga0222713_10004513_pt1 | contig 13943 bp, 9 predicted proteins | sample C33_649DmetaG_FD_165061 | JGI IMG/M metagenome (GOLD analysis project Ga0222713, IMG submission 165061) | Estuarine water microbial communities from San Francisco Bay, California, United States - C33_649D | ecosystem: Environmental > Aquatic > Marine > Unclassified | place: USA: California...
TCATGGCCGGCAGATGCAGGGTCGGGCGTATTCGTAGCCTTGGTCGTCGGTTTCGTAGATCCATCCTCCGGCGCAGTTTCCGCATGGCACCCAGGGTGGGATGATCGGGGCTTCGGGTTCGGGGGTGTCGGGTTCGGGGTTCATGGTTTCGTCGTCCCATCGTTCTTGGTTGAGCCAGGTGGCGGGGTGAGCTGTGAAGTTGGGGTCTTCGTTGCGGCGTAACGCCTGGTAGGTGGCGAGGCCGTCAAGGACTGTTTCCTTTGGGGCTTTTTTGAGGGCGGTTTTCCAGGCTTTGCGGGCTGCACCTTTGCCGACTTTGCGCGGGTAGATGGCCCAGAAATAGTCGAATCCATCATCTTCGGATGATGAAGATATATCTGGTTCTTTTCTCTGGTTAGAAGGTTCTCTGATTAGTGTGCCGTTTTTGTCCCTAGGGGTGGCGTCAGATTTACCTAGGGGTAGCGTCAAATTTTCCCTAGGTGGCGTCATAATGACGGTATATTCGTTGGAGGTGTATTCCACGCCTTCTTGCTGGTTCTCGGTGATCTCCCCGTTTGCGTCGAGGTAGCGGCGGGTAACGGTGACGGCTCCCATGTTGACCAGTTCTTCTAATGCTCGATCAACTGTTTTGACGCTGATCTTGCACAACCTGGCGATGGTGGCTCGGCTTTGGAAACATTTGCTGGTTTGGCCGTTGGCGTACCGATTGAGGCATCCGAACACTCGGACAGCTGCGCTAGAAATGTCGCCGTACAAAACCCATTCGGGGATCATGGCGAAATAGTCGGTGGCTTTAGTTTTCATGTGCCTGCTCTTGGTTGTAGTTACTGACTATGTGCGCCGACCCCACATCAGCAAATTCACTATACCATTCGGTGTCGAGCTGTGTGTATACTGATGTCGCACGGATGTTCGCCTTCACCTCGGCGAGTGGATTTCCTTTCTCCACGATTACTCTTGGTCCGTCCGTAGCACCCCACATCGAGAAGCCCCCACCTTGCCTCCGAGGTCGGGGGCTTCTCCTATACTGAGACGAAATGACTGGCAACGAGTTCTCTGGACGCCGTGACGTTCCTGCTGAAGACAAAGTACGGTTTTGGGCGTCAATCAACGCCGGCATCTCTATCAAGGAAGCCTGCAAGATTGCGGGTATTCACTACAACACGGGCCAGAAGTGGGTGGCTAAGCAGAAGAAACTGCAAGCTGACATGGCGGCAGCGAACTTTGAGGAAAAGAAAGCTGGTTATAAGGCGAATCGTGGCGGGAAACAGTTGGATGAACTGCGCGCCGACTTGGATCAGATCGCAGAGTTACCTCCGGTTATCCCATATGAGCGTCTTTCCGAGCGTGCGAAACGTGGCTGGGACGATTTCGACTACTTTCGGCGTGTTTACCTGGGGCGTGTCCCGTCACCGTGGCAGGTAGAAGCCGCATATCGCATTGTTGAGTACCTGGAATCCGAGGAAAAAGAGTTCCTGGTGTTGAACTGTCCTCCCGGTGCAGGCAAATCCACCCTGTTCCACGATGTTGCGGTGTGGTGTATCGTCCGAAACCGGGCCATCCGTGTTCTCTACGGGTCGATCTCCGGCACCCTCGCCAAAATGTATTCGCGTCGTATCCGAGAAACCTTGGAACGCCCCACCAGGTACATCGCAGACCCCGAGCTGGTGAAGAAAGGGTTGGCGGTGGACGCCGAAGGGTGTCTCGCCCAGGATTACGGCAAGTTCAAACCCACCGCCTCCGGCTCTTTGTGGCGTGCCGAAGAATTCATTGTTGAACAAATGGGGTTACAGGGGTTGGACAACAAGGAACCCACCGTGTCGGCTTACGGTATTGACGCCGAGTTCATCGGACATCGAGCCGACCTCTGTTTGTTTGACGACGTGGCATCCCCGGAGAACGCGAAAGAGTCCGTATCAAGGGATCGGCTGTTGGAAAGGTGGGATTCGATGGCGGAAGCCCGCTGCGACCCAGGCGGCCTGGTGGCGGTGATTGGTCAGAGGCTTGGCCCCGGCGATCTGTACGCCCATTGTCTCAACAAAGTCACCTACGACGAAATTGACGAGGACGACGGCGAAGACGCCACCGCCGAAGACAGCCTCAAAGACCCGGTGAAGAAACAGAAATACCATCACATCACCTACAAGGCGTATTACGAAGAACTGGACGAAGGCCCAAAAACCAGACGGAAAGATCATCCTGCCTGGCCGAACGGCCCCCTACTTGACCCGGTGCGTCTCCCCTGGAAAGACCTGTCGTTCATCAAACACAACCAACCAACCAAGTTTCGGGTCGTCTACCAGCAAGAAAACATTGACACCGACTACCAGCTGGTTGAACGCACCATGCTCACCGGGGGTGTCGGCATGGACGGCGTGTTCTATGAAGGCTGTATTGACCGTGACCGCCAGCCCGGTTGGATACCACGCAACCTGACCCAACCGTGGGTGTCGATCATTTCGGTTGACCCGTCACCCGCAAACTTTTGGGGTGTGATCTGGACGGTCGTCCAACCCGACATCGGCCTGTATCACGTTGTTGATCTGGAACGAGTCAAACTCACCGCCGAAGACCTGCTCGGCTACGAACTGTCCAGCGGCAAATACTCTGGTGTGCTGGAAGAATGGGTGGAACGAGCCGACCAGATGGGCTACCCCGTCTCCCACATCATTGTTGAGGTGAACGCCGCCCAACGGTTCCTACTCGCCCACGATTTTGTGCGCCGCTGGCAAGCAACCCGTCAAGTGACCATCGTGCCGCACACCACAGCCCGCAACAAGATTGACGAAAACCTTGGTGTGGAGGCTTTGATCCCACCGGTTGTGCGTACCGGATCGTTGCGGTTGCCGACGTTGACAGCGAACTGGAAGACGCTTGCTTTGGTGGACGAACTGACAACATGGACTCGTGACAAGAAGAAAGGCACCGACCTAACGATGGCTTTGTGGTTCATGTTGTTGCACGCACCGAAGTTGACTGACCCGAAGTTGCCGCCCCGAATGTGGCGACCATCGTTCCTAGCAGGTTGATTCTGTTATCCTAGAGGCAGGACTGCCCATAGGAGACCGCGTGCGAAGTATTGAAGAAATTGTCGCCATCTATCGGCATCGCCGCCGCATCCAAGGCCCGGTGTTTGATCAGATGCAACGGGTACGGGAACTAGCGAACGGCGATGTCATCATCCCGTTGAACGAATTGGATCGCAACGCCCGGTCGTCGGTCGCCAACCTGCTTGTCCAGGGGCTTGACCAAACGTCGATGCGGGTGGCGTCCACCATGCCACAAGTGTTTTTCCCGGCGTTCCGTGAAGGATCGGAACGATCAAAGGAAACAGCGAATGTTCGCAAGAAGGCGATGCTCGCCATGTGGGACGCCAACAAAATGAACATGAAGTTGCGTCGCCGCGCCCGCCATATGCTCGCTTACTCGTCGTCGCCTATCGTCATCAAACCTGACTTCAAGACGTTGACTCCCCGCTGGCATATCCGCAACCCGCTAGACACCTACCCGTGTCCGTCTGATGACCCGGATAACCCCGTCCCCTACGACTGCATTTTCACGTACCGCAAACCGTACTCGTGGCTCGCCATGAACTACGCCGGCCAGGTGGACGGCAAACTGCGGTTGGGCAAAGTTGAACACGACACCATGTTCACCATCTTTGAATACATTGATGCCGATGAGATTGTGATGGGTGTTATCGGATCAGAAGACGATCCGTCACTCAACCCGTATGAGCGTATGGGTGCGGAGGCTGTCGAACTGTTGCGTCTCCCGAACCGTGCCGGTGTTCCCCTCGTCGTCGTCCCCAACCGGATCACTTTGGATCGGGCGCACGGCCAGTTTGATGGACTGATCGGAATGTATTACACACGCGCCCGTTTGCAGGCGTTGACCGAAATCGCTATCGAACGTGGCATCTTCCCCGACGAATACCTGGTTGCCCGGCCTGGTGAAAACCCTGAGATCATCCAGTTGGCTGACGGCAAAGAAGGACTACTCGGTGTTGTCAAGGGTGGCGACATCCGCACCCAGCAGGTCAACCCCGGCTACAAGACTGAGCAAGCGTTGGATCGTCTCGAACGGCAGGAGCGTTTGGAAGGTGCGATCCCCGCCGAGTTCGGTGGCGAATCCGCAACAAACGTGCGTACCGGTCGCCGTGGCGAAAACGTGTTAGCTGCCACCGTCGATTTCCGTGTGCAAGAAACCCAAGAAATCTTCGCGAACAGTCTCATGGAAGAAGACAAAATCGCTATCGCTATCGAGAAAGCGTATTGGGGAGCATCATCCAAGTCGTTCTTCCTTCCCGGTCGAGCCACAGTCGGCAAGGTTGACTATGTGCCAAACAAGATTTGGGAAACCGATTTCCACTATGTCGCATACTCGGCAGCTGGCTCGGACGTAAACAACCTGATTATCGGTTTGGGTCAGCGTGTCGGCACCGGCTTGATGTCCAAGGAATCGGCTCGTGAGGCAGATCCGTTGATCTCCGACCCGGATATGGAACACGACCGCATCGTGTCCGAAGGTGTTGAGGCAGCGTTGCTGTCCTCAATCCAGCAGCAGGCTGCAAACCCACAAGGCCCATATCAGCCGGCTGATCTTGCCCTTCTGGTCAAGAAGGTGTTGGGTGACAATAAGAGCCTGTACGATGCGGTGACCGAGGTTGATGAGGCTGCCCGTGAACGGCAAGCCCAAGAAATGCCTCAGGGTTCACCGGAAACGATGCCTGGTTTGGCGATGCCTGGTATGGGAGCTGAAGCTCCGATGGCTGGCCCGCCAGGTGGCGGCGGTATTGAAGCGTTGTTGGCACAGTTGGGAGGCTGATCGTGGCCGAACAGTATCCGAATCGAAGTGATCTTCGTAGCCCTGCAACACGTCAGGTTCGTTTTACCGGACAGACGTATGGTCAGGCATCACAGCAAGCTGCGGCTCAGCAGGCTGTTCCGCCTGGTTCAGCTCCGGCGCAGGTGCAGGCACAGCAGATGGCGGCACAGCAGGCACCGCGTCCTGGTGCGCGTCCCCTGTTGCGTCCGACAGAACGTCCAACCGAACCGATTACTGCCGGCGCAGATTTTGGGCCTGGGCCGAACGCACAGCAGGCAGGGATTCTGCCCCGCCAGTTGCCGGTCGATGACACAATGGAACAGTTGCGTGCGTTATATCTCGCTTTTCCCAATGAGGATCTGGCAGATATGTTGTCGAAGTACGAGATGCGCGGTTACTGATGCCGTTTGATTTCACGCCCGATCAGGAGCGTCGCCTTTTCCAAGATTTGCAGGAAGCAAATAGTCGGATGCAGGCGTTGAGAGCGAAAGCATCTCCACAGCTCGCTCAACAGGTCGGCCAGCTGTATCGAGATCACCCGTATGCGCCTCCCGGTTTGCTGTTGTCTACCGCACAGGCTGTCCAGACTGGGATGATGGACAACGAGAGAGCCAACAATTTTGTGTTGGCGGCATCTCAAAACTCTTTGAATCAGATTGTTCAAACCCCGAAAGAAGAAAAGAAATCGTGGTTTGAACGGAATGTGATGCAGAAGGTTCGTACTGCGTCACGGTGGACAATGGCTGGTTTGAACTTTGTTCCTCAGGTGGCAACGAATGTTGCGTCTCAGGTGTTCAAAGAGGGTGGCCCGTCTACGGAAGGTTTCTTCATTTCGACGGATCTTGGTACGTTGATCGCTAACGATGAGGTTGCTGGCGACGGCTGGTTTTTGGGTGGTAAGGCATGGGAGAATCAGGCGGAACGCGCCCGCCGTTATCGTGGCGAAATTGATGGTCATGCTTGGACGTTTGGTCGAGGTGCGGCGTCTCTTATATCTCAGCCTGGTTCACGTGAATACAACATTCTGTCTGGTGTCGTTGATGCTGCGGCTGCGATCTTTACGCCAAGTGTTCCGGGTTTAGCTGTAGCGAAAGGTGCTACAGCAACGGTTGCCGGAAAAGCAGGTATGCGTACTCTTGCTGGCCTCACCGATTTTGAGTCTGCGTTTATTCAGACAGATAAAGTTGCCGGGTTTTTGCAGTCTCGTGGCGGCCAGTCGATTGTGAAGCGGATCAGCCAGATCAAAACGATTGATGAAGCGTTGGACATTTTCAAAGATGTTCAACATATGGATTTCATCAACAAGGTTGTGGATCTGACGGATGAAGGTGAGATCCGCAACTATTTGGTGCAGACGTTGGGTAAGCCGATTCGTGATTCGCAAGGCAATATCGGCAAGGGTGTGTCATCAATCGACCAGATCAACCTGTCTCGTTGGGATGACTTTACGCGTGGTCTTGCTGGGCGGTCGTCTTTTGTGTCTCGCATGATGGCGTCTGTCCCTGGCAAGCACATCATCTTGTCTGGCGGCAATCCTCGTGATGTCGCCCAGTCTGTTCGCAACATCAACAACTATATGAAGACGTTGCGTGTTGACGACCTAACCCGCAACCGTTTAGTCAAACAGTATTCCGAAGCATTAGTCAACAACAACGGCGACGTTTTCTCGGTGGTCAAAGAGTTTGATGAAATCTTTGAAGCATCTATGAACGCTATGGGAGTTCCACCAGAAGCCATCGCGGATCTACGCAGAGGCATGAAAGAATTTGTTGAAAACAAAGATGTTTATGGGGCAATCTTTGAGGAAGGCAACCCAACGGCGTATGGTGCGAGAATCATTCTGCAAGATGGGACAGTAGTAAAAGCACCAATGGCAACTGCCGGCCTTGAATCAGAAATGCTGAAAACGCTTTCAACGGCTTTGCCAGATCCAGACCAAATACGACGCGTTATGAGCCGTGTGGGATGGATCTATGGGAAAGGGATGCTCCGCAAAGCAGACGCAAAAGAAATCGGAAAACTAAGAAACGAAATTGCGGGCCTGCGTAGGAGCATTGAAAATGTTGATGACAACAACGTAGTTGCGCCTGTTTTGAAAAAGATAGGTGAATTGCAGGAGGAAATCGCTGGGCTTTCTGGCCCTAAACTGCGTGACCCCTCAAAGTACGGCCAGCTGAGGATGCCGCTATCTGCACTTGAAAGTTTCCAAAATGAGATTTGGCGTCCGATCACGTTGATGACGGGTGGTTATGTTCTTCGCAACATGGCCGACTCTGCGTTCCGTTACACCATGACACCCGGTTTGAAGGGTGGCGTGTTGCATCCGATCCAATGGATTCAGATTGCGTCCGGTCGCCGGTTCCGCGGCACGCTCAAAGGCCAGGTGTGGGACGAGCTGTTGGATGATCAGGCTGCCCGTATCGCCCGTGAAGGTATTGACGAGTTTGATTTGGCTGTCGGCCAAGGAATTCGAGAAAACTTTTCTCCGGGCGCAATTACACAGCAAGGATTCCGTGATAACGATTGGGGTATAGCACGCCGCACGTCTGGTTCAAGATATAGAAAAGGCATCCAAGACGAAGTGACTTTGCTGCACGATGATGCTGTCGCCAAAATGGTTGCTGAAGGTATGGCAACAGACGGCCCTGGCGGAATCATTGAGGCGTTACGACGCGATCCCCAATACGCTAGACGCTTGCAGGCTAGATGGGCTAACCGGGAAATGGAAGTGGTCGGCCAGCCAGGACAGAAAGTTATTGGCACACCAGACTTCATCCGTGCAGACGGATCATTGTCTGATGTCTTTGACGAAAATATGCGGTATTACATTGATGAGTACGTACGCAAACGTGTCGATGACGTAACCGGACAGAACGAGGTTTTGCGTCGAGCCATCGCAACCGGCGAAATTGAAGATGCAAACGGCAACATCCTAAGCATCTTTGATTTAGACCGTGGTGGAGGACGCGGCGGGTATAGCCAAGCATGGACTGATTCAGTCCAGCGTGTCATTGATGAAGACAATGCCCGTATTGCAGCTGGTGAAACTGGACAACTGAAAGAAGCTTACAAATACGGGAACGATGTCACGGTTGTCAACCCCAACATCCCTGGACGCGAACTTCCGAAACGGTTGCAATCCTGGGGCAAAGCGACCGATTATTTCTTCTCGTCGTTGTATCCGAGGCGATCCCGTTATTTGATGCAGTCCCCGGTGTTCCGCCAATATTACTGGGCTGAAACCGGCAAACTTATTGACGAACTTGATCTAGTTAGCGTGAATCAAATCAAGCGGCAGCTGACATTGACTCGATACAACGAAGCACGAACCGCAGCAAAACAACCCCTTTTGAAATACAGCAAAAACGGCGATCTCGGTTTTGATACGGTTGATAAGGCGGGCAAAAAGGTATTTCAAACTCTGAATCAGTCAGAGATTTCTGCTTTACCTAAATTGGATGATGCTTGGTTGGCCCGTTATGTGGGTGACGGAGATACCGCCAAAACCTTGTGGGGGAGAATTCAGAATCCCAAATCTGGCGGCAAACTTACGTTGGATGAGCTGGACGCCTACGCCAAAGGATCAGCCCTCGATCAAACCAAAAACCTGTTCTACAACGCCACCGAGAAATCTAACTTCGCCGACATCCTTCGCATCGCCGTGCCGTTCGGATCAGCATGGGCTGAAGTGATGAACACATGGGGCAAAATCGCTATCTCCAATCCGGTTGCTGTCCGTCGAGTTGGCCTCGCCACCCAGGGTTTGAAGAACGCTGACCCTGACGGAGACGGAAAAGGTTTCTTCTGGAAAGATCCGGTAACCGGCGAATACGTTTTCAACTATCCGTTCTCCGATCAGATAGGCGGTTTGGCTGCGGCTTTGACACCTATCGGCGCGTTGGCTGGCGGTGTTGTTGGCGGTCTACCGGGTATCGCTGTTGGAGCTGCGGCTGGTGCTGCGACCGGTTTCGGTTTGCAAGAAGGACTCGGCTTGGAGCCAACACGGGTCATCGCACCTGTCAAGTCGTTGAGTATGGGACTCAACATTTATCCAGGTTTGGGGCCGTTCGCTCAGATCTCCGCTGGCAAGATTTTGAACAATTACCCTCAGGCTGATTTTATCCGCGACATGGTTCTGCCATACGGCGAACCTGACATAACGACAATCGGCCCCATCCCCGTTCCCTCATGGGGGCGTAAGGTTATTGATGGAATTCGTGGAGATGCTGATAACAGCAGACTGTTGGGCGACCTGACGATTGACGTGATGCGAGTACTTCACGCCTCCGGCGAATACGACCTATCCGACGAAGAAGAACGCGAACGGCTAGAAAACGATGCCGTCAGCCGAGCCAGAGTGTTACTCGTATTGCGTGGATTTGGACAGTTCGTCGGGCCGGTACGCCCCGACATTGAGTTTGAAGTTGCCACCAAACAAGGTGACAAATACACCGTTGAACTGGCTAAAACATTCCGTGAGATGCAAACCGAAAACTACGATACGGCAGTCACTCGGTTCCTAGAAACATTCGGTGAAGATGCCTTTCTGTATATGCAAGGAAAAACCCAGGCAAACGCTGGCGGGCTAGATGCTTCCACCAAGTTCGGCCAGTTTGAACGAGACAACACGTCGCTATTCAACCGCTATCCGAAAGTCGCCGGCTACTTCGCTGAAGTTGGCGCAAACTTTGATTATGCGGTATATGTCCGACAGTTGGAAACCGGTCTACGAGAAAAACTAAACCCGTCCGAGTTCCTCAAGTTGGCGCAAGAAACTATCGGTCGAGCATTGTACCGGTCGTCGCAGAGAGCTGTTGGCCCAAACCCCGACCAGTACCAGAAGGAAGCGTTGCGTTCCATCAAGGCGTTGCTGGAAGACCGGTATCCCGGCTACAAGACAACAGTCATCGACATCAACGCTGCAAGAGGGCGCATCAAAGAGTTGCAGGATGCGGCGTTCAGCCCCTTGTTGCAAGACAACACCATCGCTGTCGCTGCACGAGCGTACTTCAACTTCCGTGACCAAGCTCTTGTTGAGTTGCAGAACCGTGGGATTGTGTCTGGCGACCTGTCGGTGAAAGCGGCTGCGGATCTACGAGCGTATCTACGCAACGCCGCTGACATTCTGATCAAACGGCACCCTGAGTTTGAACGTTTGTACGACCGTGTGTTGTACAACGAGATTGAAGGATTGTGACATGGCTGAAGAAACAGACATCATCTCGCAGATCGCCACAGCATTAGGGTCAATCCCTACCGGCCAGCCGACAACCGGCCAGACTGTGTGGCCCGTCCGGTTTGTCAACGCACCCGGCACCAATCTCCCTGTCATCGGCTATCAAGGCCCAGGACTTGTCGGCTTCACCAACACCGTCGAGGAAGACAACTACAATATCACCGAAGGATTTGTTCGTGACGTATACGCGTCACTCTTGGGTGAAACCCGCACCAATACGCTGAACGTCCTAAAGCAAAAAGGGTTCTATGGGAGTACCGGAGAAATCGGCATCCCTGACAACGATCTGCGAGCTATTGAACAATGGTTGGAAGAATCCAATCTGGCTGGTGTCACCAAGGAACGCTACATCCAACAGTTGTTACGTGACCGTCCTGATGTTGGCGGTCGTGGTGGCGCACCCCGCCGCTATCGAGTCACCAACCCCGAGGATCTAAAGGCTGTTTTCAAGCGTGTTTCGCAGGAAACCATAGGTCGTGATTTCACGGATGATGAGGCGATGCGTGCTGTCCAAACCTATCAGCAGCAGGAACTTGCGGCTCAGCAGGCTGCGTATGGTGGCGGTACAGCAACTCAGGTGATGGGTGCTGATGTGTTTGCTCAGCAGTTCGCTCAGCAGATCGCTCCGACTGAGGCTAATGGCTACAAGTTTCTTGGGTATATGAATCGGATCTTCAATGCGGCAGGAGGCCGATAATGGCGACACAAAAGCAACTAAATGATTACAACGTCGCTGTACGCGAACTAGCCCTGTTGCGCGCAACAAAGCCAGGCAAGGACAAATACGGCAAAGTTATCTATGTTATTGATGGTACGGAATATACGCAATACGGATTTGACAATCTTGTAAAGAAAAAGCAGAGTCAAGTTGATGATCTAAAAAATATCATCAGTCCGTCTCAGGTCACCGAGGCAAATCGGGCGGCATTGGCCGCCGAAGCCCGCAAGCAGGCAGAACAACTTTCGGATGAATTGGTCAAAATTCGGGAGAGCGTCAAACAGTTCAAGTCAGCTCTAGCGCGTGCGGGAACATCTACTGAACGCGCACTCTTAGAGCGATGGCTTAGGGTTTATACAAACAAGGAAAATGAGTTCAATAGGGCCGTCGAATCTTTGGCGAATGACAGCCCAATGGTCAAGTTGCCTGATCCGCCAAAGTATGTAACAGTCAACGATGCCAAGGGAATGACGTTACAAGAACCGGATGTTCCCACGTCTCAGCCGTTTGTTCCTGGTCAGGGTCAAGGCATTTTCGGTGAGCCTCTGCCAACAACTCCTGTTGGTGGTGTTGCTCCAACGCCAGGTGTTGTTTATGGCGGTATGCCCTCTGGCGCACCAATGGAAACTGCACCCGAAACGCCGGAACCAGAAATACCCACTTCCGACATACAGCCAGAAACGGATATACGAACAGATATCGTCACGCAACCTGGAACGGTTCCATCATTTACCGATCCGGCAACCGGTGTCACCTACCAGCCAGGAGAAATGATCGGCGGAGAAGACCGAGCGTTGCCCAACGGCGGTGGTGTCGTCAACGGCATCTACATCCCACCCGGCATCGACTACGCCTGGCTCGGCCAGCAAGTCCCCGAAGATTGGGAGGCGGCAGCCAAAGAACTGTACGGCGCGTATTACGAGATGATCAAGCAATACCCCGAGTTGGGTTCGCTGATCAAAAACGCCATCCAGCAAGGCTGGTCAGATGACAAGTTCCAATACCAGTTAGAACAAACAAACTGGTGGAAAACCACATCAGCGAACACTCGCAGCTGGGAAACCCTATTGATCCAAGACCCAGCATCCGCCCAAGTTCAACTAGACAACCGCACGGCCCTGTTGCGTGACACAGCACAACGACTTGGCATCACCCTCACATCCGAATCGTTAGCTCGAATCGCAGAAGACTCAATCAAACTTGGTTTGGAACTGACATCACAGTTGGAAGACATTGTTGGTTCCGAAGCACTCCGATCTGTTGGCACAGTCTCCCAGCTGCGGTATGGCTATGTTGGCAACTCGATCCGTGAATCGGCCCGCAAATACGGTGTCGCGCTGTCGGACACAACGTTCAACGAGTGGGTGAACAAGATCGCTGTCGGCGCGGAATCAACAGAAACCTTTGAGTCGTATGCCCAGCAGATCGCCCGCACCCTCTATCCGTCGTTGAACAACGGGTTTGATCGAGGACTGTCGTTCGCTCAAATGACCGACCCGTATGCTCAGGTTGCTTCCCGTATTTTGGAAATCCCTGGCGCACAAGTCGATTTCACTAATCCGAAGTGGGCGCAGGCGTTCACTATGAAGGACGACAAGGGGAACCCGATGCAAATGTCGTTTGGTGAGTGGGCTGACTATTTGCGTACTGACCCTAGTTTCGGCTGGGAGTATACTGATGATGCGAAGAATCGTGCTTATACGGTTGTGAACCGTTTGGCTGAATTGTTTGGAGCAGCGTAATGGCTATTAGTTATGAGCAGATGCCGGAGGCTAACCAGCAGAAGGCCATTGATATTTTTGGTCGTCAGATGCGTGGTGAGATTACGCAGGCTCAGGCTGAACGTGAAGCACGCGCTAATGAGGCGGCTGCTCAGCAGGCTGTAGCGGCCGGTGCTACAGGTGGTTCGTTCCTTATTACTCCACCGGCCTCAACAGGTGGTGGCCCTGGAACCTCTCGTCCTGGCGGTACCGCAACTGCCAAACGCGACTGTCCCATCGGCTACATCTGGAGTGAAGAACGGCAAGAATGTGTGCCAGATCCAAATGCCGGGATCGGACTTCCTTCCGTTGAAATAACTACCGATCCGTTGCGTGACCCAACTCGCAAACCGTCCGGCGCGCCCGAAGGATTTGATTACATTTGGAATGGATCTCAATGGGAGCTGGTGCGTTCTGAAACAGGTGGCGGCCCAACCCGAGCCGAGCAACGCGAATCGGCACGAGCGATCATCGCCAACCTTCTATCTGAATACGGGCTAGAAAACCTGACAGACTTCGTAAACAATCTGATCACCACCGAAGACATTGTGTCCGGCGACGTGATCCTCGGCAAGATTCGACAGACCGAACAGTACAAGGCTCGCTTCGCCGGCAACATCGCTCGACGCAACGCCGGATTCAACGTAATGTCCGAAGCCCAATACGTCGCGCTAGAAAACTCGTATCGCCAGATCATGCGAGCCTCCGGCCTCCCGTCCGGTTTCTATGACGCACCCGATGACTTCAGCACGTTGATCGGTGGTGATGTTTCAGCAGCCGAACTATCATCCCGCATCAACGACGGCTACCTCGCTGTCCAACAGGCAAACCCGCAGGTCATCAACGAAATGCGCCGCCTCTACGGGGTAGACGACTCGATGCTGGCCGCCTACTTCCTTGATCCAGCCAAGGCAACACCGATGCTGTTGCGTCAAGCTCGCTCGGCACAGATCGCTTCGGAAGCCACGTTGCAGGCCCAACAGGAGATTTCGGCTATGACCGCTGAAGAACTAGCGGTCGCCGGCATCACCCAAGAACAAGCACGCGCCGGATTCCAAACCATCGCCGGAGCCGAAGAACTATTCGTAGCCCTCCCCGGAACCACCGAAGAAGCAATCAGCCAACAGGAACAGATCGCCGGGGTGTTCGGAACATCAGCTGCCGCACAGCAACGCATCCGTCAACGCTCACGCGAACGGCAAGCCACGTTTGAAGCAGGTGGACGTTTCGCCGGCCAAGGCACAACCGTCACCGGACTTCAGTAACCCTTTACAGGCAACAGTTTTCCTGTATACTCGTACCGATGCCAATAGGCAGGAACCCCCACAAGGGGAGTAAGCAGCGACCGGCCTTGCCTCCGAGGTTGGTTTGGGCAAAGGAGTGTACATATGGACGACAGCAT
>Ga0222713_10004514_pt1 | contig 13943 bp, 11 predicted proteins | sample C33_649DmetaG_FD_165061 | JGI IMG/M metagenome (GOLD analysis project Ga0222713, IMG submission 165061) | Estuarine water microbial communities from San Francisco Bay, California, United States - C33_649D | ecosystem: Environmental > Aquatic > Marine > Unclassified | place: USA: California...
ATAACTATCTATTATAATGAATTACGAATTTGATTTTAATATTAATAATTATACCATAGGTGAGCTTCAAAAATTTCTCACTCTTGAACAAAATTATACCTTTAATGATATTAATGAAAAATGTTCTAAAATAAATGCTATTATTATTGATAGCAAAGATTATGATAAGATGTATAAAACTCGTTTAGGCAAATTTTTAGAAGAAGCCAAATTAAAACTTGTTAAACATGTTAAAGAAATCTCTCAAGGTGATGATGGATTTATTGAAGATTATGATAAGCTAATTGTTAATACTGATAAAGATAATACTATTAACAAAACATCCACTACATATGCTGGACATACATATGTTATGAATAAAGAAACCATAACTTTTAATGATGTCATCAATAAAGAAAAACATCTGGAACCTGTTGAATCTTATCCTACCAATATTTCTAGAAGCAATCTTAACAATCTTAAACGTAAAACCATTTTTCAAACTATTGTTTTAAATACTTTATTTCGTGAAGATTATTTTGGTACTTCTTCAACAGATTTTACAATTGTATTACCATATTATTTTAAAAATGTTTTATCATTAAGATTATCTTCCCTCCAATTACCTAATGATATTTATTGTATTTCCCAATTTAATGGTAATAATACTTTTTTTATTGAAGAAAATTCCACAGGAATTAATGGAATTATTACTTTTCCTGATGGAAATTATAGCAGTATTAGTTCTTTTGCCACACTTTTACAAACTACAATTAATACTCAACTATCTATATCTCCTGATAGATTCATTGTAAGTTTTGATCCTAATTCTAATAAAATTACTATATCTAACACATTATCTAATTTTACTATGATTTTTAATGAATCTAAAAATACTAATTCTCAACGCACACAAAATTGTGTTGATATTGAAGAAATTTATAAAAGATTTGGATGGATTATTGGTTATAGAGATAATATTTATATTGATAACAATTCATATACTACTGAAGCTATATATAATGGAGCATATCCTAATTATATCTATTTTGTTTTAAATGATTTCAATAATTCACAAGCACAAAACGTATTTGGTATGTATTCTAAAAGTATAATTGGAGATAATATTTTAGGAATGATACCTATTACCTCAGAAGCTTTTTATGTTAATTTTACTAATGGCAACGACTTTATCGAGAGAAAAAGAGAATACTTTGGACCAGTCAGAATTCAGCGTTTAAAAATCCAATTATTAAATCAATATGGTGATATTATTAACTTAAATAATATGGATTATAGTTTCTCTCTAGAACTTGAAATTGGTTATGATATTTAGAAATAATAATATTTCAATATTATATAATGACAAGAAAGCTTAGTGACTGGAATATTTTTGTTAAGAAAATTTATACCGAAGGTAAAGCCAAGGATTCTAACTACGAGTTTAAGCAAGCTTTAGAAGATGCTAGTAAGCGTAAATCTGAGATGAAACATTCTTCCTCAGCACATGGTCTTAAAAAGCATAAGACTGCTAAAAAGAGTAGAAAATCAAGAAGTAGACACCATTCTATGGCTATGACTGGTGGAAGAAAAACTCGTAGACGTCATAGTAGACGCCATAGACATTAAATCTTATTAAAAATAATAAATTTATAATAAGATTCGTATTATTTTGTAAATTCATCAAATAATTGTTCTAATTTTGAATTATCTAACTTATTTACAAAACTCCAATTTTCTTCTTCAGTTAATAACTTATTAAAGGTTTCTAATGTTTTTTCCAAAGACATTCTTTTATCTGAGTTGGGATGTAGATTTTTAGAGAGATCTAAAGTAATTTTACTTATAAAAGTCCCTTTTAGAGAGAAAATGCGAGAAATACATCCAAAAATTTGAAGATATATCATACTAATACCATATACATCCCATTTTTTATTTCTCTCCAATATGTCGTCTATAATTTGATTTTTAGATAAATTTATATATTTTCTCATAGTTTCAATACATTGCTCCTTATAAGATTTTTTATAGTTTTCTGAAAATAACCTCAAAATATTTAAGTTTTCTACATAATTTTCACAAAATTCTTCAATAAACCCGTAAGAAATCGTTTTTATATCGTGTTTTACGAAATAATAAAGAATATGTATTTCTAATGGTTGATATGTAAAATCCTCTAATTTATTTAAAATATTTGAAAAATACGTATAATCTAGATGTTTTACATTTAAACTAAATCTAAAATTTTTTATTACTGGTTTCTCTCGAAAGTTCTCTAGAAAGACTATATTTTTTGGTGAAATATCAAAAAAACATATGTTATTTTCATTTAAAATATGAAGTCCAGATAAAAGATGTTGAAATGAGTCAATAATATTAAAAATAAGTTTTTTAATAGATGTAGAATTGTAGAGAAAATCAATAAAATCAATCGAATTCTTATCAGAATACTTGAATAAATAATACTGAATATTATCTGTATTTTTCAATTTTTCAATTATATTTTCATTTAATTGAGATACATTTAATGCTTCATAATCGTCTAAAATTGTAAAAAAATTGGAATAATATGGTATTTGTTTAATTTTATGAGCAATATTTGCTTCATTAAAAGAAAAATGTGAATAATTTACTATTTTTGTACGATAATTATTACTTTGTTTTTCCTTATTTTGAGAGAAATATTTGTTTATTGTTGATATATTTATATTTGATTCCATTTTATTAATTATATTACAATCTTTATTATTTTTTTAAATAAATTTATAACATTCATTGATATGCAGTATTTTTCTTATAAACTTTTATCAATTCAAAAATATCTGGAAATATTTTAAATACTAAAGTTTTATATTTGTCTTTATATGATTTTCGTAACCATTTTCCATGTTGATACAAAATTATATTATATGTATTATTTTTAAGTATTCCCTCAATTTCGTCTTTAAAGTTTTTGTTATCACTACCAGAATTATATACTATATCACTATATACAGATTCATCTATATAATTCTTAAATAGTTCCCTATTCGTATAAATATATTGGTTAATACCATGTTTATCTTTATATTCAATAACAAGTTCAGTCTGAATATAATACAATAATCGCATAATTCAAAATTAGTTGTTTTCTTTAAATCAGTTAAGTAAATATATTTAAATACTATTTAAAGTAATCAATTTTAATAAAAAAAAATAAATTTATCATATCTATTATATTTCAATTATTTACTAATAATTAAGAAATATCGGTTCTTATACGTCTTCTTAATTTTAGCCTTGATTTCGTTAGAATCTGTTAAACCAGATTGACATAGAATATTTATCTGCTCTTTCAAAATATCAACATTTTTCTTACAGAATTCGTCAAATCCATCTGATGGCTTAAAATCTCCTGACAAAATATTTGACTTAATATGCTCATCCATTGCTTCTAATAAATCCTTTTGAGAACCTACGTAAATGCGACGTTTCACTGGTGCCTTTTTTTCAGTGCTTTTTTTTCTAAAATAATATCTTGCACTCTTAAACATCTTGTCTATAATATCTCCTTCATAACCTAAATTCGTTAACCGCCTCACTTCTTCGTCAACTATATTTTCATTATCGGCCATCCATACTTCCCATGCTTCTTTAAAATCCTTACGATGGTCATACTGATGAACTTTTGAAAATTTAAATAATTCATTTGTAAAATCATTATTAAATTTATATCTATAAATCTCTATAGGAATATTTGTAATATCATCATTCTTTCTATCATAATCATAATTATTCTTACTAACATCCAAATTTGCTGAGGTATTCTGAAGTAAATCAGAAAGATTATCACATCCTCTAATATTATTAGGGATATTAGAAATATTATTAGATAAAATATTAACAACTCCGGTCGTTGTTCTAATAAACGAGTTTGCGTCATTTATAAATTCCATTTTATGGTTTTAGCCTTGTATATTTACTTATATGATTTTATTTTTTTAATGCTTTTTTCATTTCAATTTTATTTTAAAACTTTTAAAACCAGATATTGAAATGAACTCTTTAAGTATTTTATGTTACATATTTAAAAAATTGATTTAAATAAATAACTAAAAAATAATGTATACTTTGTAAAATGGATAACTTTCAAGAAGACGATAATATTAGACAACCTGATGAAGTCGTTAGAGAAACGCTTCTAGAAGATACTAGAAGTGATTTTGAAAAACAATTGGATAAAGCTATGTATTTGAGTATGCAGGAAATGGAACAACAACGTGAAATTAATCAACAATATGAAGAGCAGTTATTTAAAAATTATGATGATGAAATTAAAAGAAGAATTAAATTGTTTAAAAATTTTATGTCTAATTTAACTAGAATATGTGGGTTTGATAAAGAAGTTAAAGAGGTTTACGATATTATTGACCCAATTATTGAGTCATATTGTGGCTTATATTTTGAAACTTGTGAATTAGATGGAGGAACTTATGATAAAATTTTCGATACATTAAAAAAAATTAGAAATGACCAACAAGCTTTTGATACTCTTAAAACAATTATTTTGAGAGAATAGTTAATTTATGTTAATTTTATAACCTTTATATTTGAATTTTCTTGAGGACCATCATATTTTTCTTCTGCTAATTCTGCTTGTGCCTCTACATATTGATAATTGACGAATGGATTCGTTGTTGTAGCATCTAAATTTGTAGGAATAGCAACTTGAACTTCCTCCGCAATAACTAGAGGAACATATACTTCCTGGTTTGTTTCTTTTGATTCATGATATAGTCGCAATGATTCATAAAATTCTTTTACTTTTTTATTAATACGGATTCGTCTCGCATCAAATGACGTCAGATACAAACCATTTAAGCTCTTTACACGAGACAGCGCTACATAAGTTTGTCCACATTCAAAGATACCACTTCCTACATCAATTTCCGCAGCATCTAACGTCGCACCTTGAGATTTGTGAATTGTTAATGCCCACGATAAAATCAGCGGAATTTGAGAAACACCAATACCAGGAATTTTATCACTTGCCCAAATATGACGACACATTACCATCTCAATACCATTATTATATTTCACTTTTGGCGAGCCAGTAACTTCACAAAATTCTTTAACGATACCTTGACTTCCATTACAAATCAAAATATCGCCTGCTTCTGATTTAATATTAATAATACACATTACTTGAGCTCCTATCTTTACTTTCATCTCTTTTTCACACATCAAGTTTCCAGATAAGAAATCCAATTCTATTTGAATATCTTGATCTGTAAATTGACGTCTTACTTCCTTTTCTCCTTTTGTCATTTCTAAGTCCTTTATGTACTTAATTTTATACTCTTTTTCTTCCCCATGTAGTGCCGACATTTTTGTAATGTTGATTTGTTCTACTTTGTTCTTTGTAGGGAACAATTTCGTCGGCTCTGCCACTAAATTTGAGTCTAATTCTCGCCCTACATATTCTAGAAGCAATTCATTCGACCTTTTCTTAATTCTCCCCTCCCTAATTTGATTTAAAATTGACGAATAAATCTCATCTGTTTGTCTGAAAATTTTTTTCAACTCTATTTGGCTGTCTCGATGAAACACTGAATTCCACTCATCACTCTCAAAACAAAATCGTTGCGTATCTGCCTCTAAATGGTCACCAACTGGAGGTAGCTGATAAAAATCACCTGAAAATATCAATTGAATACCACCAAATGGCTTTTGATTCCCTCTTACTGCTTTACCTATTTCATTTAATATATTAAATAACTTCAATGAAAGCATACTTACCTCATCAACGACTAAAATATCTGTTCCCTTCCAAACTGCCTTTAAAAATTTATTCTTTTTTATCTTCATAATTAGCTGTTCAGATGTACCATTTCCTAGTCCAATACCTGCCCATGAATGTAGCGTTTTTGCTTTACAATTTAATAAAATTGACGCACAACCTGTCAAAGCTGTAACATAAATATCCTTAAATCGGGCATTTGCGTGCTTATAAATCATTCTTATTAGTTCAGATTTACCAGCACCACCAGGTCCTGTAATAAATATGTTATGACCTTGAACATATTTATCAAATGCTATTTGCTGTTCCCTTGAAAGTTCCATTTTATTTATTTATATTTTATTTCTAATATCATTTTTTATATCAATTTTATAATTTATTTTCTAATTCTTTTATCCTATTTTCTAATTGTTCTATTTTTAATGTTAAATTATTTATATTTGTCTCATAGGTCTCTACTATTTTCAATCTATTATTATGATTTTTTAATAATTCTATATATGCAATTGCTAATCTTTCATATAATATACCATCTGGATTATAACTAGCATCATAATTTAAAAATTCCCTCAAACTTGGACAATCTTCATGAACACTTTCAGCAATTAAACCTGGTGTCTTCAATTCATTATATTCCTCATCCTTTTCTAAATTTATTTTTGGGTAATATTTTATTAAATTTAATTTATAAAGATCTTCCAAATTTATATTCATGTTTTCTATATCTTTTTTGTTTTTTATACTTGATACATTTACAAAACCTGTATTTCTTAAATAACCTCCTTCAACCCCTGCGACTGTAAATGTTATACGTCTTTGACCTGAAAAATATGTTGAAAATCCTGTGCTACTTGCGTTTTCCCAATAAATATCTTGTGATGCTTGACCAGCTGCTCCACCTGTTACTACTAAAAAATTTGCTTTTAAATCAGCTATACCACCTCTTACTGGTATAGTACTTCCAGACGTGCCTAGATAAGATGGCGCATAACCTCCTAGTGTTCCCGCATCATAACTTGTTGAACCTGCTGGACCCTCTGGACCTTGTGGACCTGCTGGACCTGCTGGACCTGCATCACCTTGAGCTCCTGCTGGACCTACATCACCTTGAGCTCCTGCTGGACCTTGAATACCTTGAATACCTTGTGGACCAGCATCACCTTGTGTACCCTGTATACCTTGTATACCTTGAATACCCTGTAGACCAATATCACCTTGAATACCTTGAATACCCTGTAGACCAGTTGGACCTTGTATACCTTGTATACCTTGAACACCCTGAAGTCCAGTCGGACCTTGAATACCTTGTGGACCCGTAACGCCTTGAATACCCTGTACACCAGTTGGACCTGTACAACAAGGACCTGTATAACCGGTCGGCCCAGTTGAACCTATTACACCAAGCCCGGTTGGACCTGTTGGACCACTATATGCTATTTGTTGAACTGTTACTATTACTGAAGGCACTGCAGGATGAATAGAATTAGCAGGCTCTGATGCTAAATACATTTGCGTATCAGAACTATACCACATTATCTGAATAAAATCACCTGCATCAAATTGTAACATATAATTCCAAGCTGCTACAACAGCATCTCCTTGATTTATTAATGTTAATGCCGTATCTGAATAACTTAAATCTATATCATTTTTTTTAAACCAAATATCTAAATTATTTGAATTAACATCAGTTTTTTTAACTTGTGTTGAAAATTGTATATTATATATACCAGAATTTGCCATAGTTATTCTTGTTGGATTACCTGAAGTATCATTTGTTATACTTACACCAAATGAATTAGAGTCTGTATTATTCAATGACATTGCTAATGGATTAGCAGGATCTGTATTATTTTGACTAACATCAGACCAAAATAAACCCCAGTAACCTAATGTTCCACCAGCACCAGGTGTTCCTTGAATACCCTGTGGTCCGGTTGCTCCTGTATTTACAGCTGTCCCTGGAATACCTTGAGGACCCTCAAAACCTGTTGGACCAATTGGACCAGTTACTCCTTCTATACCTTGTAATCCTGTTGGTCCTATTGACCCTGTATCACCTTGAATACCTTGTAAACCTATTGACCCTGTATCACCCTGTGGACCTTGAACACCCTGTGGACCTTGAACACCCTGTGGACCTGTACTTCCTAAAGAACCCTGTGGACCTTGAACACCTTGTGGACCTGTATTACCTCGTGGACCTGTAGTACCTTGTACACCCTGTATACCTTGTACACCCTGTATACCTTGAATACCTTGTGGACCTTGTGGACCTGTATATCCTATAGGACCTATTTGTCCAGTGGGACCTGTTCCTAATGGTCCTGTATATCCTGTAGCACCTGTATTTACAGCTGTTCCTGGAATACCTTCAGGTCCTGTTGGACCTATACCAGTTGGTCCCGCTGGACCAGTAGAACCTGTATTTACGGCTGTTCCTGGAATACCTTCAGGTCCTGTTGGACCAGTCATACCAGTTGGTCCCGCTGGACCAGTAGAACCTGTATTTACGGCTGTTCCTGGAATACCTTCAGGTCCTGTTGGACCAGTCATACCAGTTGCTCCTGCTTGACCTGCTGATCCTGCTGGACCTGTCTGACCCCTACAACCTCTTCCAGTTGGTCCAGTAAAACTTATACCAGAAGGACCAGTATATCCTCGTTCTCCAATACCAGCAGGTCCGGCAGGTCCGGCAGGTCCAGGAGGCCCTTGTGTTCTTAAATCACAACATTTTAATGCTCCTAAATATTCTGGATAGTTTGTATAATATCTTGACATATATAATAACAAAATTTTATTTTTAATATTCTATCCATGTATAAGGACCATTACCTTTTAAATTTGAACTTATTTTATGTGGCTCTACTTCAATTGTTAATCTTTTTCCATAAACAATCCAAAAGAATTCACAATTTTTACCATAAACATTAAATTTATTATTTTTTACCCTTGAACAACATAAAGATACACTTATATTATTCATTTCATCATAAATTGGAGTTACATTTATTGTTAAATTTGTCGCAATTTTATCAACATAATCTGGTAATGTAATTGTTATAAATTTATCATTTATTATTCTTCCCTCTCCACGATAATATACACCTGATTCTGGACCTTCTAAACAAGCATGAACAAGATATCTTGTATTATCTATTGGATGGTCTATTACAAATGTTTTACTACCAGTTGGTCCTAATGGTCCTGTTGGACCTGTTGAACCTTGATTTGCTGTTCCTGACCCTAATAACTCTTGTAAAACTATGTTATTTCCTTGACTTTGTATTATACCTATTGTATTAACCGGAGGTATTCCACCAGATGCTTCGACTTGATATGTTAAATAATACTTTACTTCATTTATTGTTGCTGGACTATCAACATAATTTAGTGTATATAAATCATTATTTAAAGTTACACCTGTTTCACTTCCTAAGAATGTATCACTTGCTATAGTAGTTGATGAACCACCACCAATAGATCTTTTTACATTTATTGTTAATCTATCATTAGCATTATAACTTGATGCATATTTTATTCTAAATTGCGTTAAAATTTTACTTAAACTAGATTGAGGTGTTATTGAACAGAAATAATTATTACTTAAATCAACTTCTGTTAATTGTGTAGCATAAGAACTCAATTCTGAAGATAAATCTGTTGTCTTATATTGAATTATTACCCCATTTCCTACTGGACCTGTTGGTCCTGTTGGTCCTGTTGAACCAGTTGAACCTTGATTTGCCGTTCCAGTGCCTAGCAATTCTTGTAATACTATATTATTTCCTTGACTCTGTATTATGCCTATTGTATTAGCCGGAGGTATTCCGCCTAACGCTTCAATTTGATATGTCAAATAATATTTCACAGAACTCATTGTTCCTGGGCTATCAACATAATTTAATGTATATAAATCATTATTTGAAAATAGACCTGTTTCACTTCCTAAAAATGTATCACTAGCTATAGTAGTTGATGCTCCACCACCAATAGACCTTTTTACATTTATTGTTAATCTATCATTGGCAGAAAAACTTGAAGCATATTTTATTCTAAATTGAGTCAATATATTGCTCAAATATGATTGTGGTGTTATTGAACAACTATAATTACCGCTTAAATCTACCTCATTCAAACTAGTAGCATAAGAACTTGGCTCTGAAGATAAGTCTGTTGTTTTATATTGGATTATTACACCATTTCCAGCTGGTCCTGTCCAACCTGTCGGACCTGTCGATCCTTGATTCGCCGTTCCTGAACCTAATAATTCTTCTAATACTAAACAATTTCCTGTTGAACCTAATATACCCAATGTATCAGAACCTAAATTACTGCTAGGGTCAATTACTGTATAATACATCTGATATCTTTGTGATGTTGTTGTTGAAGGATTGTCTATAAAATTTGAAGTATAAATATTGTTTAATGGTCCTCCGGCATTTGCTGAACCTAATAATGTATCCGAAAACACATCTGTATATGAAGTAAAAATTGGTCCAGGTGCTCTTTTTACTGATAAATTTAAATAGGTGTCTGCCGCATAACTTGTTTTGTATTTTACTTTATAATCTACTCTAATCTTACTTTGGTTTGATTGTGGTGTTATATCTACATAATATCCTGTAGCTAATTGTTCACTTGTAGAATTTGTTAATATATCTGAAGTTAATGAATTATTATATTGATATTGAATAATAACACCATTCGTTGATATTGGCCCTGTTGGTCCTATTGGTCCTGTTGAACCTGGTGACCCTTGATTAGCAGTTCCTGAACCTAATAATTCTTCAACATACAATGTATTACTTGTGTTTGGGTCTTCCGTAGTTCCAATTATACCAACTAGTTGCGGTAAAGGTGAAACACCTGAATAATTTACTTTATATAAAATAGAATAATTACAAGCGTTTGTGGTAGCAGGATAATGAAGATAATTTACAATATAATCATCTGTTAATCCAGAACCAACCGACGATGTTCCATATACTGTATCTTGAAGAATTGCAGTTGTGTTATTATATAAAACTGTAAAGGTTAATGTGGCTCCAACTGTTCCAACATAGTATTTTATCTTAAACATTAATTTTATTTTACTTTGATTTGATTGTGGTGTAATTGAAACATTATAGTTATTTGCAGATAAATCTACATTAAACGATGTGTCCGTTGTATAAGAAATTAGTGAGGCATTATTTCTATCTGTATAAGCATATTGTATTACAACACCATTTCCACCTGGTCCAGTTGGACCTGTCTCTCCATAACCTGCAAAACCTGAACCTATATATTCTTCTAAAATTATACATGTTGCTGCGTTTGTATTTGAATTTCCTACAATACCATAATATGTTGTTGCGACTCCTGAAACATCTAAATTATAAAAAAGAGCATAAGTTATTGGTTGTATTGTGTTTGGCTCATCCATAAAAACAAAAGTATATGAATCCCTTAATGGGTTACTACTTGTTGCTGTTCCTAATAATGTATCTTTTGCTACTAAAGTATATGTTCCACCTATACCTCTCGCTATACCAATTGTTAAATTTTCGTTTGCACTATTTGAAGTTAAATATTTTAATTTAAAAGTCACTTTTACTTTACTGCTCGATGTTTGAGGAGTTATATTTAATGAATAACCAGATGAACTAGCATCATACCCATATCCATTTATACCTAATCCTGGATAAGCTTCAGTGTTTTTTGATACATTATTTGAAGCATCTGTAAAACCGGTATTTTTATATACATATTGAAGAATTGTACTAGGCCCTGTAGGTCCTAATGTTCCAGTTGCTCCTGTTAATGAAGCTGTTCCAGGAGCACCTTGAGGCCCAGTAAATCCTATAGGACCTGTAGGACCAATTGGTCCTGTTCCTCCTCCTGGAGACCCGGTTGGTCCTGTAGAACCTTTAATTCCTGTAGATCCTATTTGTCCAGTGGGGCCTGTTCCTAATGGTCCTGTAGGTCCAGTTGTTCCCGTTCTACCAGTTGGCCCTATTTGTCCAGTGGGGCCTGTTCCTAATGGTCCTGTAGGTCCGGTTGTTCCCGTTCTACCAGTTGACCCTATTTGTCCAGTGGGACCTGTTCCTAATGGTCCTGTATATCCAGTAGCACCTGTATTTACAGCTGTTCCTGGAATACCTTGAGCTCCTGTAAATCCAGTAGGGCCTGTTTTTCCAGTTGGACCTTGTATACCTTGCGGACCTCTTATACCTTGCGGACCAATCGTGCCGGCATTACAACATCTCTCAGCACCTAAATATTGTGGATAATTAGCATAATATCTTGACATATATATACACATAAAAATTTATTTTCAGTATTTAGTTTAATATGTATAACTTTATTAATAATATGCATACCAAACAAACCTTTAAAAGAATGGGAGGAGTTTCCATTAAACCTAATAATTTAAATCGTGGCATACCTCCATCCCCCATTCAAGAAGCAAAAACTATTTCATTATTTAGCCAACCTTATTTAGATACATATAATCAATGTTATAAAAACATTGTTGTTGTTAATTTAAAACCACAAGGACCATTAGGTGATTTAGTAAGATTTGTTAAGTTTCCACCTTTAAGTGAATTTAAACAACCCGGACCATGTAGTCCTCTAAAAGACTGCGGATATGCTATAATGTCCCTTGGTGGATGTAATACCGGTTGTGGCAAATTCGGCAGCGATTTAATGGTCGTCGATGAAGTTCCTAATTTAATATCATATTTGGTCAGCAATGGTTATTCTGTTGACACTAGTATAACAAAAATGTTTAATACTAGTGACATTAGGTTTGATACTAATACTGGCAATAAATTAATCTGTTTTGTTACCTATAATGGTTAGGCATGTTTACTCTTATCAATAGTAGTTACTTTTGATATGTTTTTTATTATTTTTTCTTCATTTTCAGCATTACTATCGTTCAAAGATTCTATTACTATTTTACTATATTGGTCTGAATGTTTTGAATCATAATCATTATAGTCTGGATACTTTTCTTTAAATTGTGGAAATAGTTTTTGATTTTTAAAAGCTATTGTTTTGATAAATTTCTTCAATTTTTTATCGTCTTCATCTTTTTCCCATTTATCTTCATCTTTTATGTAAATTGTTTCACGTTTTTTATCCGTACAATGAACAGGTCTCTCTGTTATATCTAGAGCATTTAAGTTTTTTACTATAATGCTCGAAATACCTTCTACATAACCTAGTTCACCAACACTAATTAAATCTGATAATTGGAGTTTTATCGAGTTAGCAAAATCAGTAATATTCATAGCATTCTTACATGTTTCGTTTAAGAAAAATTGAAGATTAAATGAGTTATTAGTAATATTATGTGAATTATTATTGTTGGTTGTATTATTATTTGTTGTTGCTATTTGTTTAGACATCTCGATAATAGCGTCTTGGACTTTATTATTTTGTTGAAATAACATTAAAACAAGTTCTTTAGTAGATATTTCTTCGTTAGTTTTTTGTTCACAGCACGTTTTTTTATGTTTCCATAATCCGTTTCTTGACGAATATTCTTTGTTACAAAAATCACACGAATAAAACAGGGGGTTGCTACTTTTTGCTACTTTTGCTACAAAATCGTCACCTTGCGTCACCTGGATATGTTTAGCTGTCAATAAATGTTTATTCCAATTAAATTTTCTAGAGCATTCATAATCACATTTTTCGCAATAAAAAATATTTGCTACTTTTGCTACTTTGTTTTGTTCGCTAAATGTTTCCATATGTCACCTAGAGAAAAAATTTTAAGTCTTTTTTCGCAAAAAATAAAAAAAAATTACAATCACAAAAAAAAATTTTCAGATTAATTTGTGACGATAATTTTTCAACATCGTCAGCGAAATTTTTCGTCAGTAAGGAGTATTTTGGCTATCCAATTTTGGACATTTTTTTTGTCCATTTTGAGAAAGTAAAAACACTTTTCATTTTTTGAAATCAGTATTTTTCTCTACATGTGTAGGGAACTTTTTTTAACCTTTTTTTCGTGAATTTAAAGAAATTCCCTTCAGAATGAAGTGTTTTGGTCTTTAAGTCCTTTTAAAAATATATTAAATTTAAGAATGCATAACATGCTGCTAAAAAACTTAATAAATGAAAACACATATGAAAATTAATATGATTTTTAGAACACCAATTTTTAGAAGACTCTTTGTCACCACAT